>JAABUK010006793.1_pt1 | contig 16863 bp, 10 predicted proteins | sample 5559141 | NCBI WGS metagenome assembly JAABUK01 (sample SAMN10711869, study PRJNA513367) | rock metagenome | isolation source: Antarctica rocks | place: Antarctica: Victoria Land, Pudding Butte nord | collected 2016-01-03
ACCCTATGTTTATGACGTTTGATGGCAAGGTGGCTTCTCCAAACGGCGCTTTTAATGGTAATAATTTCATGCTGCAAAGCGGCTCACCAGCTTACGGAAGCGGTAATCCTGCGTATAATCCCGATTTAGGAGCCTATACATCTGATGGAAAAGGAAATAAACATTAAAATAAAATTTAGAAAAAGAAGCGGATTCGTGTTTAATTTAAAATCATGATATTTAAATAAAAAATGAAAAAGGCAGCATTATGTATTTTAATAGTTTTTTTTATTGTATTACTGCACTCAGGTGCACATGCGCAAGACCAGGAAATATACGTGCCTGACCAGACAATTTCTCTTCCTGGCAACAGCGGATATGATTATTTGTCTATTGATAAAATAAATAACCGGCTGTATGTTTCTCACGGAACAACCGTTTATGTAATTGATTTAGCCAATGGAAAAGCAGTGGGCAGCATTGATGATATGCAAGGCGTACATGGAATTGCAATTGTCAACGAAGTGAACAAAGGATTTATTACTGATGGAAAAGCTGATGCAGTGGTGGTATTTGACCTGACTGCATATAAAAAAATTACCACCATTCATTTAACCGGTAAAAAACCTGATGCTATTACATATGATCCATTTTCAAAAAAAATATTTGCTTTTAATGGCGACAGTAATAATTCAAGTGTGATTGATATAAATTCATTAAAAGAAATAGCAACTGTTGATCTTGGAGGCGCTCCGGAATTCGGTGTTGCTGATGGCAAAGGTTTAATATATAACAATCTTGAAGACAAAAATAATCTCGATGTTATTGATACAAAATCAATGAAGGTAATTCATACTTACCCGCTTTCTCCATGTGGTGGTCCGACAGGTTTGGCGCTTGATAAAACTAATAAGCGTTTATTTACTGTTTGCCGGGAAAATAAAGGCATGAGTGTAATTGACATCAATACAGGGAAAGTGATAACAACGGTACCCATTGGCGCCGGCGTAGATGCAGTTGCCTATGATGAAAGTAATAAGCTTATTGTCGTTTCCAACGGAGATGGCACCGCTACTATCATAAAACAGGAATCTGCAGATAAGTATGAAGTGGTACAAACATTACAGACGCAGGTAAGAGCAAAGACTCTGGCACTCGACACCAAGACTCATAAAATTTACTTAAGCGCTGCCAGATTTGAGGAAGGAACAAGAACGCCTGTTCCCGGTACCTTTAAAGTTTTGGTATACAAAATGAAGTAAAACTTGCTGCTAAATGTCTATTATTAATCAGCAATGTTTACTTTTTTACAGCTCATATTATTTTGGGGAAATTGGCTCTGAGTACAAAGAGCTTTATCGTTATAATCTTTTAACCATTAATTCATGCTGCGTTAATAATTTATTATCATTTCATAAACATTTTATTAACTTGACCCTCTAATTGTATCAATCAAAAATCTACCGATTTTTTTGCAAATTATTTGAAAACAAATACTCATGAAACTACAGCTCATTTACAAAATCTTCCTTTGTTTATTATTAGCAGTAATATTTACTATTGATGGTTTTTGCCAATCCGCAGGTTCCGGCATCAGTGGATTTGTCTATTCAGATAACACCCAGCCTGCAGACGGAGCAACTATCAGTGTTAAGAATACAGCTACCGGTTTCAGCGCCGTGGCTGTAACAAATAAAAAAGGTTATTTCCTTTTAAACGATTTACCGGTGGGTAATTATACTATCGAGATTTCATCGGTTAACTTTCAAACGCAGATTTTAAAAGACAACCAGCTTAACCTTGGCGACCGCCTGGTGTTGCACAAAATTGTCTTAGGAAAAATAAGCGCCCAACTGGCGGAAGTAAAAGTAACGTCAAACAGTTTTAACAATAGTGTTAACAGGTTGGGAACAGCGACTGCCGTAAGCGGAAGAGCTATACAAAAAATACCATTGGCCTCACGTAATTATACTGATTTAATGGTGCTGTCACCTTTAGCTAACGGCGCTTCGCTGGCAGGTGCAAAAGCCGGCGGCACAGGTTATATGTTAGACGGCGTAAGTAACAGAAGGGCTACATTCGGAGGTTTGTCTGATGCTGCATTTTCTATATCGTCTGAGACGATTCGCGAATTTGAGGTATCTACCAATTCGTACGACGTTACCAACGGTCGCGGTTCGGGCGGAGTTGTGAAAGCTATTACCAAATCAGGCACCAACACATTATCAGGAGCAGCATGGAGCTATTACGGAGCTAATTCACTTGCTGCTAAAAAAGATGTAAACGGCAATAAACTTACAAGCAAATATAAAATTTTCCAGGCAGGCGCATATCTGAGCGGGCCGATTATAAAAGACAAAGTGCATTTTTTGATTTCATATGATCAGTATCAAAACACCATTCCTTTCAGAGCTTATGACTTTACTTACTCAGGTGCAACACAGGCACAGGCAGAGAAAAACCTGGGTATCACAAAAGCGAACCTTGACCAGGTCGTTGGCATTATGGAAAACCAGTTTGGCTTCCCGGCAAGTCCTCAATATGGCACCATTAATATAGTGCAGACAACCAAAAACGCATTTGCAAAATTTGACTGGAACATCAATAAGAAAAACCTGCTTACCTTAAAGTATAACTACCTGCATTTTATTGACCCGAATAAAATAAAAGGTGCAGGTTTGTTAACTACACAATACACCGGAACAGAAATAGATAATGCTGTTATGCTCGGATTACGCACAGAATTCAGCAGCTCGCTGACAAATGATCTGAGACTTAGTTTCAGCACTTACCGAAAATTTCTCAGTTATTTAAATAACCATGTGCCTGAAGGTTTTGTAACCGTTGCATCTACTTTCAGTGATGGAACTGCGGGCAACACTACTGTTGCTTTCGGAAATCAAAACTGGGTGCCGGAAAGAGACGCATCGGATGTCATACAGATTGTAGATAATCTGCGTTACAAAGTTGGTAACCTTAATTTTGTTTTTGGTACGGATAATAATATCAATCATGTTACCGACCGTTTATCGCATGACCAGCAAGGTCAATTTTATTATGCAACTATTGCAGATATGGCTAATAATAATCCATATCGCTTCAACCGGAAAATTCCTTTGAATGGCAGCAATCCTGCTATCAGTGTTCCATTGCTGGAATTGGGTTTATTTGCACAAATGGAAACTAACTTAAAGCCTAATTTGAATTTAACATTAGGCTTGAGATGGGATGCTACTATTATCGGCAGCAAACCTACGCGAAACACATTACTTGAGCAGGATCTTGGTGTGAGAACCGATGTAGTGCCTTTTGATGCAAAAAATGTACAGCCGCGGGTTAACCTGATATGGGATGTAAATAATAACGGAAAAGATGTGGTTAAATTCGGAGCAGGGCTTTTTGCATCTGAGTTTACCACGCAGCCGATCACCTTTTCACATATAGATAATGGTGTTGATTTCCGGCAGGTTGATATTCGCCAGAATGTACCTGTTCCGGACTGGCAGGCTTACCAAAATGACTTCACCAAGGTACCGGGAGTGGATTATTATAACACACTTACTGCAAAACAACCGGCTACTGTTTTAGTGCTGGATAAGCATTTGAAAAACCCGCTTACCTTCAAAACAAGCTTGAGCTACTACCATTATTTTAACCGCTGGCTTCGTATGGGCGCGAATTTGTACTTCGATAATACCTGGGATAATTTCTACTTATACGACCTGAATTTAAAACGTACCGCCGAATTTAAAACCAATGAAGGCCGTAAAGTGTATGTGCCGGCAGCAACCATTCCTGCCAATGTATCAACAACATTGCCTATTGTAAATTCCAGGATTTCAGCCAACTTTAACCAGGTAAGATATTTCACCAACACAAACTGGTCCTCCAAATACCGGGGCGTTGTGGTGGAGGCTTCTGCACAATTAGGCAGAGATGGCTTTTTCAGTCTTTCCTATGCAAAAGGCAAAGCGACGGGTACACCGCCTTATGATAACGGCGATCCGCGCAATGCTAATTTCAGCGTAGCTTCTTCTTACCATGATTATGCTAATTATGGCAGAAATTACTACAGCGATGGTGATCAGCCGAACAAAATTGTTGCTCTGCTTTTAAGCCCCACGTTTTTTGGTGTCAGCATCAGCTCCTCCTTCCAGGCTTACCAGGCCGGGCGGTATTCTGCATACATAAACAGGGATATAATAGGTGAAGGGAATGATGGTACTGACCTTGCCTATATTTATGATCCGGGTAAAACTTCAACGCCTGCAGCCATAGCCGCAGATATGCAAACGCTTCTTAAGACAACCAGTCCTGAATTCAAAGATTTTCTTGAAAAAAACATGGGAAAGTTTGCTTCTTATAACGGCGCCATAATGCCATGGCGCACACAATGGAATGTAAGCGCAGCTTATGATCTGAAAGTTTATAAAACGCATAAGATCACTTTCCGCGCTGATATTTTTAATTTGCTAAACTTGGTAAATTACAAATGGGGCGGTTATAGCCAGATTATTAATACTAACCTGTACAATCTTAACGGCTTTGACCCGGCCACCAATTCTTACATTTATAAAGTAAATGCCAACGCAGGTACAAAAATTAAAACGGCGAGTTATTATTCTGTTCAGTTTGGGTTGAGATATTCATTTTAATTGAATTTTTTATAGGTAATTTATCAAAAGTTGCTGTCGTTTTTATGATATTCTAAAATCAACTTATAATATCATCTGTAATAAGTTATACGATTAGATATTTAGCTGATGGACACTTACTATTTCATTTCTATGTTTTTATATTGCACGATCCTTTAGCCGGGTTCTTTAGTTAAGATTTTACAACCTCATCGAGGTGAAATGTTGGCAGACTAAAGACATTAAAAATGATTTAACCGCGCGTAGGTGCAGAATAAAAGGTAGTGTACCTACGGCACGCTTATAATACCTGGGCTAATTGATTCTACCAATATTTTGCTCCTGCCGAGTAAGAGAAACAAAATTTTCTTACCTGGATGACATTGTCCGTTAGGTTGGAGTAAATATTAAACAACCGCAAGGCTTTAGCCAAAATAGTACACAAGTTGTGTTTGTTTGGCTAAAGTCAAAAACCAGATATTATCATCATCCCTGCTAAAGCAAGGGGCATGCAATGTTTGAACTAAATGCTTAATCCTATCAATTTAATTACGTTGCAAGAAATTAAATACTAATTATTACTGAACTTTCGATACAATCATTTTTGCTTATGAAAAAGTTATTAGCAGCATTTCTGCTTCTTTCAGGCTTTAATGCTTCCTCGCAACAAATAGCCGAAATTGGTAAACCGCTGCCAGCCTGGAAAGAAGGTTATCTCGATCTGCATCATATAAATACCGGCAGGGGAAACGCTGCCTTTTATATTTTGCCCGATGGTACAACTGTTTTATTTGACGCAGGCGAACTTGATCCGACAAACCCGAGAACCACTTCTAAACGCAATGCCGTTATCCGTCCAAACGATACAAAACATCCTTATGCATGGATTGCAGGTTATATAAAAAAAGTATCGCCGCTAAAGAAAAAAGCGGTGATTGATTACGCCGTTATCTCACATTTTCATGATGATCATTTTGGAAGCTGGTATCCCGGAGCGCCTTTGTCTGCGAATAAACAATATTCGTTAACCGGTATTACAGGTGTAGGTGAGCTTATTCCTGTTCACACACTATTGCACCGCGATTATAACTATCCTGTTTCCGTAGAAAAAAGACTTGCAGGATATAAAGGGAAAGAAGATAATTATATAAAAACATGGAATAATTACCTTTCATTTATTAATGCTCAGCAGCAAAAAGGCATGCAGGTTCGGCCTTTTAAAGCGGGCGTTAAAACCCAATTAATCTTACTTCACCAGCCTGCAGCATTTCCTGATTTTTATATACAAAACATAAAAACCAATGGCTTAATATGGACTGGCAAAGATAGTTCGGTAAAACAGCATTTTCCTGCTATAGACTCTTCGAACAATAAAAAATGGCCTGATGAAAACACACTAAGCAATGTATTGGTTATACATTATGGACCTTTCACTTATTACACTGGTGGCGACTGTTCAGGTAATGTATTCCCTGGAGATGCAGCCTGGCGCGACGTGGAAACACCTGTGGCAAAAGCAGTTGGAGAAGTTGAAGTGGCTACTATGGATCATCATGGCAACAGGGATGCGGTAAATGAATTTCAGGTCAAAACATTTAAACCGCGGGTTTGGATAGAGCAAACATGGACAGCAGATCATCCGGGTCACGAAGTATTAATACGTGCGACCTCACCTTATCTGTATGAGGGGAAACGTGATCTTTTCGCCACTAATATGCTTGAGCCTAATAAACTGGTGATAGGGCCTTTGGTAGATCAATCTTATCAAAGCCAGCAGGGGCACATTGTTGTACGCGTTTTACCTGGCGGCAAAAATTATTACGTAATTGTTCTCGATGATAGCCGCGAAGAGATGCCGGTGAAAAATGTGTTTGGTCCCTATACCTCAAAAGTCACATTAACTAATGAAAATAGGAGCAATTGATATAATTTTTTAGAAATAAACAGGCTGTTCGATTTTGTCACATTAACGATATTAATATGGTCTTGTTGGATTACATTTGTTTGTATAATAAACGATGAGCTTAAACATGTATAGCAGGATAGTTCAGGACAGCTAAACAGAACCAAGTATTTATGTTTATAAAAATTTAAAAACGATTGCTGTATGAAAAAACTAACGGCCGCAACTAAAGATGTTGTAATCTCATTGCAACAGTTTTTTTGTTTAATTCTTTTTCTTTTTTTAGGGCAATCTTCAGATAAATTCCTTTTAAATAATATTGGTTTCAGAACGAACACAGCCATTACTATTCATATATAAAGCTGGCCTTAATTATTTTACTGATGTGAAGATAACTGGTATTTAATATATAAAGTTTCAATTTAAGAGTAAGTATAGCTTTAAGATATGAAATTTATGGTAACTCTAAATAATTAAATAAAAGCAATGCCAATACTATAAGTATAAAACTAATTAATATGGGAAGCAATTTTTTACGGAGTTTTTTTATGGGGAAGAAACAAGCAATGATTCTAACAGTTATAACCGCTGCTGTTATATCTTTTTGCTGTAATAATACCAGGGACGAAAAATCCGGAGCAAAATCATCTGCGGATCCTAAAATTGATAATCTTAAGCTCCCGTCAGGCTTTCATGCAGACCATTTATACAGTCCTGGTGATCACGAGCAGGGGTCTTGGGTTGCCATGACTTTCGATGACAAAGGCAGAATGATTGCATCTGATCAATACGGAAGTTTATACCGTGTAACCATTCCGCCGGTTGGTTTTGATACCACCAAATCTAAAGTGCAGGTCGAAAAGCTGGATATTAAAATTGCAGGAGATACGTCTTCGCTGAAGATTGGTTTTGCTCATGGTTTGTTGTATGCCTTTAACAGCTTGTACGTGATGGTTAATGATGAAGGCGATACCACGCTTAAAAGAAGGAGCGGTCTCTACCGCCTGCAGGATACAAACCAAGATGACCAGTATGATAAAATCACTCTAATTAAAAATTTGGAAGGTGAAGGTGAGCACGGACCGCACAGCCCGGTTTTGTCTCCTGATAAAAAGTCTATTTACATGTTGGCGGGCAATTTTACCAAAATCCCCAAAATGGATGCTTACCGGGGCGCTTCTGATTGGCAGATTGATAACCTGTTGCCATTGATAAGAGACCCGAATGGCCATGATAATACTGTTAATACGCACGGCGGATGGATTGCTCACATGGACTCATCCGGAAAAAACTGGGAGTTGATAAGCTCAGGATTCCGTAATCCCTTTGACCTGACTTTTAATGATGATGGTGAAATGTTTGCTTATGACTCAGATATGGAGTGGGATTTCGGGCTTCCCTGGTATCGCCCGACACGTATTTGTCATGTAACCAGCGGCAGCGAATTCGGATGGCGGCCGGGTACAGATAAATGGTCTCCTGCTTATCCTGATAATTTGCCGCCGGTTTTAAATGTAGGCCAGGGATCTCCTACCAGTTTCTTTAGCGGCCATGATGCACATTTTCCTGAAAAATACCGCAAATCTTTATTTGCCTTTGACTGGAGCTTTGGAATTATCTATGCTGTTCATCTTGATCCCGACGGGGCTTCTTACAAAGCAAAAGGAGAAGAATTTGTTTCAGGTTCACCTTTACCTTTAACCGATGGTGTTATAGGTCCGGATGGCGCTATGTATTTTCTTACCGGCGGCCGCAAGCTTGAGTCTGACCTTTACCGGGTTTATTACGGCGACAATACAAAAAATACAGATAGATTAGCTTCTTCTGAGCCAGATGAGCAACTTACAATCAGGAGAAAGTTAGAAGAATATCATGGAAATCCAAAAGCAGGCGCGGTTGATTTTATATGGCCTTATTTAAACAATAGTGACAGGTTTATTCGCTTTGCTGCAAGGGTTGCCCTGGAGCATCAGCCCGTAAATGAATGGCAGAACCGTGCTCTCAATGAAAAGGATCCTGTAATCTTAACGCAGGCAGGTATTGCATTAGCTCACAAGGGAAATGCAACAGTGAAAAGCCAGTTACTGAAGTCACTTACAGGAATTAACTATTCCAAACTCTCAGAATCACAGCAAGTTGATCTTGCACGTGCTTTTGAACTGGTTTTCTTAAGAATGGGCATGCCCGAGGCTGCGGAAAAAGCATCTGTGGCAGCATACCTCAATCCTCAGTATCCTGCAAAAACAAACGAACTGAACCGCGAGCTAAGCAAAGTGCTGGTGTACATAGAAGCTCCGCAATCTGTTGAAAAAACCATGTCTTTACTGGCGACAGCAAAAGATGACAAGTCAAACCAAAGCACCCTTACCCAATCCTCCGACCTTATTCTTCGTAATCCCCAGTACGGGATGGATATTGCTGGTATGCTTTCAAAGGTGCCTCCGGGACAGCAAACTTTTTATGCAACTGTATTAAGCCAGGCGAAAACCGGGTGGACACCTGAATTGCAGGAAAAATATTTTAAATGGTTTGCAAATGCTTTTCAGTTTAAAGGAGGACATAGCTTTATTGGCTTTATTAACTTAGCCCGTAAAAATGCTCTTGCGAATGTTCCTAAAGACCGTTTCGCTTATTTCAATACCCTTTCAGGAGATTCTTTAGTTGGCCGTTCAGGCATTTATGTGGCAGATGCAACCCTGCAGCCTGCAGGCCCTGGCAGAAACTGGAAAATTGAAGAGGCTGTAGCTGTAGCAGACAGCGGCATCACCAACAGAAATTTCGAAAGCGGAAAAGCAATGTTTTCTGCTTCCCTTTGCAAATCTTGTCATACAATGCGTGGTGAAGGTGGCGTGGCAGGGCCTGACCTCACCCAATTAGGTACCCGCTTTTCTTATAATGATATGCTTGAGGCGATTATTAAGCCCAGCAAAGAAATCTCTGACCAATACGGTGCTACGGTTTTTTACTTGAAAGAAGGCGGATCTGTCGTAGGCAGGATGATTAAACAGGATAATGAAAAATATACTATTTCTCAAAATCCTTTTGCGCCCGAACAAGTGAGGGAAATTCTGAAAAAAGATGTTGCACGCACCAAACTTTCTGAAGTTTCTCCGATGCTTCCCGGTTTAATCAACCGGTTAAACCCTGAAGAATTAAGAGACTTACTGGCATATCTTAAAGCTGGCGGCAACAAGCAAGACACTATTTTTTCTAACAAAAAATCTTTAGTATCTAATAAAAAACTATAGAATTGTTACAATGCCTTTTACAAATTGTACCTGAAAAATTTATAATAACAAACCAATGTCATTAATTTAAAATTTAAGTAAGCTGAAATATAATTTTTTAAATATTCAATAAACAATATTCAATATTCAATATTCAATATCGAGTTGCAATACTCAATATTCCGATACATAAAAATGCGTTGCTTTTATTAGGAATTGAACATTGAAAGTTGAGTATTGAATATTTTTTTTAAGTTAAGGGACATTAATTAACTAATATAGAAGGAGAAAACAATTTGATACCCGGAACATGGCATGATAAGATTTCCAATCCTGCACAGTTGGGAGGTATAGAAACCAGTGTAATGGATAACGGCTCAGGCCGGGGAACACGAATAGCATGGATAAATACCGGATCAGGCCTTCGTTTCAAAGTAGTAATTGACCGGGCGATGGATATAGCAGATGCCTTTTATAACCAGCACAGCCTCGCATGGATAAGTCATTCGGGAGTAACTGCGCCGGAACGTTTTTCAAATCGTGGAATTGATTGGCTTAAGACATTTGGCGGAGGATTGCTTACTACTTGTGGCCTGACACATGTGGGTGGACCTGAAAGCGATGCTTTTGGGGAACGTGGTCTTCATGATCAAATCAGTAATCTTCCTGCAGAAATTGAGTCAATTATTCAACCAGACCCTGTTGCAGGTAAAATGGATATGAGCATTACGGGAAAAATAAAGCAAACGCAGGTTTTGGGACCTAATCTTGAATTAAAGCGAACCATATCTGCAACGCTTGGCGAGGCAACTATACGAATTCATGATGAAGTTATTAATCGTGGAAATATGCTTTCACCACACATGTTGCTTTATCATTTCAATTTTGGGTGGCCGCTGGTGGATGAAGGAACAGATATCATCTGGCAAGGCAAATGGCAGCCTCGTGAAGGTGGTATTAATAACAGAATTTTTAAAGAAGGTTATAACTTTCGTAAATGTCCGGCTCCCTTGGAAGAACATAGCGGCAATGGAGAAGCAGTTGCTTTTATTGATGCTGTACCTGATAGTTCAGCCCAATGTACCTGCGGGTTTTATAACTCAAAAATAGGTATAGCCATAGCTATGAGGTTTCAGAAAAAACAATTGCCCTGGTTGACGAACTGGCAACACTGGGGCAAAGGTGAATATGTGACAGGCATCGAGCCGGGAACCCACCCGCCAATAGGACAGGCAAAAGCAAGAGAGCAACAAAGCCTCATCTTTCTGCAACCGGGTGAAACGAGGAATTATGACATAAAAATGGAAGTATTAGAAAATAAAGAAAAGATAAATGAATTTTTAATAAAAAACAATTTAGGTTAATTTTTGAAAAAATCATAAAAGTAGTATTTAGTTCCCGTATCCCTTGCCCCGTTGCTTAAGCACGGGGATAATGATAACTTTTAGTTTCGGCTTTAGCCAAACAAATACAGTTTGTGAAATAATTTGGCTAAATCCTCATGCGTGTTTAATGTTTACTATATCTAAACAATCTGGGTAATTATAAAACCTGAGAAATGAAATAATAAGTGATTTTGAAACAAATACTAATCGAATAAAAGCTTATAATGGAAACAGCCGAAAAAACAAGTACAGCACAAAAAGCACTGGAACAAGGGCAGGGAATTTTGCGCCTGGCCCCAACCTGGGTGCCACGATCTTTTTGTGTGCCGGGACGAAGAATAAAATTGCATCCTGATGATTATTACGTTCTTGGAGGAAAGCGTGGCGGTATTGATGAACGATGGCTGTCATCTGCAACACCGGCAAAAAATGGTCCCTTAACAGGTGAAAATGAAGGCTTGAGTGCTGTGGTTTTTAACGATGGAAATAATGAAGTGCAAATGTTACTTAAAGATGCAATAGATGAGCTTCGGGGCGAATTGATTGGAGACCGGTTATGGAACGAGCATCAAAGCTGGCCGATGTATTCTAAATTTTTTGATAATATGGGTCCGTTGCCGCACCATATTCATCACAACGACGAGCAGGCTGCGCTAATCGGGCAAATGGGTAAGCCGGAGGCTTATTACTTTCCTCCGCAATTAAATAACCACGGCGGTGATTTTCCCTATACCTTTTTCGGCATTGCCCCTGGCACTACCAAAGAACAAATCCGTGAATGCCTGGTGAATTTTACCAAAGGTGATAATAAGATAACCAGCTATTCACAAGCCTTTCGGTTGGATCCCGGAACCGGCTGGGATGTTCCGCCCGGAATGCTTCATGCTCCCGGAAGCATGTGTACATACGAACCTCAAAAAGCTTCAGATGTATTTGCCATGTATCAATCATTGGTTAATGAAGCTGTCATTCCCGAAGAATTGCTTTGGAATGGAACACCGGCCGACAGGATGGGTGATTTTGACCAGTTAATGGAAGTTATAGACTGGGGTTTAAATACTAATCCCAATATTCTGGAGACCCGTTTTATGAGACCCAAGCCGGTAAAACCTGTTGATGAAATGCAGGCAGAAGGATACATAGAAAACTGGGTCTGTTACAGATCAGAGGCCTTTAGTGCAAAAGAACTAACTATTTTTCCGGGAGAAACAGTGATCGTAAAAGATAGTGCAGCTTATGGTTTAATAATGATGCAGGGACATGGCAAAATGGGCGTTTGGGACATAGAAACACCTGCTTTAATCCGTTATGGTCAATTGACTAATGATGAATTCTTTGTAAGTGAAAAAGCCGCCATGGAAGGTGTCAAAATCACTAATGCCTCTAAGACTGATCCGATAGTAATGCTTAAACATTTTGGCCCTGGAAATCCTGATCTTGTATTGTAAAGTCAGTATTCTTAAAAATACTGTTGATAAAAGTTGCACTATTGATGAAAATTGCCACAACCTTCGGGTCGTGGTTAAAGAATAACAAATAAAGAACAAATAATTGCAAAAATAGCTATGCTCATAAAGGGAGAATCTTCATTTTGAATAAATAGACAAAATCTTATAAAAAGCAATTTTGAATGGCAGGATGAATAGCTTGCATTATCAGTAAGCTATTCTGCAATTGATAAAGTAAGACTTTATATTTTAAATTAGGAAACGCACCACAAAAAGAAAACTTTTGCCGATGAATATATAAACGCACATCATTTTGAAGGAGTTTTGGCTAAAGCCAATACCTAAATTTTTATACAACCACTACCTGGAGTCAATGTCATTTAGTTAAGAAACGGCTGAAGCCGTTAATCATAAAATACCTCTTCATAGCCCACGGTTTAAACCGTGGGCTATGAAAAAAGCTTTCAAAACAAAAATCGTTTCAACGATTTGAATGCTTAACTAAATGACATTAACCTGAAGGTCGTGGCAATTTTATCCGTACAAATCGTCATAAAACATTTTTTACAAACTGAAAATAACCTAACGATATGCCTGAAAATAATTATCCTAAACTTCACAACGCCACCTGGCCGGGTATTGTGGGAAAGGGAGCCGGCTCAGAGCCGGTCATTTCTTTTGATGATATGCTCAGCATGACCGCTGCTGCTGAGGCAGACGGAATTAAATTTGATGGTATAGACATCGGTCTTTTAGATCCGCATATCAGTATTGACAGTTCTGACGATGATGTCAAAAAACTGGCAGATAAAGTTGCTGCGTACAATTTGAAAATAGGAAGCCTTGTAGCGCCAATATGGGGCGGGCCTGCAATGGGAAGTCAGGAAGAGCGCACGCAATTTGTAGAAATGGTTCGAAAATCGTGTGAATTTGGTAAGAAATTAAGGGAATTAGGAGTCCGTCCTTACCAGATTGTTCGTATTGACTCTGCAAGCTCTCCTCAAAGCTGGGCAATTGACCCGGTTAACAATACAAAACTAATAGCTCAAACCTTTCGCAAAGCCTGTGATGTAGCGGCAGATTATGGTGAAAAACTTGCTGCAGAAGGTGAAATTTGCTGGGGCGGTATGCATAGCTGGAAAACAATGATTGATACACTGGAAGCTGTTGACCGGACAAATATTGGTTTTCAGGCAGATATGTCTCATACTTTGTTGTATCTCCTTGGTTACAACCGGCCTGAAGACCGTATTCTTCCTGATGACTTTGACTGGAGTGACCGTGATGCCCTGACTCAGGGTCTGAAAACGATAACCAATGCCCTTCGCCCGTGGACGATAGATTTTCATGTCGCTCAAAATGACGGAACAGTACACGGTACAGGCTCTCATGATAAAACGGGCCGTCACTGTCTTGCCACTGATCCTAACGGTAAGCTCAATGTTGCTGAAGATGCAGGTTACTGGATGCGGGATGAAAATGGAAAACTAACCAAAGCATTTAAACATATCTGCTGGGACGGATGCATGTTTTCAAACGATGTTATGACCAAACAACAGACCTGGAATGATATTCTGGCTACTATGGCAGAAGTTCGAAGGTTACACGGCTGGTATGAGGCAGAGTAACAAAATAATAATGATATTTTAAAACTTGTTGTTTGACTGAGTATTTGTCTTTCAGCTCTAAAGCCGCCGTTAAACTTATTCATTAACGATCTGAAATGCGAATGTCATTTAGTTAAGGTTTTGGCTCTGGAAGAGCCTCCTGTTTATAGAAGGAATCGTAGAAATATGAATGCAGACTTTAGGAGTCGCCCAAATTATAAAACAGGAAGCACTACGGAGCTTATCAAACTTTTTTAATTTCTGTATTATAGAGACAGGTAGCTCCTATTGGAGCTTAACTAAATGACATTTGACCTAAAGCCATGGTTAAACTGTATTCATTAACCAGATAAATGCTAATGTTATTATGTAAAAGTTTTAGCTCTGTAGGAGCTTGCGGTTTATAGAAAGAAACACGGGGTAATTGATTTCAGACTCAATAGGAGTCGTCAAAAAGCAGACAATAATTTTGTTTTAAAAGCAATTTTTATAAAGTACTTATAAAAAATAAGAATGAAAGAAAAGAAAGCATTAAAAATTGGATTGATCGGGGGAGGTTTTATGGGACGTACTCATTCTAATGGTTATAAGCGGGTAAATGATTTTTTTCCGGAACTGGAATATATTCCTGAATTAAAAGCAGTTTGTTCACGCCGGGAAGAAAAAGTACGGGCATTTGCTGATCAATGGGGTTATGAGTCTATAGAAACAGATTGGAAAAATATTATTTCCCGTGATGATATTGACGCGGTTGATATTTGCACACCCAATAATATGCATGCAGAAATTGCTGCAGCTGCGGCAGAAGCAGGTAAAATGATCCTTTGCGAAAAACCCCTGGCACGAACTTTAGCTGAAGCGCAACAAATGGTAGATGCTGTTGAAAAGGCTAAAGTTAACAATACAGTCTGGTACAACTACCGCCGCATTCCAGCCGTTACTTTGGCTAAACAAATTATAGATACGGGTAAATTAGGCCGGATTTTCCATTACCGCGCTAACTTTCTCCAAGACTGGACAATCAATGCTAATCTCCCGCAGGGCGGAGAAGCATTATGGCGTCTGGATGCAGAGGCTGCCGGATCAGGTGTAACCGGTGACCTGCTTGCCCATTGCATTGATACTGCCATGTGGCTGAATGGACCGATCGTGGATGTTTCCGCAGTTACAGAAACTTTCATAAAAGAAAGGATGCACCAGGAAAGCGGCCAGGTGCAGAAAGTAGGAATAGATGATGCATGCATTTTTCACTGTCATTTTAAAAACGGAGCGTTAGGCCTTTTTGAATCAACCCGTTATGCAAGAGGCCATAAAGCTTTATATACGTTTGAAATTAATGGTGAGCATGCTTCAATACGTTGGGACTTACATGATCTTAACCGCCTTGAATATTTTGACCACGCTGACGATTCTATCGTTCGTGGCTGGCGTACTATTCATGTTACAGATGGCGACCAGCCTTACATGGATAAATGGTGGGTTCCGGGGTTGTCCATTGGGTACGAGCATTCTTTTATTCACCAGGTCGCAGATTTTTTAAAAAGCCTGGAAACTGGAGAGCCGTGTGCACCAACTTTTAAAGACGCACTTGAAACGCAAAAAGTGTGTGAAGCGGTACTTGAATCCGCAGCTTCCAAAAGCTGGAAAGATACCGGAGCCCAAGAGTTTCAGAAATAAAATATACCAATTATTATCATTAATTTATAAAGCAAATAGGCTGATTAAAACAAATTACAATGCTAAAACAAACTGTTTCTAAATCACTTCAAATGGGAATACTGCTGATTGTTTTAATAATAAGCAGTTGCAAAACTTCAGGACAAAATCATGGCAGCAAAAATGGTTTTGTAAAAATATTTGACGGTAAAACACTTACAGGTTGGGAAGGCGATCCGACTTATTGGAGAGTAGAAAATGGTAATTTAGTAGGAGAAATTACACCTGCTACACTTTTAAAAACCAATTCATTTATCATCTGGCGCGGAGGTCGCCCCGCAAACTTTGAACTGACACTTGAATTTAAAATAACCAAAACAGGAAATAGCGGCATTAATTATCGCAGTGTACAATTGCCGGATGTACCGCACGCTCTGAAAGGCTACCAGGCCGATATTGATGGCGCAAACCGGTACACAGGACAAAACTATGAAGAACGCGCCCGGACAACCCTGGCGTACCGCGGAGAAAAAGTAACGGTAAATGCACCTGGAAATACTTCCGATTCTTTAAAGGATCATATTCAAAATAATGCGTGGACAGAAAGAACTGTAACAGGTTCATTAGGCAATTCAGATTCTTTACAGGCAAAGATCCATGCCGGGGATTGGAATACGTGTCACCTGATTATAAGAGGAAATCATCTGCAACATTATATCAATGGCATCTTAATGAGTGATGTAACAGACGACGATACAGTTAATGGAAAGTCAGAGGGATTATTAGGTGTTCAGGTACACGTCGGGCCACCAATGAAGGTTGAATACCGAAACATACGGCTAAAGCAATTAAAGTAGCCTAACCTAATTCTACTAAGATTTAAGTAATGGATTCTGCTCTGTTTCTTCCCTCTCCTTTGGAGAGGCTGTTTCTTCCCTCTCCTTTGGAGAGGCTGTTTCTTCCCTCTCCTTTGGAGAGGCTGTTTCTTCCCTCTCCTTTGGAGAGGCTGTTTCTTCCCTCTCCT
>JAABUK010006794.1_pt1 | contig 16860 bp, 18 predicted proteins | sample 5559141 | NCBI WGS metagenome assembly JAABUK01 (sample SAMN10711869, study PRJNA513367) | rock metagenome | isolation source: Antarctica rocks | place: Antarctica: Victoria Land, Pudding Butte nord | collected 2016-01-03
AGGCTTGGCGCGTGCTGAAGGATGACGGGCGGCTATTGGTGGTGACGCCGAACCGGGTCGGCGTGTGGGCGCATCTGGAGAGCACGCCGTTCGGCCATGGCCAGCCGTACTCCTCCGGGCAGATCGATCGGCTGCTGGCGTCGCACCTGTTCCGCGTCGAGCGGCGCGACTTCGCCCTGTTCGTGCCGCCGACCCGGCTGCGGCTCGTCCTGCGCACCGCACGGCTCTGGGAGGAGACCGGCCGCCGCTATGCGCCGCATCTCGGCGGCGTGACGGTGACGGAGGCGATCAAGGACGCCTACGCCGCCATCCCGCTCAAATCCGCCCGCAAGCGCCGCCGATATCTCAGCGAGGCGGCGTAGCGGCCGACCTCTACCGTAGGGGCAGCGCATACATCAGGCCGCCCTTGGTCCAGAGGTCGTTCAGTCCGCGATCCAGGCCGATCCGGCTGCCATGGCCGAGATTGCGTTCGAATGACTCGCCGTAGTTGCCGGATGCCTTGATCGCGCGCGCCGCCCAGTCCTCTTCGAGGCCGAGCGCCTTGCCCAGGCCTGGCTCGACCCCCAGCAACCGGCGCACATCCGGGTCGGCGCTGGCGCGCATCGCGTCGACCTGGGCCGCGGTGATGCCCAGCTCCTCGGCAGCGATCTGCGCCATCAGCAGGTATTTGGCGATCATCAGCCACTGCTCGTCGCCCTTGCGCACCAGCGGGCCGAGCGGCTCCTTGCTCACGCGCTCGGGCAGGATGACGTTTGCGCCGGGATCGCGCAGGGCGGAGACCAGCAAGGCAGCCAACTGGCTCGCGTCGGTGGTCATGGCGTCGCAGCGGCCGGATTGATACGCCTGGGTCATGCTGTCGGTGCTGTCCAGGATCACCGGGGCGATCTTGATATCGTTGCGGCGGGCGAAATCGCCGAGGTTCTGCTCGGTGGTGGAGCCGGGCAGGACGCAGATGCTGGCGCCTTCGAGCCCCTTGGCCGTGGTGATGCCGCTGGTCCGCGGCACCATGAAGCCCTGGCCGTCGTAGAAGTTGACGCCGACGCCGGCCAGCCCGAGCGAGGTCTCGCGGGTCAAGGTGATGGTGACGTTGCGGGCGAGCACGTCGAGTTCGCCGGATTGGAGCAGCACGAAGCGGGTCTGGTAGGTCGTCGGCACGAAGCGGACCTTGGCCGGGTCGCCGAGCACGGCGGCGGCGAGGGCGTGGCAGTAGTCGACGTCGAGGCCGGTGTAGACTCCTTTATTGTCGGGCGCCGAGAACCCGGCGACGCCGACATTGACGCCGCACACCAGGCTGCCGCGGGCGCGGACCTGCTCCAGCGTGCTGGCGGCATGCGCCGATGCGGTAGCGACAAAAAGGGTTGCGGTGGTGAGGGCGAGGGCGACGAGGACGCGCACGGCTCTGTTCTCCGATCGATGCTGCCGTCTCAATCGCCTGCGCCGCCCCTGGCGGCAAGGCCCGGTTCGGGCGGCCGGCGACGCGGGCGGCTGGCAGGACGCGCAATCTGCGCTAATAGCGCGGCGTGCTGTTCAGTTCTCAGGCCTTCGTTCTCGCCTTCCTGCCGGTCGTGCTCGCGCTCTACTACGCGGCGCCGGGCCTGCGGACGCGGCAGGCGGTGCTCGTGGCCGGGTCGCTGGTGTTCTATGGCTATTGGGACGTGCGGTTCGTGCCAGCGCTGGTGCTGCTGACGCTGGCGATCTGGCTGATCGTGCGGTGGTATGCGGCGAGCGGGCAGCGCTGGGTGCTCGGGCTCGGCATCGCGCTGAACCTCGGGGTGCTCGGCGTCTGCAAATACGCCGATTTCGTCGGTGCCAACGTGGCCGCGCTGTTCGGCGCCGGGTTCACGCCGTTCGGGCTCATCCTGCCGCTCGGGGTCAGCTTCTTCACGTTCCAGAAGATTTCCTATCTCGTCGACCTGCGGCGCGGCGACCGGCATGTGTACGGGTTGCTCGAGTTCTTCGCGTTCGTGACGTTCTTTCCGCAGCTGATCGCCGGGCCGATCGTGCGGCACGACGAGATGATGCCGCAATGGTGCCGCGACCCGCACGGGCCGGGGCTGTGGCAGAACCTGTCGCGCGGGTTGGTGCTGTTCACCATCGGCTTCGCCAAGAAGGCGGGGCTGGCCGATACGCTGGGGCCGATCTGCGACCCGCTGTTCACCAAGGCGGTGCTCGAGCCGTTGAACGCCGCCGAGGGATGGCTCGCTGCGGTCTCATTCGCGTTACAGATCTACTTCGACTTCTCCGGCTATTCCGACATGGCGATCGGGCTGGGGCTGATGTTCGGCCTGCGGCTGCCGTTCAACTTCGATGCGCCGTATCGGGCGTGCAGCATCCGGGAGTTGTGGCGGCGGTGGCACATGACGCTGTCGCGGTTCCTGCGCGACTACGTCTACATCCCGCTCGGCGGCAACCGGGGCGGCGGCCTCGGCCAGGCGCGCAACGTCGTGGCGACCATGCTGCTGGGCGGGTTGTGGCATGGCGCGGCTTGGACGTTCGTGGCCTGGGGCGGGCTGCAGGGCGTGGCGCTGGCGGCCAATGGCGCCTGGGTGCGGCGCGGCTGGACGATGCCTCGTGCGTTGGGCTGGGTGCTGACGCTCGGCTTCTTCGTCGCGGCGTTCGTGTTGTTCCGGGCGGCGGATTTCCCGTCCGCGCTGCGGGTGCTGGGCGGCATGGCCGGGCTCGACGGGGTGGGCCACGTACGGGTGCGCGATGCCTGGGCGCTGGCGCTCGGCGCGGTGCTGGCGGTGGCGGGTCCGAGCAGCCAGGAAATCGCGCTGGCGCGGATGCCGCCCTATGCCTGGGCCGCGATCCCGGCCGGGGTCGCGCTGGTCGGCTTGTTGCTGCTGTCCGGCGGCCGGGTGCCGACCGAGTTCATCTACTTCCAGTTCTGAGCGATGCCCTCCCCCGATCCGTGGCGCCGCTTCGTGCGCCTCTATCTCGTCGCCGCGGCCGTGATGCTGGCGGTGCTGTATGGCTTCGTGATCATCGTCGACCCGTGGGACGCGCTGCCGCTCTCGCCCCGGCTGCCGCGCGTGCCGATCAGCACCAATGCCCGCTATTCGTTCCCGGCCCTGGCGCGCAGCGAGCGGTTCGACTCCGTGGTGCTGGGCGATTCCAGTGCCAGGCTGCTGCGGCCGGTGGATCTCGACCCCGGCTTCGGCGCGCGCTTTGCCAACCTGGCGATGAACAGCGCCACCGCCTACGAGCAGAGCCGGATGCTCGAGGTGTTCCTGCGCGCGCATCCGTCGCCGCGCGTGGTGATCGTCGCCATGGACCAGGCCTGGTGCGGCGAGACGTTCCAGCGCACGACGCCGCGGCCGTTCCCGGACTGGATGTATCAGTCCAACCGGTGGCCGGCGTATCGCGAGATGCTGACGCCCTATGCGGTCCAGGAAGCCTGGAACCAGTTCGCGGTGATGGTCGGGCTGAAGCGGCGCCGCTATGGGCTGGACGGCTACACCAACTTCGTGCCGCCGGACGACACCTACGACCGGGCGCGGCGGGACCAGGCGTTCCTGCGCTGGCCCTCGCTCGACCACCGTCCGCCGCCGCCGCCGGGGACCGAGGCGGCGCTGCCGGCGTTGCCGTTGCTCGACGCCATGCTCGCCTCGCTGCCGCAGGGCACGCGCAAGATCCTGTTCTTCACGCCCTACCACATCGACCAGATGGGCGCCCCGGGCAGCCTGACCGCCTGGCGCTGGGATGCCTGCAAGCGTGCGGTCACCACGATCGCGCTGCGGGATGGCGCGGAGCTGCTGGACTTCATGGTCCCCGGGGCGATCACCGACGCCCGCGACAATTTCTGGGACCCGGTGCACTACCGCCAATCGGTCGCGGCCCGCGTGACCGAGGGCTTGATCCGCGGCGCGTCTGCGGACGCCGAACGCCTTACGCCATAGCGGCGACGAGCTGGGCCGTGTTGTAGCGGAGCAGGTCGAGGTAGGTCGGCGCCGGGCCGTCTTCCGGCGAGAGGCTGTCGGAATAGAGCTTGGGGCCGACGCGCAGGCCGGCCTCGCGGGCCAGCGCCTGGGCCAGGCGCGGGTCGGTCATGTTTTCAAGGAACACGGTGCCGATCTTCTCGGCGCGGGCCCGTGCGGCCACCCGCGCCAGCGCCCGGGCGCTGGGCTCGGCGTCGGTGCTGATCCCCTGCAGGGCGATGAAGCTGATCCCGTAGCGCGCGCCGTAGTAGCCGAACGCGTCATGGGTGGTCAGCACCTTGCGATTGGCCTTGGGCACGGCGGAGAGCGCTTGTTCGATCGCGGCGTCGACCTGCTTGAGCTCGGCGGCGTAGGCGGCGGCCGCGGCGCGGATCTCTGCCTGGCGGGCGGGGAACGCGCGAGCCAGGCCGTCGGCAATATTGGCCACCATGCGTTGGCCGAGCACCGGGTCCTGCCAGATGTGCGGGTCCGGGACGGTCTTGCCGTCTTCGTCGAGGCGGCGGGGCGCGATCCCGGCGCTGGCGGTGATGCGGACGCCCTTGAAGCCGGACGCCTGGATGGTGCGGACGAGCCAGCCTTCCAGGCCGAGGCCGTTTTCCACGACCACCTCGGCCCGCTGCAGCAGGCCGAGATTGCTCGGGCGCGGCTCGAAGGCGTGCGGGTCGCCGTCGCGCGGCACGAGCGACGTGACGGTGACGGCAGGGCCGGCGATGCGGGCGACCATGTCGGCCAGGATGGTGAACGAGGCGACCACTGCGGGTGGGCCGGGTTCGGCGCGGGCGGCAAGGGGCAGCAGGGCGGCTGCGAGCGTGGCGCGGCGGGAGAGCGAGGCGGGCATGCGCGAGGTGGGCATACGCGGCAGCTATCGTGTTGCTCCGGGCGGCACAAGCCAGCATGGTTCGCCGATGTTGCCCGATTCGATCTCCTTGCCCGGCGGGGCGGCGCCGGTCATGTGGCGCCGCAGTGCGCGCGCGCGGCGGATCAGCCTGCGGATCGAGCCGCGGCAGGGCGGCGTGATCGTCACCTTGCCCGAGCGCGCCTCGGCCGCGTCGGCGCGGGCGGTTCTGCTGACGCACCACGATTGGGTGGCCGACCGCATCGCCCGCCTGCCCCGGCCGATCCCGTTGGGCGATGGCGGGGTGGTGCCGCTCGATGGGCGTCCGCACCGGATCGTGCATCGCCCGGCCATGCGCGGGAGCGTCTCGCTGCAAGGCGACGAGATCCATGTGGCGGGCGATGGCGCGTTCCTCGCGCGCCGGGTCGGCGACTGGTTGCGGCTGCATGCACGCCGCCGTCTCGGCGCGCTGGCGCTGGCCAAGGCGCAGGCGGCGGGGCTGACGGCCAAGCGCGTCGTGATCAAGGACACGTCGAGCCGGTGGGGCAGCTGCACCTCCGGCGGGACGCTGATGTTCAGCTGGCGCCTGGTGATGGCGCCGGCCGAGGTTCAGGACTACGTGGTGGGCCACGAGGTCGCGCATCTGCGGCACATGGATCACAGCCGCACGTTCTGGGCCCTGACCGAGCAGCTGACGCCCTATCGGGCCTGGGCGACGGAGTGGCTGGCCCGCAACGGGGCCGGATTGATGCGGGTGGGTTAGGTAGGCAGGGTGGGGCAGGCAGGCTATCCTGCCGTCATGCGAATGCCTTCGATGCTGGTGGTGATGGGCGTATCGGGCTCCGGCAAGACCACGGTGGCGGGCCTGGTCGCCGGGCGTCTGGGCTGGGAGTTGGGCGACGCCGACGACTGGCACTCGCCGGCCAACGTGCGCAAGATGCATGGCGGCACGCCGCTCGAGGATGCCGATCGCTGGCCCTGGCTGGAGTCGATCGCCCACTGGATCGATGCCACGCGGCGCACCGGGCAGCATGGCGTGCTGGCCTGCTCGGCGCTGAAGCGCCGCTATCGCGACCTGCTGATCGGCGACCGGGCCGATGTGCGCCTGGTCTACCTGCGCGGCGACGAGAGCCTGATCCAGCATCGGCAGGAACAGCGGCACAACCACTACATGCCGGCGAGCCTCGTCCACAGCCAGTTCGAGGCGCTCGAGGTTCCCGGGCCGGACGAGAACCCAATGGTGGTCGACATCACGCAATCGGCCGGGCGCGTGGCGGACATGATCGTGGAGCGGCTGCGATGACACAATCCGACGCCAAGCCGGACGCGGTGAGCCGGCAGGATGCGCTGAAGCGGCAATCGGCCGAGGCCGCGGTGGCCGAGGTGCAGGACGGCATGGTGCTGGGGCTCGGCACCGGGTCGACGGCGGCGATCGCAGTGGAATTGCTGGCGGCGCGAGTGCGCGAGGGGTTGCGGATCATCGGCGTGCCGACGTCGGAGCGCACGGCGGCGCAGGCGCGCGGCCTCGGCATCGCGCTCGGGGACCTGGCGGACCATCCCGAGCTCGACCTCACCATCGACGGCGCCGACGAGGTGCATACCGGCACGCTCGATCTGATCAAGGGGCTGGGCGGCGCCTTGCTGCGCGAGAAGATCGTCGCCGCCGCGAGCCGGCGGATGATCGTCATCGTCGACGAAGGCAAGCTGGTCCCGAAGCTGGGCGGGGTGAAGCTACCGGTCGAGGTCGCGCGCTTCGGCTGGCAGGCCACACTGCGCCATCTCGAACGCGCCGGCATCGACGCCCGGTTGCGGCCCGGCGCGGACGGGACCGCATACGTCACCGACAACGGCAACCACATCCTCGACTGCGCGCTCTCCCTCGCCGACCCGGCCGAGGTGGAGGCCATGCTGCACCGTATCCCCGGAGTGGTGGAGACCGGCCTGTTCGTCGGTATCGCCTCCCGCGTCATCGCCGGCACGCCGTCCGGCCCTCGCATACTGGATCGCCCATGATCGACCTCGCCCCGTCACAGCCCCCCGAGCCGGAGTCGCCCACCGGGCCGGTCACGTTGGCGCTCGACATCGGCGGCAGCGGGCTGAAGGCCGGGCGGCTGGACCGCGACGGCGCGCTGATCGGCACCACGCTGCGCATCTCCACGCCGCAGCCCTCGCCGCCGACGGTGGTCGTGCCGGCGCTGGCCGGGATGGCCAACAGCCTCGGCGCGTTCGACCGGATCTCGGTCGGCTTCCCCGGCGTCGTCAAATCCGGCCACGTGTTCACCGCGCCCAATCTCGGCACCAAGGAGTGGGCCGGGTTCGACCTCGCGACTGCGCTGCGCGACCTGCTCGGGGCACCGGTGCGGGTCGAGAACGACGCCTCGGTGCAGGGGCTGGGGGTGATCGCCGGCACCGGGCTGGAATGCGTGATCACGCTCGGCACCGGCTTCGGCTTCGCGCTGTATCAGGACGGCCGGCTCGCGCCCCACCTCGAGATGAGCCAGCACATCGCCCGCGGCAAGAAGACCTATGACGAGTATCTCGGCGTCGCGGCGTTGAAGCGTGTCGGCCGCATGCGCTGGAACCGGCGCGTCGAGCGGATGCTGGTTCAGCTGCGGACCGTGGTGAATTTCGACCGGCTGTATATCGGCGGCGGCGACGCCACCAAGCTCGACTTTGCACTCGCGGCGGACACCAAGATCGTTTCCAACAGCGCCGGGCTGACCGGCGGCGTGCAGCTGTGGAACGAGGTCAACCACATCTGAGCGCGGCCCCGACCCGGCTGCACCTCGTCCGCCATGCCAGCCACGGCCTGCTCGGCCGCGTGCTGAGCGGACGCATGCCGGGCGTCGGGCTGAGCGCGGATGGGCAGACCGAGGCGGCCCGCCTGGCCGAGACGCTGGGCGCACGGCCGATCGCCGCCGTGGTGTCGAGCCCGATGCAACGCGCCGCCGAGACGGCCGCGCCGCTGGCGGCCCGGCTCGGCTTACCGGTCACGGTCGAGCCGGGGCTCGACGAGATCGACTTCGGCGGCTGGACCGGGCTCGGTTTCGATGCGCTGGCCGGCCGCGCCGACTGGGCGGTCTGGAACCGTTGCCGCAGCCTTGGCGCACCGCCGGGCGGCGAGAGCATGTTGGACGCCCAGGCGCGCGCGGTGACGGCGGTGCTGCGGCTCGCCCGCGTCCATGCGGGCGGCGAGTTGGCGTTGGTCAGCCATCAAGACGTGCTGAAAGCCGTGCTCGCCCATCTGCTCGGCCTGCCGACCGACCTGATGGCCCGTTTCGCGCTCGACCCGGCGCACCGATCGGTCGTCACCCTGTTCGGCGACGACCTGCAGGTCGAGGCGATGAACCTGCCACCCTGATCAGTTGGGAAGGCCGAGCACCTGGCGCAGTTCGCGGCGGGCGTGAGATAGGGCTGGTCGGCCGCGAGCGCCGGAGCGGCGAACGCGAGCGCGGCGAGGAGCATGACGCGGATCACAGGAAACACTCCGGACGGACCGGAGGACGGGATCGCGCCATCAGGCGCGCGTCAAGTGGGAGCCCCGACGCGTGCGCGCCAATCGTCGAGTACGTCTTGCAGGGTTTGTTCCCAGGGGATCTGCGGCGACCAGTCCAGCATGCGGCGCGCCAGGGCGGCGTCCCCGGCCGCAACCGCGATCTCGTTGTCGCGCACGCGGCCGGCATCGCTGTGGATCTCGGCCGCGACGCCCGCGAGCCGGAGCAGGTCGGCGAGGATGTCGCCGATCTGCCGGGTGTGGCCGGATGCGAGGTTGAGGATGGTGCCGGGCGGCAACGCGTCGGCGCGGGCGAGGGCCGCGGCATAGGCGGCGCAGACGTCGCGCACGTCGAGGAAGTCGCGATGGGCCCGCAGCGCGCCGACCGACAGCACCGGCTCCTGCTGCCCTGCTTCGATGCGCGCGATCTGGCGGGCGAAGGCCGGCACGGCGAAGGCGTCGGACTGGCCGGGGCCGGTATGATTGAACGGCCGCATGCGGAGCACGCGCAGGCCGTCGGCGGCCATGGCGCCGAGGGCGAGGTCGGCCGCGGCCTTGGTAGCGCCATAGGTGGTCTGCGGCGCGAGCGGCGCGGTCTCGTCCAGCGGCACCCCGGCGGCAAACGAGGCGCCATAGGCGTCCGCGCTCGATGTGAACAACAGCGTGCATGCGGGCGCGGCCTCGAGCAGGGCGCGGCCGACGGCCAGGCAGCCGCCGAGGTTGACGCGCCACGCCTCCGCCGGGTCGTCGCGCGCGGCCACCGGTGCTGCGATCGCGGCGAGGTGGACCAGCGCATCCGGCCGTGCCTCGGCGATCCCGTCCTGCACCGCCTGGGCGTCGGTCACGTCGAACGTGGCGCGAACGACCTCCGCCGCGGCGAACCGGGCGGCGAGCACGGCTCGCAGATGGTGGCCGACGAAGCCGCCCGCCCCGGTCAGCAGGATGCGCCGCGGTGTCATCGCTTGGGATCGTCAAGCAACGGGGGAGTCTGGCATGGTGATGCAAGTTAAACGGCCCATGGTAACCAGACAATGAAGCCGGCATGACGCCACCGTTCCTCTCCTACGCGCAGACCGGCGAAGACGTGTTGCTCTGGCGCGCGCTGGGCGAGCAGACCCCCGGTTTCTACATCGACGCCGGCGCCGCCGACCCGAGCTTCCTCAGCGTGACACGGGCGTTCTACGAGCGCGGCTGGTGCGGCATCGACGTCGAGCCGTTGCCCGAACAGGCGGCCAAGCTGCGCCAGGCGCGCCCGCGCGACATCGTCGTCGAGGCGGCGCTGTCGGACGTGGCCGGCCAGGCGACGCTCTACCGAGTCGACCTGCACGGCGACACGGGGCTGTCGACGCTCGACATGGCAGGGGCCGAGCGATTCGGGGCCGCCCAGTTCGGCGCCGGCGTGCAGCCGCTCGAGGTGCAGGTCACGACCCTGGCCACGCTCTGCCGGGCCCATGCCCACCGCGAGGTGCATTTCCTGAAGATCGACGTCGAGGGCGCCGAGGCGGCGGTGCTGCGCGGCGCCGACTTCCACGCGACCCGGCCATGGATCGTCCTGGTCGAGGCCACCAAGCCGCTGACACCCGAGCCGTCGGCCGAGTGGGAGTCGCTGCTCCTGCAGGCGGCGTATCAGTTCGTGTGGTTCGACGGGCTGAACCGCTTCTACGTCGCCGCCGAGCGCCACGCCGCGCTGGCGCGTCACTTCACCGTCCCGCCGAACCCGTTCGACCGCTACGAGAGCTACAATCCCGGACACGCGGCGGAGCGCGAGGCGCTGGACCGGCTGGCTCGCGACCGGCTGGAGCGGATCGGCGCGCTCGAGGCTGAACTCGAGGCGCTGCGCCGCGCGCAGCCGGCCGTTCTGCCGCCGGCCGTTCTGCCGCCGGCCGTTCTGCCACCGCCCGTCCCGCCCCTGCCCGCCGTGTCGCCCGCCATCACGCCGTTACCGGGCCTGCTCCGCGTCGCCCTGGGTCCGCTGGTGCGACGGGCGCGGAGCGCGTTGCTGGGCGCGCTGCCGGGCGAGGTGGCTTCCATGCGGGCGCGGCAGGAGGCGGTGCTGGCGCGGCTCGAACAGGCGCTGGCCGAGAGCGCCGGCCCGGCGATGGACGCAAAGCTGGCCCAAGCGATCGAACGCGCATTGCAGGCGCTGGTCACCGAGCGGGACAGCTGATCCATTCCGCGATCCCGGCGGCGAACTCCCGCCAGCCCGGCAAATGCAGCGTCGCCGCCCCGGACCAGAGCTCCAGCGCCTGCCGATCGTCCAGCAGGCGACGGAGGGCGGCTGCGATGCTGGGCTCGTCGACGGTCTCGAGCCGGATCTGCCCCGCCTCCGGCCATCCCTCCAGCGCCGGCAGGTCCGACGCCACGACCACCGGCAGCCCGGCGGCGAGCGCCTCCATCGCCGGCAGGCCGTAGCCCTCGGCCCGGCTCGGAAACAACAACGCCCGCGCCAGCCCGAGCGCCTCGCGCACCACCGGGTCCGGCGCCGCGCCGAGACGAACCAGGCGGGGCTCGCCGGCGAGATCCTGCAGCAAGGCCCGCTCCTCGCGCGCGTCGTGCTCGACCATGCCGATCAGCACGAGGCGGAAGTCCGCGCCGTCGGCCCAGAGCCGGCGGGCCGCGCGCAGGGCGGCGGCCGTGTTCTTGCGGGGCTCGATCGTGCCGAGCATGACGATGTCGCGCTTGCCGGGCGCGAAGCTCTGGCGCTTGAGGCCGAGCCCGTCGGCGCCGAGCGAAATGACGGGACCTGGGTCGGGCCGGCGCAGGATGCGGTCCGCATAGTCCCGCCGGGTCGCCGCGCTGATGAAGGCGAGCCGGGGGATGTCGCGCATCGCGCGCAGATACGGCATCAGCCGGGTGGCCGGGCCGGCGGCATACCATTCCGGGCGCAACCAGGGTAGCGCGTCGTAGACGAGCCAGAAGGCGGTGCCGGCACCGAGCAGGGCGCGGTAGTAGGCGGCGCGGTCGGCCTCGTCGAACAACTCGGCGCAGAAGATCCGTGCACCCCCCCGCTCGACCGCTTCCCCCGGCGCTTCGAGCCAGGGTCGGAGCTGCTCGGCCTCCTCTGCCGCCCCGCCCGGCGGGGCGTCGCCGCAGAGCAGGGGGATGATCGCCGGGGCGAGCGCGCGCATGGTGATGCTCGCCGGGTCGAAGCGGCAGGGGCGGAGTTCGGCCGGCTCGGGCCAGTGCCGCAGCAGCGCCCGCTGCACCCGCTGGATGCCCGATCGGCGGGGATCACGCACCAGCGAAGAGACGTCGAACCAGACCGTCACGAGCCAAGCCCCAGCGCCGCGCAGAGTGCGGCCGCGGCGGCGTTGGCACTATGGAGGCTCCGGAAGGCGGCCAGCGTCTCGGCCGACGGGGGCGGGCGGGCCATTGCGGCGACGATGGCTTCGGCCAGCAGCGGCGGGCTCGGCTCGTCGGCGATCGGCTGCGCCCAGGGCGGCGCGTCGAGCGCCTCCAGCATCCAGCGCGACGCGATGCAGCGGCGACCGGCGGCGAAGGCTGCCGCCAGCGCCCTGCCCCGGCTGGCCTCGCCCGGCATGGCGAGGAACACCTCCAGCTCCGCCGGCGCCGAGGCGGTCTCGACCCAGGGAGCAACGCCGATCTCATCTGCCAGCGCCCGTGCCGCCGCGGACGGCCCGGGCAGCGCGAGACGCAGGTCCAGCCCCCAGGCGCGGACTTGCTCGAGCGCCCAGATCGCGCAGGCGGAGGCGTTGCCGTGCAGCGAGATGGTGCCGCGCGCGCCGGGTTGCGGCCGGGGATCGAGCGGCATCGGGATGCGCGACGCACCAGCGACAAGCGACTGCAGGGCGGGCGAATGGACCAGCAGCGGCCCGGCCGTGGTCATCTCGCCCAGCAGGCGCGCATTCGGGCGCAGCGTGCCCGCGCGCCAATGCGCCCACTCCGCCGCATCCGGACTGCGGCCCGCTTCGGCGGCGGCCAGCGCCCGGGCGCGGTCGGGCCGGGCGTCGTAGGCCGCGACAAGATGTCCATCGCCGAGCAGCACGGCGCCGCCGAAGCGCGCTGCCAGCGCCAGCGCCGGCCCGTGCGCCTCGGTGCTGGCGACGACGCTGACCACCCGATCGAACCGGGCCGATCGCATGGCCAGGCTGGGGCGGGTGATCATCGACAGGTCGGTGTGCGAGGCCAGGGCGTGCGCGAGCGGGCTGGTTGCCGCGGGGCCGATCAGCGCGACCCGGGGCCGCGATCCGCCGATGCGCGGCGCGTGCAGCCGGGCGACGGCGGCGTCGAGCCGCCCGGCCGCACCGTCGGGATCAGGCGCGGCCGTACGTATCCTCGAGCCGGACGATGTCGTCTTCGCCCAGATAGCTGCCGGACTGCACCTCGATCAGCGTCAGCGGGATGCGGCCGGGGTTGTGCATCCGGTGCACGCAGCCGAGCGGGAGATAGATGCTCTCGTTCTCGCGCACGAGCACCTCCTCGTGGTCGCGCGTGACCAGCGCGGCACCACTGACCACCACCCAATGCTCGGCGCGGTGGAAGTGCTTCTGCAGCGACAGTTTCTGGCCCGGGGTGACGACGATGCGCTTGACCTGGAAGCGGTCGCCGAGGATCAGGCTCTCGTAGAAGCCCCAGGGGCGATAGACCCGGTTGTGCGCCACCGCCTCGTGCCGCCCGGCCTTGCGCAGGCGGTCGACGATCTTCTTGACGTCCTGCGCCCGGTCGCGGTGCATCGCCAGCACCGCATCCTCGGTCACGACCACGATGGCGTCGTCGAGCCCGACCACGGCGGTGACGATGCCGTCGCTGCGGACCAGGCAGTTGTGCGCGCCTTCGATCAGCACGTCGCCGACCGCGGCGTTGCCCTCCGCGTCCTTCGGCAGGCGCTCCCACAGCGCGTCCCAGCTGCCGACGTCGGACCAGCCGAGATCGGCGGGCACGACCGCGGCCTGGGTGGTCTGCTCGGCGACGGCGTAGTCGAGGCTGATGTTGGGCGAGGCGGCGAAGGCGGCCGGGTCGAGGCGGACGAAGTCGAGGTCCTGCACCCGCGCCTGCAGCGCCTTGGTCACGGCGGCGACCACCTCGGGCGCATAGCGCTCCATCTCGGCCAGCAGCGTGCTGGCCTTGAAGACGAACATGCCGGAGTTCCACAGATGCTTGCCGGAGGCGACGAGCTGCCCGGCCAGTGCGGCGTCCGGCTTCTCGAGGAAGCGGGCCACGGCGTTGACCCCCGGCGCGCCTGGGATCTCGCTGCCGACTTCGATATAGCCATAGGCCGTCTCGGCCCGGTGCGGCTGCATGCCGAAGGTGACGATCTTGCCGGCCTTGGCGGCGGCCACGGCCCGCTCGAGCGCCTCGATCAAGCTGTCGGTGCGTTCGATCACGTGGTCGGCCGCGAGCATCCACAGCACGGCGTCGGGATCGGTCTCGGCGGCGACGAGGGCGGCGGCGGTGATGGCCGGGGCGGAGTTCCGCCCGACCGGCTCGAGCAGGATCGTCGCATTGTCGATGCCGCAGCCGCGCATCTGCTCGGCGACGAGAAACCGGTGCTCCTGGTTACAGACGATGATCGGCGCGGCGAACGCGGGTCCCACGCCACGCAGCGCCGTCTCCTGCAGCATGGTCCGCTCGCTCACCAGCGGCCAGAGCTGCTTGGGGAAACTCTCGCGCGAGACCGGCCAGAGCCGCGTCCCGGAGCCGCCGGACAGGATCACGGGCACCACCGCGCCGGCCGTCATGCCCGACTTCTCCGTCGGCCGGAGGGACGTGCTGGAACTCATGCAATCCTCGATCGAGAAACGAGCGCCCGTATAAGTTGGGCTGCAATATCTTGTCCAGGTCGCGGGGAGTTAGCCCTGGGGCGGCTCGGCGCCGATCAGCTTTGGCGCCGAGACGGGCGGGAAGTCGAAGCGCTGATCCGGCAAGGGGCGCTTGCTGCGATAGGTCGGCGTCAGCTCCTGCGCCCGCCCCGTCGTCAACGCCCGCTCGATCGCCGCGATGACGCGCACGTCGAGCAGGCCCTCCTCGCCATCCGGCTCCGGATCGATGTCATGCAGGATGCAGTCGGAGAAATACGCGGTCTCGCCGGCGAATTGGTCGACCTGGCGGAAGCTGGTCTGCGACGTGCGGCCGGATTGCGTCAGCGTGTGCTGCAACCCGCTGTTCAGGGCATAGCCGGGGCTGACCCGCAGGCCGTCAACTCGGAATTGCCGGTCTGCGCCACGCCCGGCATGAACGCCGCCTGGCAGATCCAGCCTGCCCCGACCACCGCATAGCGGATCTTCCGTTCGTCCTTGCCCGCCATCAACGCCTCCGCTTTCCGTCCGGAGCAAGCGCGGGCGAGCGGACCTGGTTGCGTTCAGCCCTCGACGAGCATTTCGGTCAGGCCGGCCGCGAGCACGGCCAGCAGGTCCGGGAGGGCGAGCGCGATGCAGCCCTCGGTCGGCGCGAAGTCCGGCCGCGCCACGTGCAGGAAGATCGCGCTGCCGAGGCCGCGCACGACCGGCTGGTCGTTCCAGCCGAGGACGCCGATGACGTCGTAGACCGGGTCCGGTCGCCAGAGCGCCTCGTGCCGGGCCGGGTGCGGCAGGCGGACGGGGCGGTTGTAGTCGGCATCGGCCGGGTCGTCGCACCAGCCGTCATGGGGGGCGAGCGGCATGACCGGAAGTTGAGTGCGCGGCCGCGTCAGGCGGTCGGCGCGATACAGCACGCGGCGAAGCGCCAGCGTGCCGTGGGGCGTGGCGCCGTCGCCCTCCTGCTTGTGCGCCGCGACTCCGCCGCGGCCGATCGCGGCACGGTAGGTCGCCGCCTCGAAGCGCAGCGTGCCGTCGCCGGGGACCCGGGCCCGGCTCACGCCCGCTTCCTCACGCCTGTTTCCTCACGCCCGTTTCCTCAAGCAAGGCCTTTCTCGATCAGCTGGCTGCGCTGATACTCGAGAGACGCGCTCTGGTAGGCGGCAGCGCCGTTCTGGACGATGGCGGTGTTGGGGGTGCGGTCGAGGAACTCGGGGGTCGCGGTTGCCAGGGTGGTATAGGCGCCGTCCGTCAAGGTCCCGGGCGTGATCGGTTCGACCCCGGCCTCCGACCCGGTCTGTGACATGCCGGCCGGGACGGATGGCCGGGACAGGTCGGGACCCATCCGCACGATCTCCTCGAACAGGCTCATCAGCGCCGCGCCGATCATGCCGAGCGGCCCGCCGATGAGGCCGGCGCCGGCCACGCGCATGGTCGTTGGGATCGTCTCGCCGGTCGCTGCCCGGTAAACCATGCCGATCACCGGCAAATGTTGCAGGGGGTTGAGGCCCTGCAGGACCTGCTTGGTGCTCACCTCGATCGCCTGCGGCCAGGCGCCGTTCTCGCCGATCGGGCCGGCGCCATCTGGGGGCGTGGCGGCGCCGAACAGTCGCGTATAGTCCAGGGGGCCGGGCGTTGGGAGGATCATGCGGAAACAGCCAGCAACTTCCGTGCCATCACAGGAGGTGCCCGAGCCGAAGGGCCTTGGTCTCGAGGTAGTGGTCGTTCACCCCGTTGGGGGCGATGGGCAACGGTTCGCGCCCGGCGACCTCGATCCCGCAGGCGGAGAGCGCGGCGAGCTTGTCGGGGTTGTTGGTCAAGAGGCGCAACCGCTTGATCCCGAGTTGTTCCAGCATCGTCGCCGCGACCATAAAATTACGCTCGTCGGCCTGCCAGCCGAGCGCGCGGTTGGCGTCGACGGTGTCGAGCCCGCGGTCTTGCAGGGCATAGGCCCGCAACTTGCTGGGCAAGCCGATGCCGCGGCCCTCCTGGGCCAGATACAGCAGCACGCCGGCGCCCTCGTCGGCGATACGGCGCAGGGCGGCGTGCAATTGCGGGCCGCAATCGCACCGCAGGCTGCCGAGCAGATCGCCGGTGAAACACTCGGAATGCAGACGGACCAGCGGCGGAGCGGCGCCCGGCCGGTCGGCGGGCGTGCCGATGACGATCGCCAGGTGCTCGACGCCGCCATCGGCGGAGCGGAACGCGACCAGGCGGGCGTCGCGCGCGGCGGCCAGCGGCACCTGGGCGTCAGCCACCAGGTGCAGCGTCGCCGCGGCCGAGGCCGGGTAGGCCAGGACGTCCTCTGCCGCGACGCGGAGCAGGCCGAGGCCGTCGGCCCGCGCCGCCGCATCCTTGACCTGGTCTGAACGGGCTGGGGCGACGATCGCCGCGGGCAGCAACCGCGCCAGCTTCGCCAACGCCAGGGCGGCCGTCGCGGCATCAGGGGCGGCGACCGTGTCCAACGGCTCGGGGAGGAGCTGCGTCAGGTTCGGGTCTGCCATGCTTCGCAGGATGTCGGGGTCGAGCAGGCCCTGGGTGCGGAAGGCGATCGCCTCGGCCGCGGGCGCGACGGGGCGGCGCAACAAGGCGGCCGCGCGGACTGGGGCCAGGAGCAGACAGGGCGCGCCGGCCGCGAGCCCGGCCATTTCGGCCAGTCCCTGTGCCCCGGCGGTCTCGGCCGCCAGCACGACCAGCGGCGTCTCGGCCATCAACAGCACCGGCGTGCCGCGCCGCAGGTCGGCGATCGCCCGATGGACCGAGCGCACGCGCAGCAGGGCTGGGTCGGCCACGGGCGGGGTCAGGCTCGGTCCGGCGTCTTGTGGCATGGGAGGGGGGTTA
>JAABUK010006795.1_pt1 | contig 16860 bp, 15 predicted proteins | sample 5559141 | NCBI WGS metagenome assembly JAABUK01 (sample SAMN10711869, study PRJNA513367) | rock metagenome | isolation source: Antarctica rocks | place: Antarctica: Victoria Land, Pudding Butte nord | collected 2016-01-03
TCAAGATCCGAAGCCGCCACCGGTAGCATTACCGTTTGATCAGTAGGTATGGAATCGAAAGGCTCCTTCGACATTATATATTGCATATCGGCCTTTGTGCTCATGGGTGCGCCAGGTCGGTATATAACTTTTGAGAGCTCGATGTATACAGGCGCCTTGTGCATGACTCTGGACTTGGTTGAGTTGCTTATTTGTTGTACTTTGTCCTGAGCTGGGTTCCCACTTGCGCTGTATGTAAAATGTAGTCTAGTTTATATTCTCCACCTTACGAAAGGTCCAGCCAGTCTAGCCGTGTTTTCAAGTCCTTTATATATTCCCTGCCCGGTCTACCTATGGCATATCCCAACTTGTTTGCCTCGCATTTGAGCCTTTTCTTTCTGCAGATGCTCGATGCTTCTTCATCGTTATTGTCAGCGCAGACATCTGTTGACCTTGAGGACCGATGGATCTGCTGGAGGCTGGATTTCACCGCTGGGGAATGTCGTTATAAGAGCCGTCGTTTTCGTGGTTTGCATCAGGTGTCAATGATATTCCAGAAACGAGAACATACGGGTTCTTGAATTGTCAAGCTTGGATGACTTTCTGCCTGCGCTTGATTGAATATGCATACTGAATACGTACGTACGCCTCGATCATTTGAGGTCAAAGATGTTGCTCCTCAGGCTCGCGGAACTTGAGCAAGCAAAACCCAAATCTCCGACCCTCATCTCTACGCCTTTTAACATACATCAGCGCTTCGCAATCCCTCTAAATCAGTATAAGGTTTTGCGAGTTTCAGTAGGAGGCGCTTCTGTCTCTCACAGCCGTAGACCCCAAGTTCCGCTCGTAATGGCTAAGTGGCCATCAATCTCGCAAAAATCAAAGTATCATGTACGGAGTACCTTAGTTCTAAACGCATGTAACTAGGAGGCTAGCCGCGGTGGACAATGTGTTTGTTGGGTTAGCGAAGCGACCCGACCAATCATGTTGACTCGCAATCTACTACCCAATCGGGGGCTAGCGTACTATATTCTTCCGCGGCCGGTGAAGTTTGCGAGGGCGAAGTCTCTGCCCATCTCGCAAATCGCAAACGCCATCATAGATGCGTGTAGAGTAACCTGCCAGAGGGATGCGGTACCTCCGTAAATGGTCGCGAAAGTCTGATTGCTGGTTAAGCGCCTTTCTAAGAATGCTACCAGTGCGCGGCCTCTGCTACTACATGTCAACCTAGGTTGGTCTATGAGAACTTGTATATAATGAGCTGCCGTATCCTTCATAAAACTCCATCTTTCCTATAGCTGAGCGAGTGTCTCCGAACAAACTTCCAAATACCTCGAAATGTACGGCCTACAGTCGCTCGTGTCCATCTTTGGCATCCTCGCATCTACCAGTTTTTTGCCTACTCTAGCTGACTCGAGCCCCCAAGTACTCCCTCTTAGCTCCGACTCAATCTTTTCTTTCGAAATCCTGCGCATTCTGGCCCATGCCCGTTATGGCGGCTCAGATATTGCTGAAGTTCTCACCGCAGCCAACGGGATCGCACCTGGGAACTTCTCAACTTTCAGCTCAGCATTTCATGCTCTCGCCGATCGAGTCCGATCACGCGCTGAGAAGGTAGATGTCAAAGAGTATCCGGTAAGTGTGCGCGACGATCTGTTTGCCGCCTCCAACTACTACCGAGCCGCCGATTTCTTCATACATGGCGATTGGGAGGATCCTGAGATCAAACACCTATGGGTTCAGCAGACCAATTGCTTCAACACCGCCCTCTCCTTACTACCGATTCCCGGCCGGCGTGTGACGTTGAAGGGAGACGGTTTCGATATCCCGGCAATTTTCTATGCTGTAGATCCCCCCGGCAGCCACAAAAAGCGTCCCACTCTGATCGTCGGCAATGGGTATGACGGCTCCCAGGAAGAAATGCTTCATGTTACCGGATTCGCTGCGTTGGAGCGCGGTTGGAATGTCATCACGTATGAAGGGCCAGGCCAGCCGACAGTCCGTCGTGACCAAGACCTGGGATTCATAGTCGAATGGGAAAAGGTGGTCACGCCTGTTGTTGACCATCTCTCAACGCTACCAGAAGTGGATATGTCCCGCGTGGTTCTCTACGGCTACTCTTTTGGGGGATGGCTTGCGGCACGAGCTGCTGCCTTTGAGCATCGCATTAGTGCGGTCGTGGCGATAGATGGCGTATACAGTCCCGGCCAATCCTTCTTAGATCAGCTTCCACCAGCTCTGTTGTCGCTCTATAAGTCGGGCAACAAGACCGCCTTTGATAAAACGGTAACTTCGGCATTGGCGAACGGTAAAGCGCCTACAGCGCTACGGTGGGGTGTCGAGCAGGGACTCTGGAGTTTCAAAATTAGGTCTGGTTTTGATTTTCTCCATTTTGCAGCAAAAATGACTCTGGACGGACTCACGAACAAGATCAAGGTTCCAGTCTTCGTAGGAGCCGCGGAAAATGAGCAGAATTTCAAAGGACAGCCGGAGCAGGTAAAGGCGGCGCTTGGAAACCAGGCAACGTATTTCCCATTCGTGGCCGCAGATGGGGCAGGGGAGCATTGCCAGGTCGGCGCTGCAGTATTCTTGAATGAGGTTGTCTTCGGCTGGCTTGACGGCGTACTTGAGAAGGGCAAACGCTACTGAATAGCGAGACATGTGTTGTCGTAGGACAAGGCCCACCTTCTCATCACGTTGTCGATGAACAGACCACTTAACAGATTACTTGAATTAATATATAGATAAAGTGCTCTCGACTCTCTCTAAGTAACCCATAATGAACTAAAATTGTGTGTGTATGTAGCTTTCAAGCAAATGAAATGATATCAAACTGTGATACAGGTTAAAGACCAGAGCGGAATCCTCGAACATGTTTGGGAATCCAAATGCCTACACTGCCCTCACCTGACCTACAGATATCGGCGCGCGAAAGAAAGAAAAAGGAAATGACAACGCACCACGATGCTTGAAAGAGGCACAGCGAGGCTGCAATGAACGAGTCTCATCAAGTGATGATATACTTTAAGACGCTTAGACATTTGCATGTTACTATCAGATATTTTTCATGCAGTGTGACACATTCATAGACGCGTGTAAGAGTTGAACGCATTCACTGCATCACAATGACGCATGAGAAATCGTTTGATGCTGACGTATTAAAGATAGCAGTACTGTTTTCAATTTTCAACACTTTCTCTTAAAAATTAAAGCTTCATATTGAAGCGATTTAGATTTCTCTACTGACAGTATTATTCATGTATTCGCGTTCGTTTCTTTAACTAATAAAACGCCGGTTACTTCACAACAAATCTTATCACATCAAGCAAATCTTCGAGTCCTCAAAAATCCGGGACAGCCTGTGACTGTACAGTACGATACCAGAGCCTTGGCCGATAGGAATATCGACAGCATGAAACCTCAATTGATCTTCGCCATCACAGAAACGGTGAAGCACATTATTCTTGAGTTTTTAGAACAGAAAGAGTAACGACATCGAGAGTTGAGGAAGATATATGTAGTCAATGCACTTCTTAACGATTAGCCCGACATGGAAACTTGAATTCTTGTTTTCTTCGTGGTTTTAAAGGCGTAAAAGAGTTGTATCTGTCCTCGTTATCTGCTTGCTCCTGATAGTGTATTTCCTCTAGCGATTACATGTATATTGAAAAACATAAAACGGGATAGCAAAGTCGAGCAAGCCTGGGATATCATGCAATCGTGCTTGTCGCTTGCGAAGGATTGTAAGGGTACATCGAGCCAGAAAATGCTGTGCCACAATGTTTTCTTCGGATGCTGAGACCACGTGAATGAGTGGAGAGTGTGGGCAGAGTACTGAGAGAGGTTGAGCGTCTTTACTCTTTTTAACGTTGATGTTAACATTGGTGAGCCGTGTTAAGCTAAATGTGAGCATTCGATTCCACTGTGTGAAAACTCTGTGGTTTACAGCAGCATCGAAGTTGTAGACAATCTAAGCGATTTGTCGCCCTGTTCTTAACTTAAAGTTAACACGATTTTATGTTGCAAATGTTCTCGGACTGGAAAAACGGAAGGCCATTAATCATAGCGTCTATAAATAAACCTATTCAAACGTGCTATAGGCTGTCTGTGAGCCCCTGTATAATTAGTCAAAGTAAAAGAGGATTCAAGGAAAGTCAAGGCCAAGCCTAAACATGACATCAACTCTGAAAGATAAAAACCGTAAGAGATGTGGTTTGGTAACAGTGTTGTTGTGAAAATATTAGATTGATGAGCCAAAAACGATGCTGGGCTATCACACAACCCCACAAGAAATCCCAACGATCAACGTATCGTAATGATGTTTTCCCTGCTAGCAATTCTTCACACCACCTCTTCAACCCACTTCCCAGGCTTCCACTGCCTCCACTCAACCAATACAGCCAGACCATCAAACCTTACATAGCTTCCCGTTCGCGTCGGCTTTCCACCTCTCACTCCCAACACAAGTCGGACAGTAAAACACGCCCTCGGGATCATATCTCATCTTCACATCCTCCAACCACCCTATATGTCCCCCATAGAAATCTTCTAAGTAATCCGGATCATACCTATCTGCCTCATTCATATAACACCCCGTATCAGGCGCCAGGTCCTTCATTGCCTGCACCTTAACCTCCGTAATATCCTTCCGTATCGTATCAATAGTCGCCTGATCTGTTCCAGGGGCCCAGCCGCGCGCGACGATGTTGTGAACGTAGGATTTCCGCCAGGCGGGGTTGACGCCTGAATACGGGTCGCTGGCGTCTTTGAAGACCTGGCCGCCACCGACAAAGACGATGTTAGTGGAGGTAAACTCCCCGGGTTTGCCGGCGAGGGTTTGGAGTGTGGATTTTAGCTTTGCGGGGCTGGATGTGAGGGCTTTGCGGTCCAGGAGACGGGAGCCGAGAGCGGGGTAGGCGCCGGCGGGCATGGAGATGTTGGACAGGGTCGAGTAATAGGAGGCGTATGTGGGGAAGGAGGAGTAGGTCGTGCTGATATAGAGATCGGTCTTATAATTCTTTAGCTGAGCTGCTACGGGCGCGAAGAGAGATTTTGTGTCATTAATGGATTTACTGAAGAGGGCGATGGTGTGCGTGAAGCCAGTGGTGTAGTTTGCGACTATGGGCATGAAGTACGATACGTACCAGGAGCCGTAGCCGGAGAAGCCTTTGTCTGAGAGATCGGGGTAGGCTTCGTGGATGGTTTGGAGTGCGGACATGAATGATGGCATGTCAGCGGAGGTTAAGGGGGCGAAAGATAGCTGCTGGACGGCGACGCTGGTGGTCGGGTAGGCCTTGATGACCGTGGAGACGACTACTCCGTAGGTACTACCGCCTCCGCCACGGATGGCGAAGAAGAGGTCCGAATTCTCGCAGGGATTTGCCGTGACAATTCTTCCGTTCGCGAGCACGACCCGGGCTTCGAGGACTTGATCTGCGCCGAGACCAAAGTCATGGACGGCGGGGCCGTGGCCGCCGCCTTGCATCCAGCCGCCGAGGCAGCCTACGGACTATGATATCGTTAGCCATTGAGGGTCCACGGACTAAGATGTTGGACGGACTGAGGTGCCGCCACCGACGACCACAACGTTTCTACTTGCAGCTTCGCCTAGCACATCGTTCCAGACATAGCCACCTCCGATTGTGAAAGCGGCGTCTTTCCAGGTAGACTTCACACAACTGCCTGATGACTTGTAGGTCTCATGAAACCTTATCCCCTTTTGAATATACTTCATCCAGACTTGCAAGCTGCCGTAACCTGTTGATCTAAAAGTTATCATTATCAACGCAACGATTGTTGGTTTGATTGACGCTCCTTACCTGCCAAGTAAATCATGACCAGTGTTTCTAACGACCAGTCTAATATTATGCTTCCTGGCAAACAGGATCCCTTTCGCAACATCTTCATATTCAGTCGCATTCACTGTGTACCACGGCTGATCTCCAATAGTGCAAACGCCGATCAAGTTTGCGCCTGCAGCAAAAGGGACAATTGGACAAGAACCAGTTGGGTAAGTTAGACCAATCGGGCTCTCAGTTTGAAACTTTTGACTTCCCCACTGAGCATTCGCGTTTCCGCAGGCTGCCGCATCTTGTAAAATTCCTGGATAACATGACGCTGCTGGTTGGGAATCTGCTATTAATTTTCCAGATACTGATGCGTTCAAAGATTTCCATTCCGAAGCTGGCGGCCAACAGGTGTCGTTCGGACCCTTAACGAATATTAACTTAAATCTTCGTGCTGACGGAGTGGCAAAGCAATCATCGGCCCAACTTACGCATTTGCAGCTTGTCGCGTTAACATCGAGTACACAACTGAGAAGCGTAGCTAAGGCTACAAGATGGTATATCAGAAACATACTGAAGACATCGAAAAGTAATGCATCAGAAACAGAACATTGGAACCAAAGGGAAAAAGTTCAACAGCGTTTTCGTAAGGTTCTCGGCGGGTTGAAATAGCCGAGCCAGGGCCGGAAAAAGTTCTTGGCATCGGGCCGAACTTTGCAATTACTGTAGCATTAGGGTGCGAAATGTATTAAACATGTTCTATTGCCTAACCAAATTAGGTTAGTAAAAAACGTGTTTTATACACGTTTATTGAAGCATGTATTAAACACAGGGGTATATATAAATAGCATCAATTATTTGGATGCTTCATTGCCACCTCACCGTCGACGATGCTATTCAGAAACTCCTCCAGCACCTCATCGTTTGAAGGATTTAGCCTAGCCATAGCAACTTCCTTCTGCAGCAGTCTATCTTCCATATTCAAAAGCTTCTCCTCATCGGTTTCAATACTCTGTGCATAGCGAAGCTTCTTTTTAAATCCCGTGGTCGATTAAAAGTGCGCTCGTTTATATAGATATACATTAACTTATCGACGTTAATATTGCTCAGCTGATTCCTAGTCTTCGTCTTTATGAGGTTCATGATAGACCAGTCACGTTTCGCTAAAACACTGTTAAGTACCAGGTATCCTGTTGACTCGTATGGAAAGCTTCGAGAGTTGAGGGCAATGACTTCACTGCAGAGACCATTCGGTTTGGTAGGATTATGCTCTGAAAGGCATCAATAAGTTATAACAGCCTGATTGCGACTTTGCGAGGTTTACCACCGCGTTGAGGAGGCATGGCTGGTGGTAGGTAGGAAGATAGATCTACTCCATACGAGTGACGGCAGCGAGGTCAAACCCCCTGAGCTAAACCAGCTGGGTTTAGCTTGCTTATATAATATAAAACCAATAAACATGCATGAAGAAACCGCTAACGAGTATTAAACACGTTTATTGTAGAAGAAACGGTTTTATTCGCTCCCTAAGCATGAGCCTTCCAGCACGATATGCCGATGCCGAATCTAGGATTAAGCGAGATCACAAAAATTAAAGGTGCAATAGGTTTAAAATGCGTGTTTGCCACCTCAATGTTGGCAAGTAGTGGCTAATTACACTTTAGGAGCCGTAGCAAAGTGTAAACGGCACATTCAGCTTTTAGTTCATCATCTCGGCTTGCTAGACAACGGAATAGGCGGCGGTGAAGGGGTAGGACTACCATCAACAAGTGGCTTTTTGGGAGGAGGTGGAGGTGCTCTCTTCTTGAGCGATGCAGTTGGAGTGTCTAATCTAGCAGGGGCAAGAACAGTCTCGTTTCCCGACGGGACGCTTCCATTCGCGGCGCTGCCATTGACTTTGTTCGCTACGTCATACTTTGTGTTCAACAAACTGGCGTTTTTCCATCCTGCTGCGACTTGGTCACCGTGTCGCTCGCGGAAGTTATTTGCTGTAGAAGCTGTAGCCTTTGCGTCAGCCAGCGAGACTGAGTATGGATCGTTGCGAAACGAGCTGGCGGTCTTCAAAGCAGCTTGCTTCTGTGCAAAAGAGGTGCCTTGTGCCGGTGAGTCCAGATTTTGTGACTTGGTTGACATTTTGGAAAATCTTGATTGAAGCTCGCTCAATTGGGGTCCTTGGGCGTTACAGATACTGCTGTTCGAGCCTTCTTGATTTTTCCATGGATTCGCTTCTTGGGACCCTCCCCCAATACCGAAGCCAGGCACCGAGACGCCTGCTGATCCAAGCCTGTTCAAAGATCCTTGACTGATATAGCCATTCTGGTTTTGGTCTTGGTTAAAGATGCCACGTGCGGGAGATGAAGGCGCACGTCCTTGAGCGGAAGCTGAATTCTGACGAGGGGGTAGCCTAGGAGGAAGTGCCGGTTTTGGCTTGCTGCTTGGGCTTGCAGGAGATCCGCCGGGTTGGCTTTCAAATCGAAGGTGTCGTACCGGTGGTTTCGGTAGATTGCTGGTGGAGAGACCAGTGGTATCCGCTCTGTATGGGACAGGTTGGGGGGCCGCCCTCTGCTCGAATTCTTCTGCAGCTTGTTCCTCTCTTTGATACTCATTCGTACCTTGGATCTCTTGAGAAGCCAAAGGCGCGCCGAGTCCCCTTCGATCGGGTGTAGTAGTGTGGGGAGATGCAGCTCCGCCATTGTATGCCAGGTTCTTTGGTGGCGGTCCAAAGGCGTCTGGATCCTTCAATGAGGTGAGAGGGCGTGATTGGTGCTCTAGAGCCTTGGTGCTGTGCGTTTCTTTGCCTTTACCTACTAGTCCCGCCTACACACCGAGGAACAGTGAGTACAACACATTGTGTTATGCTGCTGCGATCTTGAACTTGACGAACCACTTTATTTATGCCCTTGTATTCGCTCCGCCAGCCTTCTTTTGGTTCAGGGTGCCAACCTTCCTTACCCATTTTCTTCACTTTGTCCATGATGAAATTCGTAAGGATGTATCTGAGGAAAGCTTTTGTAGGCTCTATTGTGTTTACTTCATGACGAGACAGATTAGAAGGTCTTACGACGTATTGCTCAAGGCCGAAGATAATCGAGGCGATGACGTAGATGTTTACGTAAGCACAAGGTAGCCCTTTCCAAAAGATCCGTCTGTAAAGATAGTTGAACAGCTACAGTCTACAGAGTGTGCAAAGTGCGGACTGAACATTGCATTTGAATAGCTCTGCAAGTCATCGGAACGCTTATGCAATGTTTAGTCCGCACTGAAAACGAGTCAGTGTATAGTAGAACAGCTGACGGGTTTTCAACGAGTGCAACGAAGATGTGACATTGAATTTTTTTTAATCAAGGCTATCGATGCAGTGACACACATCCGGAAGTCTTAGACAACCGAAGGTTTCCGACGTCCTCACATTTGCTGTGAGGCTTTTTCCTAATGGTCTAGTTTACTCTGAACAACCTTTCCCCACCCAGACTCTTCTCTCGGTTCCCTAAGACGAGAAATCTCACAACAGTAGGCATATGCTTCTCTAACATGTTGCGAATGCAGATTGTTGTAGTCTCAATATATTTGCTGACGACGAGATCTCTTTTGCTCATGCTTCACGTGTATCCAATTGTCATCATCCTGATGCAAGTGCTTGAGCTTGCCGAGAGACCCGTGAGCAGGTTATATTTCGCACCTTACTAGATCTCTTGTTCTGCGGCCTTGCCCAGTGCAGGCTTCTGTACATTTCATGATTTTTAAGAGCCAATGGCGCTGTTCGTCTCTTGAATTGGTAGAACATTGAACTTGGAGTCATCCCAATCATTCAACAATCCGCGTGACTCTGCAAGGGAGATTTCCACTGGGCTGTCCATGCTGAACCTGATACGCTCTTTCGCCGTCTACCGTCCTTATACCGGTACTCGAATCTCGGTCTACTTCATCATAAACCGTCGTTATTTGGAATTCTCTCGACGTTAGAGCTAGGACAATCTTCATCTCGATCATTGACATTTCCTTCCCAATGCAACTCCGCGGACCGTGTTCGAAAGGTCGCAGTGTCCCTTTCTTAGGATGCAGGATACTTCCAGGTGAGACGAGCCAACGCTCTGGAAGGAAGCGATCAGGCTGTGTCCAGTACTCGGGATCACGCTGGACGGCGTGTGGGATCAGCCAGACAAGGTATCCGAAGGTCGGATATTCCCGACCACGATCGGGGTCTTTGATTGTAAACCCCGGCTCACCGGAGCGAGTGGTAGATGCGGCAGGGAAAAGTCGCATAGTTTCCTTGATCACGGCGACTGTGTATGGGAGTTGATTGAGGATATGAGAATCACAAGCTATCAGGCTCGCTGTTTTAGAGACGTCAGAGCCGAAGACTGAATCGTGCTCGGCGCGGAGACGTTGGAGAACTGAGGGGTAGACCGAGAGAACGTAGAAGATGTAGCAGATGGTACTACTGGTCGTATCATGTCCCGAGAAGAGAAAGAGCTTGACTTGGCTCATTAAGAGGGATTTGAACCTGGGATTGAGACCATGGTTTGAACTTTCGTGGCCGCTGTCTGAAAAATACGCGGTCAAGGCAAGATCTATCACGGATTTACTTCTCTTCAGGTCCCGATTTCGATCTTGGTGAATTTGAAACCGAGCATCCACCTTCGGAGACAGGTATTTATCCATTTGATAGGTATTGTACGCATTGATAAAAGGCCGAGCTGGGTTGTATCTTTGCATTGGAAAGCCTGTTCTACCGATGAGCAAAGATCGAAAATCCAGGACCAGCCAATCATACCTTCGTTCCCAAAAGTAAGCCAACTCATCTGCCTTCGCAGAGCAATGACCATTGGATTCTTTGTACGCTGTGCGTTGAGATCTGCATCTCTGTTGATGCAAATATAAGCAACGAGTAGCAAAAATCGTCTGGTATCAACACTTACAGAACGATTTTGCCGATAACATCCATTGCCAAATTATCCGTTAAACTCTTCATTGTAAATAGAGTCTGCTCCTTCGCATACTCATTGAGAATCTGACAGAAAGTGGTTGTTTCCTGAACAATATCCGGTACCAAAGTCATGAGATGACTTGCGCTGAAACCCGGGTTGAAGATATTCCTCCAGGTCTTTCATTGTTGTCCGTCCATCGAAACGATATCCGGGCCATTTGCCAAGGGATGTAAGAAACTGCGGATGGCTGGAAATTTTGGAAGCACATGCGCTTGTGTTATCTGATGTAAGGCGTCAGGCGAAGCAACAACAAGCATGGGCGTGGTAAACGGCCAGGTGTCTATATAGTATATTGGTTCTAACTCAGGTATGGCACGTCTGATCTGATCTGGTAGATAATGCGGGTGTACATCCTTGAGCAGCTTGGACATGACTTTGTAGCAGAACAGCAGATGGCCAAGGATGGGATGAACTGGCGGCATAGCCTTAATCTGATCAGCTCGATGACCCCTATTTGGAAGACAGTACGCATTTACCAAGCCCTGCCGTTTCAGCTCGAGACTTTGGCTTCGTACAAGGTAGAGCTTGTACAAAAATATCAACACGGAAACAGCGAAAATCGACGGCAAGGTGTAGTATTCAACCGAAGACAGGTGATCAAGCATGAATGATGCCATCGTTTTTGACTCAAGATTTGCGAAGGGGAAACAGTAATGGTTCGATTCTCATGAAAGTCAGCAATGATGAGTAGTTTTTCGGTTTATTTCCCCAATCTGTGAATGCGCAACTACTGACAGAACCTTCGTTCGATGGCAACACAATTGAGCGTCGATCGTGATGTGAGATCGTTGGTTTCCGAAGGTTGAAGTTGAGCGCTTGTGTCACCCGAGCGTTTTTGTAACGCAGCCACTTACTTGCATGAGACAGCTTCTGCCTAAAATGTGTTTCAAGCGTGTCACATGCAACTCTAAGGTAACTGATCATGTGCACGCAGACGATCGAATCACATAAGGCATGAAAGACCTACTTGCATAAATTGAAAATTCTTCGAGCTACTGTTGAAGAATCAAATTGAAAGTCTTGCTTCGTGATCTTGACTCGCTTGAATGTTATCTGACAGTTTTATTAATTACATGTACTTGTATGCACAAGGTTTTCATGCGCACTGAGTTTTCGCGCACTCTAATCTAGAAAGATTGATTACAGATAGTATTGAGTTTAGCGTGCTAAGAAAGGCACTAAGATATCTATTTAGTCATAGTTAGAGTGCGCGAAAACCTCGCGTATTTATCTAGTGCGAAACATGATCTTCACATTACATCTGATACATTAACGAGTAGTTTCGAAGGTAAACTTTTCCTCGATAGGTCTAATATTAACAGTCTCTTGTAACATGCTCTATGATTCATGCATGAGCATAGAAGAATTGAAAATCATCGTCGCTAGTAAATGTGAACATCATCAAACATTATTAAAACTTCATCACAACAATTCTTCTTGTGTCACTCTCTTATCAACATTCGTCTCTCTCATGATATCACACTTAGTCGAGAATAAGTCAACTTGACTGAACTATCGTCATGAACTGCAAGCTGTATAAGTCTTTGCTTATGCATCACATTTCAAAGCAGACTGACTCAAGATGTGAAAGATCTGAATGTGATTCACATCTTTTAATCTATTTCAATCTTCAAAGATATTATCTTTAAATTTTAAAGTAAACAAGAATGATTCTTTGTCATCTTGAATAAAGATTTGCATGCTCGACAAGATCATCGAAGAAATGATTGAAAGTCGTTGTTTCATGTCATAATCATTGCTCTTAAATGTTTTGCAACTTCATAGTTTTTTAAATTTCAATGAATACTTAGATTTTGCATTGTTGTTTCTTGTCTGAGTTCAATTCGCGATGAAAACGAAGCGAAAATCAGTGAGTGAGATCATAATGATGATGACGCAAGCTTTTATATGCTGTCAAAGAAATAATCAGACTTCATCAAAAGAGTTACGAATCTTGAGGTCTGAAACTTGCACACAGACGATTATTGTCATAAAAATATTTAAGCAGAGAAAAACATTGAAAGTGAGCTTCTGATGAGTTTTGATCTTGACTTTTCAGAGTAGTCAGATGAAAATGACAATGACTTAGAACGAGTTAACTCTCTATAATTCAAGAGAAGTAAGATGCTGCAAACTCATGATATCTGTTGCTACATTCAAAACTATGTCGAGTATAGCAATGATCAACGACTTCTGCAAATACAAGAGCTGATCACATATCACTGTGATGTTAAAGTCAGCAAAAGCAAGAATGAAGTAAATTACAACAAACATATGAGTCTCAAGCTCTCGTTTCGAACAAACAACATATATCATGAGAACACAGATTGAATATGAAATTACTGTTATGATCATCAAGACTTTTCAGTAAAGAGTAAGATCTTTCAATCGTGCTATCAAATGTCTGAAGAAAACAATGTAGATGAACTTAACAAAGAAGATCGTAGTTCAAGTCAGTATTGAATAAACATAGTATAAATTCTTGTAAGAATTGATGAGATCTACGATGTTTATTAACATCATCAAACACTCAGAGTTTAATTTTATTTCTTGATTGAAATAGAGAGTCTCTGTCTTTAAGAATATGAATATTGTTTCGTCAGTTTGACAGACATATGCAAATAGAAGAAAGATGTTATCAAGTTGTAAAATTCAATGAATTTGCATCTGAAGCATCACATGTGTAGCGACGACAATCATAGCGACTTCATAAAAGACTTCAAAAAAAATCTATTACAAGTTACTCATTTGTCAAAACAATTTTGATGAAGAAGAGTAGATCTGAAACTGAAGATGAGATATGCAATCTGAATAAATATTCATGTTGAAAGCAAATCAAATGATCGAAAAGTAGTATTCTCAAGAGAACAATTTTGAATTAATTGAGAAGAAGAAATGCAAATCACAAGCAAAGATACTCATGAAGAACTTTTGTCTGTAAACATCAATTCACTTCTTATGATCTAGCTTAAGTCTGAACTCTGTCTCAAGTATGTCTGAATCTAGCATTTGAGACTCAAAAAGAATGTGATGATGTTACGAGTATGTCAAAATTGAATAAAGTTTTCTAGTCAACAAGCTCTAGAGATTTTGACTCATGTTGAATCTTTAGTCTCAACACTTTATTCTAGCGCTTTCAATACTCAAGCAAATCTGCTTCGTCTTCTTTGTTTTGCTTTACTATAGATACAGCTTGAAACTCTCTTTGATTTCTTCTGTATTCTTAATATTCTAGTTATAGCTATCTTTATTGATCAAACATTCTATTCAGCTACGCATTATCTCGCTGCAGTGTGATTAGATTCTAGGCATGATTTCAACATTATATTAAGAATTCGTTTATCACATGATATCGATTTCATTACTCATTCAAGCTACTCGACAAACAACGAAACAAGTATAAAGAAATTTGTTTTATCTGATGATCGATGCAATCGAAAGACAGAACAACATCAGAGAGTCAATAGAATCAACGACAAGACTGTTTGAATTGCTAAAGAATTTATTGCTCATTAAGTATGCACAGTTCACTTGATTAAAAGAATCATGATAAAGAATCTTCATGAATTGCTTTAGAATCAACTCATTCTCATGAAGCAGACGAGTGAAAATAAGCTGTTCAACTCATCTCTTTCCCTCTTCGTCTTGAATCAAGCTCATGAATCAGATGAGTCAAAACAATCTGTGTTGTCAGATCAAATTAGTGAGTCTGCTACTACAAATGACATTCTCATAGTGAGTCTGTTACAATGACACTCTTCATCAATGCAATGATCTATCTATCTTCATCGCTCTATCTATCAGTGAATTGATCTACCTCATGTTCACATGCAACTAGTGAGTCTGCTTCAATGACAAGTCGATAGTTGATCTCTTTGATGAGTAAGTTGACTAGTGAGTCTGCTTCAATGACACTCTTCATCAATGCAATGACATATCTATTCTCATCATCTTATCTACTAGTGAATCGATCTACCTCACGTTCACGTGCAACTAGTGAGTCTGCTTCAATGATCATTCTATTTCACATAGTGAGTCTGCTACAATAGACATTTGACGAGTTGATTTGAATCAATAGAAAGATTGATAGAAAGACAGGCATCAAGATTCTACGTCAATGCTATGAACTACATTACAAGTCATAGAGACATGACTTTTAAAGAGAAGAAGATAATGTTACGAGTGTGTCAAGATTGAATAGAGTTTTCTAGTCAACAAGCTTTAGAAGTTTTGACTCATGTTGAATCTCTAGTCTCAACACTCTATTCTAGCGCTTTTGATACTTGAGCAAATCTGCTTCGTTCTCTTTGTTTTGCTCTACTATAGATACAGCTCGAAACTCTCTTTGATTTCTTCTGTATTCTTAATATTCTAGTTATAACTATCTCTATTGATCAAACATTTTATTCAGCTACACACTATCTCGCTGCAGTGTGATTAGATTCTAGACATGATTTCAACAGATGACTGCATAAGATTGCAAAAACTCAATTATTGATGATACTGTAAATACTTTGTTTTTCAAATCGACATTTGTAAATTCATTGCAATCTTCGCAAGCTAGCTGAATATATCTAAACTTCATCAAGATATTCTTCTTCGTCAGCGAGTGACAAAGTTTGACAACATGCACATACTGTCTTTGAACTTGTGATGAAACACGCATTTGAAGCAAGAATTAATCAGAAGCAGACTTTATCATTGATTGTACTTAATAACTCAGTCGTTGAGTCATCTCATGCTTCAGAGCAACTTGCTGACATGACACAAAACAAATGTTAGTGACATCTTCATTCAAAGAAGAATTCAACTAATAACTCTTGCATACTTTTTCATTTACGCGTATGTAGAAATGTGAAAAAGATGAATTCAGCAAGAGTTTGCAGATTATCAGCTTGTACTATTTCAATCGTTCATGTGAATCATGAAAAGCATTGAAAAACGCAAGCATAATTGATTGAACGATAAAAAAAAGATTTACAATCTCAATGTTTCTGTGCTCTCAGAAAGTCTGCGAAACGCAACAGATTTCACATAAGATACATTCTTCAAGCTGCACAATAATCAACTAATTTGAGTCTGTCAAAATCACATCACGTCAGATATCATGAATGTTGAGTTGATTTTAATTCTGAGTTCTTTTGATGATTAAACTGCTCTTCTTCTAATTCTGAATGCAATCTTTGTCTTTGACGACAATGCATTAAGTTCAAACTTACTCATATCAGACTTCAGCATTAATTCTTTCTTCTTAAGCTTGATGTTGAAGATCATGCATATCATTGCAAAGCTCAGAATCATCTGTAATTTCACTCAATGATGCTCAAAACATTGATAAATATCTTCTTTAAAGAAAATTCATGCTTCTGCTAGTTTGTTGAGTGAGAACTTTGCTTCTCTTTCACTTTTATCTACGTTAGGTAGAACATCAGTCGAGTCAACAGAAGAAACTTCTAATTTCTTTGAATTGACTAAAAATCGATCTGCTCAGAACTTCTCAGATGAGTGAGACTTTTCAGATTCGTTGCTTCAGTTCTGCTTGTTCATGTGCGCTGTATGACTAAAGATCATCGTTTACCTCTTATTCTTGACATGATTCTCTGAGTCATCTGAGCAGATGATTCAGAGAAAGCTTTTCGTCGTTAAACCTCATTCAACTAGCGAGATCATCTGTCTCTCGATCGATCGATCATCTGTCTTGAACGTCTACTAGATGCTCTCTGATGAAGAACTTTCGCTGACGAAGATTGTAAAGTCGATCGAGATCAGTTCAACGATTCAAAAATTCCGAAAATGTAATCATAGAAAGTCATAAAAAGAAACATATTATAAAAAGAAAAATATGCATTTATTGTTTAATAATAAGTGTTAAAGAAAGATATAAAGAAAAACAAGAAAGAAAGTATTAAAATTAATTGATAAAAAGATATAAAAAGAAATATGAAGAAAAAAATGAAGATTAATTAGTAAAATCATAGAAAGTTGTAAAAAGAAACATATTACATTATTACATGAAGAAACACATGAAGATTAATTGATAGAATCATAGCAAGTCATAAAAAGCAACATATTATATAAAGAAAAACATGAAGATTGTTTAATAGAAA
>JAABUK010006797.1_pt1 | contig 16859 bp, 13 predicted proteins | sample 5559141 | NCBI WGS metagenome assembly JAABUK01 (sample SAMN10711869, study PRJNA513367) | rock metagenome | isolation source: Antarctica rocks | place: Antarctica: Victoria Land, Pudding Butte nord | collected 2016-01-03
GAAAAACAGCAGAAGAAGACGTTGCGAGTAGGAGAAGCGACGTCCGCGCCGGCCTTGAGGCCACTCCTTGGCCGCTTGCTCCTCCCGCTGCTTCTCGAACTGGTTCATCAACAGGCTCAGCACGCGCGTATAATCCTCTCTGGCCGGTAGCAACATCAAGATCATCTCCCTGGAACGGTGATGAAATCAGGTTGCTATCGGCCACTTCTCCGGCGCAAGACCTTTGTGCACACCCCTCAAGTACTTGCAAGTACTTGCGGCGGTGGGCGTGCTCAAGAACGACGCGGACGCCGATGGCGATGCCATCACAGCCTCGCTCAACAGCTCGCCGCGCGCGGGCAAGGTGAAGCTCAACGCCGATGGCTCGTTCCTCTACACCCCCGCCGTGGCCTATTCGGGGAGCGATTCCTTCACCTACGTGCTCAGCGATGGCAAGTCGCAGAGCGCGCCGATCACGGTTACGCTTCGCATCGCGGCCTCGCCCGATGTGACGCCTCCCATTGTCCTGCTGGCCGGGGGCGCGCAGCGCACAGCGCACAGCGCGCAGCGCGCAGCCTCCTCGCCCCGCGCGGCTCGGCTGTGGATGTCTACGTGCTGCGAGGGAGCGGCATCGTGGTCTCCTCCGGCCTCAAGAGCGTCGTCCTGCAATTGCAGCGCGCGGACGGCCAGTATTGGAATGGCCGCGTCTACCAGCGCGCCCCCTTCGACCTGCGCACCAGGCAGCTTGACCGCTCCTTCTTCGCCCTCTTAGACACGCTGCCCTCGCGCTCGCCCGATGGCCGCTACACGTGGACCGCCATCGCCACCGACAACGCGGGCAACCAGGCGCGGGCCGGGCAGACCTTCGTGCTCGACCAGACTCCACCCGCCCTGCTCATCACCTCGCCTGCAGCTGAAGCGGGCAACACCGCGCGCCTTTCGGATCTGGGCACCATCAGCGGGCGCGCTTCGGGCGCGGTGAGCGTGGAAGTCGCGCTCAAGAGGGCCGATGGCTCCTACTGGAACCGGCGCGAATATCAGGACGAGCCCTTCTTCTTGGAGGCCGCGCTGAGCAACGGCGCCTGGTCGCTCTCTGCTGGCCTGCCCTCGGGAGCTGACCTGCCGCCGGGGAACTACGTGCTCCTGGTGCGGGCACGGGACGAGGCGGGCAACGCAGGGATTTCCAGCCGCGCCATCGTCGTCACTTCGAGCCCGGCGAGCTGAGGCGCGCAAGCTAAGGCGCGTGGAGCCCGCACACACGTACTTGCGGCACAAGCGAAGAGGCCCGGATTCAGCAGAGATCTGCTGAATTCGGGCCTCTTCGTTGAGGACTTGCAGAGGGCGCCCGCTCGTGAGCCACAAGTTCTCGGCACCCGAGTTTGAGGTTGGTGGCGCTTCCCCGCTCATTAGCCACCGGTCATCAGCCACCGGGAAGGCGATGCTTGAGATCTTCGATGCGGCGTTCGATACCATCTGCGGCGCTCCCGTAGATGCGGTAGATGCGATTGTCGTCTTCGGCGCGTGCCAGAGCCTCTCTCGCTTCATCGAGCCGCCCCAGTTCACAGCACAGCTCGGCCACCTCCAGCCACTTGGCGGGCTGCACGCCGGACTTGCTGTCCGCACGCCACTGTTGCTGGGCGCGCTCGATGACGGCACCGTTGAGGGCGAGGGCCTTCATCAGCCAGTCTCGACGACCCTCGGCCCCTGACCGCCAGTACCAGGCGCGTGCCTCGTCGGTGAGGTTGAGAAAATCATTCTGGGTCAGGCGGAAGGTTTGCGGGAAGAACTCGACGTAGTAGGGCACCACGCCAATCGTGGCGCGCTCGATGAAAAAGGAGGCTTGAGACGCTCCCGCGGGTGGCGTTTGTGCGGCGTACGGCACCCGCCGCGCCGCTCGGTTCGTTGCCTTCTGAGTGATCCACAATGTGATGCGCTCGGGCTGTTGGCTCTGGGCTGCTGGAAGTGGATTAGGTCGGGTCCAGATCACCCACTGAAGTGGCTCTCCGTCCACGCGCCTGCCATCCATCTGCCTGGGCAGGCTGGAGTTGGGCGCGTCCGCCGAGATGCCCACACTTGGGCGAGCGTCGATCAAAGGGATGCGCGGCAGGCGCCCCCCGCCATCGACTCTCAGGGCCAGGTGAGGCTTGTCCACATCCAGCATCACGGGCCGGGCGGGATCCACGTCGCGCTCGCGCCCGGCGGTGTAGAGCACGAAGATGTCGCCCCGCTGGTTCATCTGCACGTCGCGGATGGCTACGCGTTGCGGGCCGTCGAACAGGATCGCCCTGGGCTTTTGCAGCGAGTCCATCCAGGCGTTGACCCCGGCCAGCGACCCCATTTCAGCCACCCGCGTCCCGCGCGGAAACCTGGGCTCGAAGAGGGTGGGCTGCAGCGCGAGGTTGTATTCCATGGTGCCGGTGCGGGCGAGCCTCCATCCCCGCCCTGCTGGTTCCAGCCAGTCGAAGCGGAACGGCAGCAGCGTCTGCGGGTCGGCATACAGCAGGACGCGGCCTCGCTCCTGCGCGGGCTCGATGGTGGCGACTCGGGCGCGGCGGCCATCGACAACTTTCTCCTCGGGCGACAGCGTGATGGTGTCGCGCCAGCCCCAGCGGGAGGCCTTAGCCATCAGGTAGAGGATCGTATAACCGTAGTCGTTGTCGGTGTACAAGCCCCGCTGCGTGCGCCACGTTGCCAGGTGCGCCTGCGGCTCGTAGGTGAAGAACCTGCCCCCGGTGTAGAGCCGCGTTTGGCTTGGCGTCTCCCGGCGCAGGCGGCCCTTCTCGAACCACGTCTCTTCCACCTTGCGGCGGCTGCCGTCCCTGTCTATGTCCCAGGTCTGCGAGTGCATCGAGCGCACCTGGAGGGTAGCCTGTCCCATCTGCGTTACCACGCCTCGCACACCGATTCGAGACTGCGCAACCACAGCCAGCGCCAGCACCCCGGCTACGCTTGCCATGGCCCCCCCTCGACGCAGATCCTGCGCTCCCCTTCTGCGCCGCTCCAAATGTCGGCCCTGCGCCTGGTGATGCTCCCGGCGCGCCTCGCCCAGCCGCCTGGAGAGGGCGTCACCGTCGCCCGCCCGCACCGCAAAGGCCTGAGCGAGTAGGTGATCCAGCGTCGCATCGCCCTGAGCATTGTCCTGAGCGTCGCTCTGGGTGTCGTTTATGTGCTGCGTCTCCATCAGGCTTCACCTCCAAAATACTCCGCGCCGCGCCGCCGCAGCGTCTCGCGGGCGCGGCCCAGCAGAGAGTTGGCCGAGGACTGGGAGCGGTTCATCACCAGAGCGATCTGCGCGATGCTCAGCCCCTCGACGGCTTGCAGCAGCAGAGCCTCGCGCTGGGGCTCGGGCAGCTCCCACACCAGGGCGCGCAGCTCTCGCCCCACCTCGGCACGCAGGGCCGTGGCCTCGGGCTCATCGTGGGCGAGCATGGGCACTTCCCACATCTCGGCCTGGGCTTCGGGGCTCGCATCGGGCTGGATGCCTCGCGAGCGCCGGCGCTGGGCGTCGGCGATCTTGCGGCGCGCGATGCCCAGCAGCCATAAGCGTGGCTCGACCGCGCCAGAGAAGCGGGCGCAGTTCCGCAGCGCGGCCTCCAGGGTCTCGACCGTCACGTCCTCGGCATCCTGCACCTGCCCGAGGCGGCACAGCGCGTAGGGGAACACCTGCGTGCGGCATAGCGCGTCCCACTCTTCCTCGGACGGCAAGAGCGCGCACGCTGGAGCATCGCGGGCCTCGTGCTGCCGGGACAGCCTCATGGAAATGGCTCGAAGCATAATCCTCCTCCCAGGAGTAGTTCGCGCGCGGCATGGCAATCTCTCGCGCCCACGACAAAAAACGCCGCGATAATTGTCGCGGCGTTTTCGATAGTCTTCGGGGCTCGGCTTCGCCCACGCCCGAGTCATGAGGCCAGTGGCTGCGGGCCACTTGTCAAGTACTTGGACAGGCCATAGCGCGAGGGCGCACCAAGAGGCTTGGCAGGCACCGCTTGAGCAGCGCCTGCTTCAACCGACGGCGATGGAGAGCAGCGTGAGGTCGTCGGCCAGGGGCTCGTCCCCGATGTGGGCTTGCAGAGCTTCCTCGATCAACTCCAGCCCGGCCCGACTTGGGGAGCTTGAGACAGTGCGGCTCAGGGCGTGCAGGATGCGGTGCATCCCAAACTCTTCGCCCTCGGCGTCCATGGCTTCGGTCAAGCCGTCGGTGAAGAGCAGCAGGAAGTCGCCGTCTTCAAGTTGCAGGCGCTGCACTTCCAGGTGCCGGCGGAACTCGGCGTTGTCGGCGATGCCCAGGGGGAAGCCCGGGGGCGCCAGAATCTCAATGCGCCCGCCCTGGCCGGCTCGCAGCAGAGGCTCGTGCCCGGCCCGCGCCCAGGTGAAAGTGCGCCGGGCGGTGTCCAGCACGCCGTAGGTGCAGGTCACGAACATTCCCTGGCGCAGAGACTTGGCCATCCACACGTTGACCCGCGCGAGCACGTCGCCCACATCGGTGTTGCCGTAGGAGAGGGTGCGGAAGGTTGCCCGCAGCATCGTCGCCACCAGGGCGGCGGGCATTCCCTTGCCGGACACGTCCGCGATCAGCACGCCCAGGCAGCCGCCACGAGCCCAGAAGAAGTTGTAGTGGTCGCCCCCGACCTCCAGGGCCGGCGTGCTGCGGGCCTCAATGCGCAGGCCGGGCACAACAGGAGTGCGCAGCGGCAGCAGGCTCTGCTGCACGTCACGCGCGGTCTTGAGCGCGCCGCGCTGCGACCACAGCCTGAGATCGCTCTCGTCCTCGGCCATGAAGATGCGCTGCATCTCCTGGGGCGAGGTGGCCAGCAAGCTCCTTTTGGCCAGCAGTTCCGTCGCATTGAGCATGGTGTTCCTTGAGCCGGAGAGTTGTTCGGGGCCGAGCGGACAATGCTACCGCACCAGCTTGATCTGGGCGGGCGAGGCCAGCTCGACCTCGGGCCGCCCTTTGAAGAGGAAGAATCGTCCCCGCACCAGCACGCGCTGCCCGGCCAGATGCTCCAGGCCTGCCAAGCCACCGAACCTACCATAGTCCGCGGGCTTGACTGCGACCACGATGGCCTGGCGGTAGTCGGGGTGGAAGTCAAGCAGGCGAACCGAGCCGTCCTGGGGCACGTAGAACACCGACACCGTGCCGGTGAACGAGCTCTCCTCGCCGATGCGCCGGCGCGCGCCCGGCAAGTCGGTCGCGTCGATGGCGCCCAGTACATCGGGGTGCTGGGTGCCAACTGAGGCATACACGCTGCGGAGCGCCCTGGACTCCATGGCCTGATGGCCCTGCCGCTGGATGGCCATTAGCATCAGCGCGCACCCGGCCACGCACAGCCCGAAGGGATTCACACCGTCTCGCGTCGTCATCGCTTGCTCCTTTGCCTCACGCCGAGGGCCACAAGTACTTGCAGCTGCACTTGAGAAGCGGCCCTGGGCTGGATCGCCTAATCGTCGTCGCCATCGCGCCAGTTACCCAGCGAGAGGCTGTAGCGGCGCTCGGGCGCGGGGATGTCGCCCTTGATCGAGTGCCACAGGATGTCGTTGAGCTCTTCATCCGGGGCGGACTCCTCGCGCGTCGCGCTGATGAGCCGCTCGCTGTCGCGCGCCCGATACGCCTGAGCCGAGTTGACCTCGCCGATGATGTCGCGCGCGGGCAGAATTGCCTGAAATGGCTCGGCGTTCTGAGGAGCGGCGCCAAAGACATCCAGCGGAGCGGCAGCCGCATCGTACTGCGTCATGGGCGGCATTCCGAGCAGCGCCTCGATGGTCTTGAGCGCGCTGTCGGTGTTGTAGAAGCGGCTGTCGTGGCTGGCCCGCCGGACGAAGGGGCTGATCGCAAAGGCGATGGAGCGGTGGGCGTCCACGTGGTCGAAGCCGTTTTGCGCATCGTCCTCGACGATGACGATGGCGCTGGACTTCCAATACGGGCTGCGCGAAATCTCCTGCACGATCTGCCCGACCGCGTAGTCGTTGTCGGCCACCATCGCCCGCGGCGAGGAAGCTCCAGCCGTGGTGCCTGAGGTGTGGTCGCGCGGCATTCGGATCATCGAGAGCGCGGGCAGGTTCTTGTTCTTCACGAAGGCGGCGAACTCGCGCCTCCAGGCCGTGACGCGCGAGGGATCCTTGGAAGCTCCGTAAGCCGCCATCTGCTTGGGCGCAGGGGCGAGCTTGTGCTGGACCCAGGCTTCGCTGTCGGCGTAGGTCATGTCGAACTGGCGGAAGTTGGCGTCCGAGTGGCCCAGCAGAGCGCGCTTGGTCGGGCTGTTCTCCAGGCCACCGGTGCCCTCTTCGGGCAGGGAGCGCGGCAGCTTGAAGTCGTCGGTGAAGAAGCCGTAGTTGCGCATCGAGACACCACCCCGCGCGGCCAGGTCCCACAGGTAGCCGCCAGGAGGACGGGCCGCGTCCGGGATGCCGAGCCGATCCACGGCGACGCCGTTGTTGGTGCCCTCGAAGTCGTAGGGGCGCTGGCGGCCTCCGTAGTTGTGGGGCACGTTGCGCGAGGTGTACTCCGAGGCCATGCCTCCCGTGGACCAGTTCCAGCCGTCGCCCGAGACCTCGGCGCAGCAGTAGAAGTTGTCCAGCAGTACAAAGCGCTGCGCCAGAGCGTGCAGGTTGGGCGTCACGTTCGGCCCGAACAAGACGAGCGAGGGGTCGCCGTTGCCTTGCGGCAGGTCACCAAGCACCTGGTCGTAGGTGCGGTTCTCCTTGATGATGTAGAACACGTGCTTGATGCCGGGGTTTGCGAACCGGGTTTGGCGCGCGGCAAGTACTTGAGGCCCCTGGTTGTTGGCAAGTACTTGCCGTGTGCTGGCGCGCAAGCTCTGCGGAGCCGTAACGCTCGCCAGATCCAGGGTGGAAACAGTGCCCTCGATGATGCTCTGGATGTACTGCGGGCGATCCTCGATGCCCGGGACGGGCTTGCCGTTGGGATTGCGGGCCGCCGTGCCCTTGGCGTTGGCTACCAGGAGGCGCTTCCCGTCAGGCGAGACAATCGCCGATGTTGGATACCAACCGACAGGAACATATCCCGCGAGCGTGCCCCTGGGCAGGTCAATGACGGCCACGGCGTTCATGTCGGCCAGCGTCACGAACAGCTTCCTCTCGTCGGGCGAGAGGGCAAGGCCAATCGGCGTGCTCCCTGGCAGCCCACGCTCGTTGTCGGGGCGCACCAGAATCGTGCGCGTGACGCGATCCGAGCGTGTGTCGATGATGCTCACCGTGTCGCTGCCCGCGTTGGCCACGAAGAGGCGCCGCTGCAGCTTGTCGAGCAGCAGGCCCACCGGCTGTGCTCCGGTCGCGATGCGTCGCACTTCCTTGCCCGCCTGAGCATCGACGACAGAGACGCCGCCGCTCTGCTCGCTCGAAACGTAGACCTTGCCTCCGTTGGCGGGCGACTGGGAGGCGACGGCGAACGGGTAGCCGGGCAGCGCAATCTTCGAGCGAACCACGCCGCTGGAGGTATCGAGGACGCAGAGCGAGCCGCGCATGGCGTTCTGCGGGTCGGCGCTGTTATCAGCCGCGAAGAGCCTGCTCCCATCTGAGCTCAGCGACAGCCCCGCGATGTGTGGGCGCGGCGTGGCGTCGTCGCCACCTGGGCTTTCCGCGGCTGGAGCGGGCGCGCCAAGTACTTGGCCGGTGTCCTTCAAGGTGCCCTGAGCATCCAGGGCGAGAACCGAAACCGTGCCCTCGGCCCCGCGCGAGGCGTAGACGATGGCGCCGCCATCGGGCGCAGAAGAGCAGGCCAGGCCAAAGTACAGCGCCTGCTTCTTCTTGGGGAAGACCGGGCTGGGCCCGTTCCAATCGAGTTGAGAGACCAACTGCCCGTCACCCGCACGCAGCACGGACAAATACTCGCGGGCGCCGGTGTTGGTGACGAGCACAAAGCGCCCATCCGGTGAGAGCACCATGTTAGCCGGGAAGCTGCCCACGAGCGTCTGCGCCCCCACGGGCGAGAGTCTTTTGCCCGTCACCAGCGGGGACGTGGCCTGGCCAGCGCGCGCTGTGGAGGACGGTGGTTGAAGCGCAGCCGCAACCACCGCCGCTGTGGCACCCAGAGCCGCCAGAAGAGCCGCTGAAATCTTAAGTACTTGCATCGATCAATCTCCCTTTCCTGGGCCCTCAAGGAGAGGGCTTCCCCAACACAGCTGAAGCCCTCAGCTTATCGCTACTGGTTTAAGATGGGATTATCCTGAACCTCGAAGCAATTTTTAAATTTCCCTTAGCCTCGTCTTACGATGGACTTACTCGGACTTTAAAGAACCATCTCCAAAATAGAGTTGTGCCCGATGCGGGCGTCGCATCCGACAGGTTCAAAGCGAATTACCGAGACTCCGTATGAAAAAGTGCCTTCACCCCAGCCGCTTCGAGCGCCGCACTGCGCGAAGCGCCATGCCAGGTTTCACCCTCATCGAACTTCTTGTGGTCATAGCGATCATAGCCATCCTCGCCGCGATTCTGTTTCCGGTGTTCGCCAGGGCACGCGAGAACGCGCGCAAGACGAGCTGCCTGAGCAACCTGAAGCAGATCGGGCTCGGCTTCATGCAATACACCCAGGATTACGAGCGTGTCATCCCTTGGGCTCAGAATTCGGGCACCACGCCGCGCACGCGCCTCAACCCCTACACCAAGAGCAACCAGATGTGGGTGTGCCCCAGCGAGATCAACGCCTCGGTGCAGGGCATGGCCGACGACCGCTACGTGAGCTATATGCTCAACAACGGGATCGCGCGCAAGCAGGACGCCGACATCACGCGCCCCGCCGAGATCGTGGTCACCCACGACGCCGACCCCGGCGAGCTGGGCTGGACCGAGGGCAACACCTGGGACAGGGGGCTGACCACCGACTGGCCGCACCTGCGCGCCAACGGAACTGGGCGAGAGAGCTACAAGCTGCCCTGGTTCCAGCGCCACAACGGCACCTTCAACGTGCTGTTCTACGACGGCCACGCCAAGTCCGTCGTCGCCGGCTCGTCCACCCTCACCGACGCCAACTTCATCCCGTAAGCCCGTAAAGGCCGCTGCAAGTACTTATGAACCGCAAGATCACCCCTCAAGACACGCCCAAGATCGCGCTCGCGCTGGCTCTGCTGCTGGCTTTGTGCGGCGCGGGCTGGATTGGCTCGCAGAAGTCGGCGGCCCAGCACGAGGAAGAGCGCGCCACGCTGCAGATGAAGCGCGAGTCCGGCCAGCCCATCGCTCCCGGCGACGAGTTCCTCTCGCCCGAAGCCGCCGACCAAGCCCAGAACCAGCGCCAGGACACCGACCCCAACTTCCACAGTTAGAGCTGCCGTTAGACGCTCCCGGAGAGAAACCATGACTCAGCACCCCATCCGACGCACGCCACGCGCGGGCTTCACGCTCATCGAGCTCCTTGTGGTCATAGCGATCATAGCGATCCTGGCCGCGATTCTGTTCCCGGTGTTTGCGCGGGCTCGCGAGAATGCGCGCAAGATAAGCTGCCTCTCGAACCTGAAGCAGATGGGCATCGCCTTCCAGATGTACCAGCAGGACTACGACGGGCACTTCCACGACGCGAACAGGCCCACGCCGACCACGGGTTCCGCAACGCGGCCCGAGCCTGCGGCCAATGGATTCGGCGCCCACAGCGCGCTGAGCCCCTGGTCTCAGTGGCCCTGGTTCTACGGGCCTTACGTCAAGAACGTGGCCATCTTCGACTGCCCCAGCAGCCCGGACGGAACCCAGGAGCTCACGGCCAACAACTGGGGCAACGACGGCAACTACGGCTACAACTACGACGGCCTGAGCCGCGACGAGAATCTTCCCTCGCGCACAGACGCCGAGGTCGAGTTTCCCGCCGAAACCTTCGTCTTCTTCGACTCAGGTGACTCCAACGTGTGCTCAGGCCCCAACGACTGGCCCACCTTCATCGGCAAAGCCGATGTGGACTGGAATTCCAAGCAAGAAGCCTCCCTGCGCCACCTGGGCCGCGTCAACGTGGCGTTCGCCGATGGGCACGCCAAGTCGATCACGCCCGCGCAGTTCTTCAAGCGCAACGCCGACGACGTGGCACCCTGGTTGATCGACTGGACCGACTGCTCCCCGACCTGCGCCGACCCTCCGCTCGACCTGAGCCGCTGGCAGTAAGCCCTACGCGCCGCCGATGGCGCTCAGTTGCCGCCGACTGGGGCCAGGCCACTTCCCAGAAGCGTAGCCGCGCGCGATCTAATATCCGCGAGCCGTACCGCGGCGGCGCCGCTGGACGTAATCCGCCCCACAAGTACGGGGGCAAGTACTTGTGGGGCGGTTCGCTGCGTCTGAGTCGCTCCAAGTACTTGCAAACCGAAGAGAACAATGACATCTCCCACTCGAATACGCGGCCCCTGGTTCCTGGCCGGGTCGCTCGCCTTGCTCGCGGTTCCGGCCGCTGTGCTTGCGCAAAGCGTGACGCGCAACAGCACGCCATTCGCGCCCGCCACGCCCGCCGCGCTTGCAGACGGCTCCCCGTCCAAGCCGCGCCTCGTGGTGACGATCGTGGTGGATCAGATGCGAGCCGACTACTTAGATCGCTTCAACGACCTGTTCCTGCCGCCGGGCGACTCCAATGGCGAGGCCGGGGGCTTCCGCTTCCTGCGCGAGCGCGGGGCTCAGTTCCCCGGCGCCCGCTACCGCCACTTCCCGCTCTTCACCGGGCCAGGCCACGCCGTGGTGCTCACGGGCGGCTACCCCTACAAGACCGGCATCGTGGCCAACGACTGGTATGACAAGGATGCACACAGCCCCGTGTACTGCGTGCAGGACGACGCGGCCCAGGTCGTGGGAGCGGGCATGGGCTCATCGGCCCGGGGGATGTCGCCGTTCAACCTGCACTCGACGACCGTGGGCGACGAGCTGAAGATGGCCACCGGAGGCGCGGCCCGTGTCGTGACGCTCTCGCTCAAGGATCGCGCCGCCATCTTGCTCGGTGGGCGGCTCACCGACGCCACCATCTGGTTCGACGACAGCACGGGCAGCTGGATCAGCAGCTCCTTCTACTGCAAGGGCGGCCAGCTTCCGCCCTGGGTGCAGGCGCTCAACGACAAGAAGGCGCCCGACAGCTACTTCGGCAAGCCCTGGCAGGCCGCCCTGCCCACAAGCGCGCTGGGGCGCATCTGGAAGCCCTCGCAGTCCTTCGCCATGGCCAAGGCGCCCTACGACATGGGCGGCTCGTTCCCGCACCGCATCGACGGCGGGCTCAAAGAGCCCGGCCCGGCTTTCTACAAGGCGTTCGCGCTGACGCCCTGGGCCAACCAGCTCGTGCTGGACGCGGCCAAGAGCGCCGTCGAGTCTCAGAAGATGGGCCAAGACGAGACGCCGGACTTGCTGGCCCTCAACCTGGCCAGCAACGACTACGTGGGCCACGCCTTCGGGCCGGACTCGCCCGAGATGGCCGAGATCACCGTCCAGACCGACCGTATGCTCTCCGACTTCTTCCGCTTCCTGGATCGCACCGTGCCCGGCGGCCTGGACAACGTCACCATCGCGTTGACCGCCGATCATGGCGTGGCTCCCGTCCCCGAGGCGATGGCGGCGGCAGGCTTTCGGGCTGGGCGCATCAGCGATGTTGGCATCAAGCTGGCCGCCGAAGCCGCGCTGGACGCTCGCTTCGGCGCGCACGACTGGGTGCAGGAGTACGTCGAGCCCTACCTGTACCTCAGTGACACCGCGACCAAGCTGGCGCACGCCGACCCCGCCCAGGTGCAGCAGGTGGCCGCGCGCGCCGTGGCCAAGCTCTCAGGCGTCTACAACGCCTACCCGCGCGCCCAGATCGAGGAGGGGCGGCTGGGCACAACAGACCTGGCGCAGAGGCTGTACAAGGGCTTCTACCCCAAGGTCTCGGGCGATGTGCTGCTGGTCTCGGAGCAGGGCTGGTTCACCGAAGAGACGCCGGGCAAGAGCGCGACCACGCACGGCTCGCCCTACGCCTACGACACTGCGGTGCCTCTGCTGCTGGCGGGGTTTGGCATCCGGCCCGGCACCTACCGCGAGGACGTGTGCCCCGCCGACTTAGCGCCCTCGCTGTCCGAGCTGCTGGGCGTCGGGCGCCCCTCGGCCTGCGACGGAACCTTGCTGGCCTCTGCGCTGCGCTGAGGGACTTGAACTGCTGCAGGCTGAGGCGACTGGCCACGTGCGGCACGTCTCCAGCCTTCCAGATCGTCGCGCCGCACGCGCCAGAGGCGACCCGTCTTCTTGCCCTTGAGGTCGCCGCGCGCGATGGCCGAGCGCAGCTGGATGCGCTGCAGCCCGGTGAGCGCCTGCGCCTCGCGCAGCGAGATCCAGTCGTCCCTCAAGGCGTCGCGTTTCAGCACGGCCTGCACATACTCGGGCAAGGCCACGCCGCACGAGCGGGCGCGGGCGCTGAGAAGCTGCGCTACATCTTCAGGGAGGTGGAAGACCACGGTCATAAAAGCGTCCAAGTACTTGCGCCTCATCTCGCAGCTGGCGATATGGCAGCGGGCGTGGCCTTGCCACGGTGACACAGCACAATTGAGGTGCTGCACCTCGCTGAGGCTTCATGCGAAGCGCAAGTACTTAAGATTGCCGTAAAAGAGTTAAGACCTTTTTAACGCAGCTTTAAGAGGTCACCCTCAACGGCTCATCGCCCGCCGGCACAACCGGTGCTCGACCCGAATGCAGTGGCTTCGTGACCTGGAGGACGCGACAAAAGCCACAAGTTGTGTCCCTGCAAAACAGTCTCAAGGACTTAATCCTGTCTTAGCCCGTCCCGCTGAAACTCCTGCTGTTGAGAGCCGCAGCGGCGGCCCGCAAACACTTACCTCCCAGCCACCGCCCGCGCGGCCTGCACATCCGCACGCTCCGCGCCCGAGACAAGGAATCAATGATGACCGCCGCGACAAGCCCCGCCTCGCCCACCGCCTCGACGAATGGACAGGCCACTCCGCCCGCGATCGCTGCGACGAGGCATCAGGCGTCGCTCCCCGCCGCGCCGCTCAGCGATGAAGAGTTGCGGCTCCTCCACGCCTACTGGCGCGCGGCCAACTACTTGTCCGTGGGGCAGATCTACCTGCTCGACAATCCGTTGCTGCGCGAGCCGCTCACGATCGAGCACGTCAAGCCGCGCCTACTGGGGCACTGGGGCACGACGCCGGGCCTGAACTTCATCTACGCGCACTTTAACCGCGCCATCCAGAAGCACGACCTTAACGTCATCTACATCGCGGGGCCGGGCCATGGCGGGCCTGGCCTGGTGGCTAACACCTATCTGGAAGGCACCTACTCCGAGTTCTACCCCAACATCTCGCCGGATGCCCGGGGCATGAAGAAGCTGTTCAAGCAGTTTTCGTTTCCCGGTGGCATCCCCAGCCACGTCGCGCCTGAGACTCCGGGCTCGATCCACGAGGGCGGCGAGCTGGGCTACGCCCTGTCGCACGCTTACGGCGCGGCCTTCGACAATCCCGACCTGCTCGTGTGCTGCGTCATCGGCGACGGCGAGGCCGAGACCGGGCCTCTGGCCGCGAGCTGGCACTCCAACAAGTTCCTCAACCCTGTCCACGACGGCGCCGTGCTGCCGATCCTGCACCTCAACGGCTACAAGATCGCCAACCCCACCATCCTTGCCCGCATCCCGCACCAGGAGCTGCAGAGCCTGTTCGAGGGCCTGGGCTACAAGCCGCGCTTCGTCGAGGGCGACGATCCCACAGCCATGCACCAGCTGATGGCCGGAGTGCTGGATGAGTGCATCCAAGAAATCCACGCCATCCAGCACCAGGCACGCGCCGAGGGCTTCAGCAAGCGCCCGCTGTGGCCGATGATCGTGCTGCGCTCGCCCAAAGGCTGGACGGGGCCAAAGGAAGTGGACGGCCACAAGACCGAGGGCTCGTGGCGCTCGCATCAGGTGCCGCTCTCGGAGATGAAGGGCAGCGCAGCGCACGTGCAAGTACTTGAGGCCTGGATGAAGAGCTACCGCCCCGAGGAGCTCTTCGATGAGAACGGCACGCTCCTCTGCGAGCTGGCTGCTCTGGCTCCCACTGGAGCGCGTCGCATGGGCGCCAACCCGCACGCCAACGGAGGCCAGCTGCTGCGCGACCTGAAGCTGCCCGACTTCCGCGACTACGCCGTCCAAGTCGCCAAGCCCGGAACCGTCAACGCCGAGGCCACGCGCGTGCTGGGCGGATTCCTGCGCGACGTGATGAAGAGCAGCGAGCCCGCGCGCAACTTCCGCTTGTTCGGGCCCGATGAGACCGCTTCCAACCGTCTGGGCGCGGTTCTGGAAGCCACCGGGCGCACCTGGAACGCTGAGACGCTCGCGGATGACGATGAGGACTTGTCGCCCGATGGCCGCGTGATGGAGATTCTGAGCGAGCACACCTGCCAGGGCTGGCTCGAAGGCTACTTGCTGACAGGACGCCACGGCTTTTTCTCGTGCTACGAGGCCTTCATCCACATCATCGACTCGATGTTCAACCAGCACGCCAAGTGGCTCGGCACCACGCGCCACATCGGATGGCGACGGCCCGTGGCCTCGCTCAACTACCTGCTGACCTCGCACGTCTGGCGCCAGGATCACAACGGTTTCTCGCACCAGGACCCCGGCTTCATCGACCACGTGATGAACAAGAAGGCTGATGTTGTCCGCGTCTACCTGCCGCCTGATGCCAACACGCTGCTCTCGGTCTCCGATCACTGCTTGAGAAGCCGCCACTACGTCAACGTCATCGTGGCCGGCAAGCAGCCCGCGCTGCAGTTTCTGAGCATGGACGAGGCCGTCAAGCACTGCACTGCTGGCCTGGGCATCTGGGAGTGGGCCTCTAATGACAAGGGCGGCGAGCCGGATGTGGTCATGGCCTGCGCCGGTGACGTGCCCACGCTGGAAACTCTGGCGGCTGTGGCTCTCTTGCGCGAGCACTGCCCGGAGCTCAAGGTGCGCGTGGTGAACGTGGTCGACCTGATGACGCTGCAACCGCCGTCCGAGCACCCACACGGCGTGAGCGACAAGGTCTTCGACACCATCTTCACGACCGACAAGCCAGTCATCTTCGCCTACCACGGCTACCCCTGGCTGATCCACCGCCTGGCCTACAGGCGCACTAACCACGATAACCTCCACGTGCGCGGCTACAAGGAAGAAGGGACCACGACCACGCCCTTCGACATGGTGGTGCTCAACGACCTGGATCGCTTCCACCTGGCCGGCGATGTCATTGACCGCGTGCCCGCGCTGGGCTACCGCGCGGCCTACCTGAAGCAGATGCTGCGCGACAAGCTGCTCGATCACAAGGCTTACACCCGCGAGCACGGCGAGGATATGCCGGAAATCCGCGACTGGACGTGGCCTTACTGAGCCTCTTAGTGCATTGGCACGCAGCGCCCGGCGGCACAGGCAGCGCTTGATCGGCACCATGAAAATCTTAGTCCTGAACGCGGGGTCGAGCAGCCAGAAGTGCTGCCTCTACGACATCGGCTCCCTGCCGGATCAGGCGCCCGTGCCGCTGTGGGAAGCCGCCACCGACCAAACTCGCCTGAAGGTCAAGACCTCTGGTGGCCAATCTCTCGATGAAGCTGTGCCCGCTGGCTCCGCCGAGCCCAATTCTGCCCAGCCCATCGCCCATATGCTCGCCACGCTGTGGAGCGGGCCGACACAAGTACTTGCAGCACCCTCCGAAATCGACATCGTGGGCCACCGCGTCGTCCACGGAGGCCGCAAGTACTTCCAGGCCACGCGCCTCGATGCGCAAGTGATTGCCGAAATCGAATCGCTGTCGGCTCTGGCTCCGGCTCACAACCCCGCCGCCCTGCGCGGCATCCACGCCATCGAGAAGCTGCTGCCCGATGCGCCCCAGGTGGCAGTCTTCGACACCGCCTTCCACCACCAGATGCCCGAGGCTGCTGCTATCTACCCCGGCCCCTACGCGTGGGCCGAGAAGGGGATCCGGCGCTATGGGTTCCACGGCATCAACCACGGCTACTGCGCGGGGCGAGCCGCCCAAGTACTTGGGCGCGATGCCCAATCGCTGCGCCTGATTACCTGCCACCTCGGCAACGGATGCTCGTTGGCCGCCATCGCCAATGGAAAGGGCGTGGACACCACGATGGGATTCACGCCTCTGGAAGGCTTGATGATGGGCACACGCTCCGGCTCGGTCGACCCCGGCATTCTGCTGCACCTCCTGCGCCAGGGGCACAGCGCCGATGACCTGGATCGAATGCTGAACCAGGAGTCGGGGCTCAAGGGCATCTCCGGCATCTCCGGCGATATGCGCGACATCGAGGCAGCCATGGCGCGCCGTGACGAGCGAGCGCGGCTCGCCTTCAGCATCTACGTGCATCGCATTCGCTCGCACATCGGGATGATGCTGACCAGCCTGGGCGGGATAGACGCCCTGATCTTTACAGCTGGCGTGGGCGAGCACAGCCAGGCGCTGCGAGCTGAGGTGTGCTCGGGCTTTGGGTTCCTCGGTCTCGAGCTCGATGCGAGCAAGAACCAAAGCAGCCCGGTGGATGAGGACATCGCACAGAGACAGTCGCGCGTGCGGGTGTTGGTGCTCAAGGCTCAGGAAAACTGGGCCGTTGCCCAGGAGTGCTGCAAGCTCGACGCCGGCACGCCTCGTTAGCAACGTGGTGAAGTGGACCATCCCAACACTTGACGCTTCAGAATGCTACATAAGGTGAGGCTCCAACTTACGGCTCAGAAATGCGAGATACGATAATCTCTTTTGTGTTGTGCTCCTTGGTCATCAACCCGAGGTGTTGTCTGCCTACTGATACTTTTTCATGTGCGACAATTTCCACGGCTACCCACTAAGAGCCTATCCAGAAAGTGAGAGACTGTGGTTTATGTCTGATTCACGCGAACGTTCGCGAGTGGGGGAGTTGCCCACGATGTGGGAAGTGGATGATGAGTTGTGGGGGTTGTTGGCGCCTCTACTTGT
>JAABUK010006798.1_pt1 | contig 16859 bp, 15 predicted proteins | sample 5559141 | NCBI WGS metagenome assembly JAABUK01 (sample SAMN10711869, study PRJNA513367) | rock metagenome | isolation source: Antarctica rocks | place: Antarctica: Victoria Land, Pudding Butte nord | collected 2016-01-03
GTTGTCGCTGAAGCGCAAGACTTCCGCTTTGCCCAGATACAACAGCACCATGCCGCGATGCAAGCCGCAAATGTTCAGCGGCTCGTAATTCTGATTCAATACCAATACTCCAGCTTCCGTCATTCCTTCAACCTCCTCGCAAGAGAAGGATGAGATATGAAATCTGAAGGATGAAAATCGAGTACTCGAAGTGCAATGGTGCAACGCGAGTTCGCCGTTTTTCTTTATCCTTCAGGTTTCATCTCTCATCCTTGTTCAAAGTCCCAAGGCGCGCTTGCGTTCTTCCTTCATGCGCGCGATGTGCGTGACCGCGTCCCACGCCGACAAAAGGTAGAGCGCCGAATACAAAGTCATCGACAACCAGAACAAAGCGCGTGTTCCGCCCGACATCGAAGCAATGGCGTTGCTCCACGCCGACATAATGCTGCCCGTGCTGCGGACGGCTTCACCTGCACCACGCATCGCGCCTTGCAGCGGCAGCGCCCAACCGCACAACGTCAAGACGGCGGCTCCCAGATAGATCGCGCCGCGCTCGTTCTGCTCCAGGTAAAACTGTCCCGCACCCGGAACCAGCAACGACAACATCGCGGCGCGGCCTGGTTTTACATCCGCCATTTCATCGGGAATTTTGCCGCCAACCGCCATTTGACGCATCACTTCGGCGATCTTCATCTCCTCGATGTCCAGTTGCGCAACCGCGATCTTCTCTTCAAAAGCCGCGTGCTGCGGATGATGCGCGTGGCCTTTCTTGAAAACCAAAATCGCTTTTTCCTGCTCGCCTTCTTCCAAAAAGACATCGCCCATCAGTTCGAGCGCGCCAATGTCGGTCGAGTTCAACGCCAGAGCTTGCGCGATGTCTTTGCGCGCGTCGTCTTTCTTGCCGCGTCGCAATTCTAATCGCGCCTTCATCACCAAACCCGCGACCTGCTCGTCACGCTTCATCTCTTCCAGCGTGGGCGCAGCCTTTGGCGAAGAGATTGGCGATCCCGCAATCGGTAATCGAGTACTCGATTGCTGTGCAGGCGCTTCGCTCACAACGCGCAACGGCGTTTCGGTTGCCGTTGGCACCACGATTTCCGGCACCGTTTCGGTTGCTGTTGGCGTCAAAACTTCCGGCGCCACTTCCGCTTGCGTCGTTTCCGCCGACAGCGCTTCGACTTGCGCAGTTTCCGGCACCACGATTTTTACTGGCGTCGTTTGCACTTGTGCGACTTCCGCTTGCAACGGTTCCGCTGGTTCAACTTCCGCCACGACAACCTTCCGCGCTGCGGCTTCGGCCCAAGGCTGGCGGCTCGTCGATACGGCGGTCGTTGTGTCCGGCGAAAGTGTCGGTGTGTCGCTCATGGTGCGTGCGCAAATCCTTTGGAAACAAAGCAGTCAAAACAAAGCGGTTCAGAAACAAAAAAGCCCGGCACTCGATTGTCCTTCACGCTGCTATGGAAGCAGGCAAAGACACATTCGGGTGCCGGGCGCAGGGAGAGCAAATCTCATCGCGCGGGGCGAAGCGGGCATCGACCTTTGATGTCGGTGCTGCCGCCAGCCTTCGCGCGACGCGATGCGCTGTGCGCTGTGTCTTTGCCTGTGTTGTCGAAAATCGAGATTTTTCATAGCGAAGTGCTTGACCACTTGAGCGCGCAGTTTACAATGCCGGTTCCACTTCGGACAACGCCGGACGAATGTTGGATCCAGTACTCGATTCGCCGGAAACGTTCGCTGCGGGATCCTGCCAGTACGAAACTTTGGCGTCGGCCCACAAACGCTCCAGTTCGTAGAACTCGCGCGTGTCCTCGTCGAAAATATGCAGAATCACGTCGCTGTAGTCCATAATGACCCAGTAACTTCCGGCATCGCCTTCGGGTTTGGCGCGCAAACGGGGGCCTTCTCGCATGCGGTCGCGCACGCCTTCGGCAATCGATTGGATGTGCGTGATGCTGGTTCCGGTGCAAATCACGAAAAAGTCGGCGACAATGGTTTGGCCGCGCACATCCAAAATCGTGATCTCGCGCGCCTTCAATTCGCCCGCCGCGTCGCAAATCAGTTCCAGCTTTTGCTCTGACGCGACATCGTTGTCGTTGACGAATTCGGTTTCGTCCAAAGCTTCTTCTGTTGAGTGAGTCGTTGCGTCTATGATTCTTCCTCCAAATTGTGGCGATAAAGACCGCGTTCGCGTACCGCACGTTCCACTTCATCCGGCACCAGATAACGAATCGGCAAACCGCTGCGCACGCGTTCTCGCAAATCGCGGCTGGCAATTTCCAAACCCTGCGATTCCAGCCAGATCACGCGCTTGCGCTGTTCCTTTGTCAATGTTCGCGCCGCAATGTCCAGATCGAAACCCGGACGAGAAACCGCGACAAAGCGGCACAAACTGAACAGTTCGTCGCCGCGATACCACGTCGGAACTTCGCTGATGCTATCGGCTCCGACGATCCAAAACAGTTCGCCCTTCGAGTACTCGATTTGCAGTTCGCACAAGGTATCGAACGCATACGACAAACCCGGACGCTCGATTTCAACGCGCGACACGCCGAAAGACGGATTGTTCTGCGTCGCCAAAGCCGTCAATTCAAAGCGCGTTTCTACATCCGATTCCGCGACTTTTCGCTGCCGGTGCGCCGGTTGATTGTTCGGCACAAACAACACTTTGTCCAATCGGCAACGCACGCGCGCTTCTTCGGCAATGAACAAGTGACCGTTGTGAATCGGATCGAAAGTTCCGCCCATCAACCCGATTCGAGTACTTGATTCATTTGCCACAAAGGGGAATTATAACGGGCGACGAGAAAGCGCGTCAATTAACAAGAAACTTTGTAGCGCCTTTAACTTTTAGATCTGGCAAGCCAAATAATGTTATCTACTTCTCGCAGCGGCAATCCTGCCTGTTTTGCAGCCCGTTCCAGCAAGGATAATGCAGTTACATCATTAACTTTCTTTCCAAGCACTTCGGATACAAATCGAATGATATGTACATCGGGCTTAGTGGTTTGCACACCAAATAACATCCGCAAATATTGAAAGCCAGCTAAACCGAAACCACGCACTCCAACAAAAGCGTAATCTCCAGGACGAGCCGCCGCAGCCCAGGCCCTCAAACGCCCATTCTCAGTGTTGCCACCATAGTCGTGTTGTGTGTCTAACAAGTACTTTATGACACCAACCAATGTGGCTGCGCGTGCAGCGTCATTATAGTTCAGTTGTGACACGCAAAATTGTGTTGGATCAGGGTAAGTCTCTATTAGTTCGAGCAACTGAGTTAACTCAGCGATGTTCGGATGATTTTGTGAAAACTTTTTGAGGCGAGGGACAACAAAAGCATCGTAGCGCCGGTTAAGTGATAGAACACAATCAAGGACGTTGAGGTGTGGGTGAGGCCACCCATAAACTTCGACTACGCCAACACTGCCGAATCTATCAATCATTTAGCACCTTTGTCAAGAGTTCCAAGTCGCTCATATGCTTGAACATTTCGTCATCCGCTATGCCTTCGTCATCTTGCGCAATCGAGTACTCGAACCGTTGCGCGCAGCCGTTGCAGCTTTCGGTTTCCTGATGGGTTTAGTGGCGGGCAGCAGAGCCAGTTTCAGGGCTTCGTCCACGTTGTCGATAAGATGAAACTTGAGGGCGTTTTTCACTTCGTCCGGCACTTCTTCCAGGTCGCGCTCGTTTTCGCGCGGTAGCAAAACGTCGCTGAGACCGGCGCGGTGCGCGGCCAAAACTTTTTCCTTGACGCCGCCAATCGGCAGGGCGCGGCCGCGCAGCGAAATCTCGCCGGTCATCGCCACGTCTTTGCGCACCGCGCGATTCGTCAAAGCGGAAACCAACGCGACTGCAATCGCAACGCCGGCGCTTGGCCCGTCTTTGGGAACTGCGCCCGCGGGAACATGAATGTGCGCGTCAAACGATTTTGTCCAATCGCCGCTGGTGCCGATGTCCGTCGCATGAGAACGCGCGTAAGTCATCGCGGCTTCGCACGATTCTTTCATCACATGACCCAGATTGCCGGTCAACTTGACGCCGCCCTTGCCCGCGACGAGCGCGATTTCAATCGGCATCAATTCGCCGCCCGCTTCCGTCCACGCCAAGCCTTGCGCGACACCGATTTCGTCGCGCTCCTGCGCCGTGCCATGCAAAAACTTGCGCACACCCAATAGCTCCGGCAAAGTTTCGGCAGTTATCAGCTTCAGATTGTGAGTCTCGTTTGGCGCTTTGTCCGCCGCTTTCTTGCGAGATCGAGTACTCGATTGTCCGTTTGAACTGGCTTTTTCAGCATCTAACGCGACGTTTGCGTTCTCTCCTGCTTCCTGCCCACTGCCTTCTGCCGGCTGATTAGCTGCGACTTCTTTGGCGATTTTGCGACACACGGTTCCAATTTCGCGTTCCAGATTGCGCACACCGGCTTCTCGCGTGTAGTCCTGAATCAGATGCGCGACACCTTCCTCGGAAAACGAAATGTCCGCGTCCGTAATGCCGTTTTCGCCCATCTGCTTGGGAATCAGATATTGACGCGCAATCGCCGCTTTTTCCGATTCCGTATAGCCCGGAAAACGCAGCACTTCCAAGCGGTCGCGCAGAGCAGCCGGAATCGGGTCGAGCAGGTTGGCGGTGGCGACAAACATCACTTGCGACAAATCGAACGGCACTTCCAGGTAATGATCGGAAAACGCGTTGTTCTGCTCCGGGTCGAGTGCTTCGAGCAAAGCCGAACTGGGGTCGCCTCGAAAATCGCGCCCCAGTTTGTCGATTTCGTCCAGCATAAAGACAGGATTATTGACTTTGACGCGGCGCAAAGCCGTGATAATGCGCCCCGGCATCGAGCCGATGTAGGTGCGACGATGACCGCGAATCTCGCTTTCGTCGTGAATGCCGCCGACTGAAACGCGGATGAACTCGCGCCCCAGAGCGCGCGCGATGCTTTTCCCAATCGAGGTTTTACCGACGCCGGGCGGCCCGACGAAACACAAAATCGGGCCTTTCGAGTTCGGATTTAACTTGCGCACCGCGAGAAATTCAAGAATGCGATCTTTGATTTTCTCCAGTGCATAATGGTCTTCATCGAGTACTCGACTGGCATGCGCCAAGTCCAGAACGTCGCTGCTGCGCTTGTTCCACGGCAAGTCGCACATCAGTTCGACATAAGTGCGAATGACCGAAACTTCGGGCGCAACCGGCGGCATCTTCTCCAGTCGGTCAACTTCGCTCATCGCCTTGGTTTGCGCTTCTTCGGGCATTTGCGCGGCCTGAATTTTTTCGCGCAACTGATCGGCTTCTTTGAAAGAACTGTCGCCGCCCGCGCCCAATTTGTCCTGGATGGCGCGCAAACGCTCGCGTAGAAAATACTCGCGCTGGCTTTCGCCGACGCCTTCGCGCACCTGCGTATCGAGTTCTTTATCCAACTCCAAAACTTGCAACTCGTGCGTCAAAAGTGCCGCAACCTGGCGCGCGCGTTCGATAGGATTGAGATTTTCCAGCGCGGCCTGGCGTTCCGCGACGGCAACTTCCAGATAGCTGATGACCAGATCGGCCAGCGCGCCCGGCGTGTCGTGCGTTTGCGCGCCCTGAGCAGCTTCGGGCGGAATGTTGCGCGATAGGCCGACAGCGGTTTCAAAATCCTGTCGCAAGCGCCGTGTGATGGCTTCGCTTTCGGGCGAAGATTCAGTTTTCTCTTCAACGACGATTTCAGCCTGTGCCACGAAATAGGGAGCTTCTTTCGAGTACTCGATAATGCGCATGCGGCTGCGGCCTTCAACCACGACGCGCACGTTGCCGTCCGGCATTTTCATCATTTGCACGATCTCGCACAACGTGCCGAACTCGAATAAATCCGCGGCGACAGGTTCTTCGATGTTCTCGTCGCGCTGCGAAACCAACAGGATGTTTTTGTCGCCCGCGAACGCGGCTTCCAGCGCATTGATGGATTTTTCGCGTCCGACGAACAACGGTAAAACCATGAACGGAAACGTCACCATGCCGCGCGTGGGCACAACTGGAAGCGTCAGTGCGGACGCCGATTTTTTGCGTTTTCTGGTTTCGCCAGCAGAAGATTTGGTGCGCGTCGCGGCTTTGGTGGACGCCGGAGTTTTCGTGGAACGAGAGGTTTTTGAAGGCGCTGGAGTGCGCGCGGTTTTGAGTTGAGAACGAGAAGTAGCCATGAATTTGGCTGTGCAGTTTATCAAAGCGCGAGCTTTTACATCACAGTTCCGTCGCGACAATCCTCGACCCAGCCCCATGTGTCTTCCGGCCATTCATCCGCGTGTTCGTCAATGAACTTTTGCACCACTGCGGCACGTTGCGGATGATGCAAATGTCCCAAACCGTGCAGCACGTATTGTTCGCAACGTCCTTCTTCCAAAGCAAGGATTTTCGTTAGCGTCGCCAGCATTTGGTCGAGGATGGTGCGCTCTTCGTCGCTGATTTCCTCCCAAGTCACGTCAGGAATTGAGGTGGAGTCGCCAATTTCTTCATCGGTCGCGTCGGAAGAGGACACATCATCTTCGGGTTCCAAAAGTCCCATCCGCGCCATCAGTTCGTCACTTTTGTACTTCCAATTCACGTTGTGCCAATAACCTCCGGCGATCAAATCCCACCACATATCGAAGCAATTTTCCATCACTTCCACTTGCGACGGCGCGACGAAGTTTTTGTAAGGCTGGAACATCGAAGTGATGCAGCGCAAACGCGCTTCAAGTGGAACGCTCTCTTCGGCCAGATGATCGCCCAAGCGCACCGGTTCCGAAAGCAACGTCCAGATTCCGCCATCAATTTGTTGCAGCGAGTAATCGCTCGTCGCTACCACAAACCCGTTGCAAAGCCGCGTCATATGCGCGATCAAAACGGAGGAATCCGAAACCTCGAAATCTAAGCCGTCTTCCCAAATCCAATAGTTGTTACCAAGTTCATCTTCTCTTGTTGGATGATCGAAAACCAGGCGCAGCCATCCATTGTAATCCGGCAACGAAAAATCGAGTATTCTTGTCATAAGCGCAGGGTAGCAAATAAAAAGCATCGAGTACTCAATTCGAGTACTCGATGCTTTGTTGTTTCAGAACGAAGGTTTAATAGCGTTCGCGCTTTTGGCCGCCGCGACTTCCACCGCCACCGCCGCTGCTACGTCCGCCACCACCACCGCCGCCATAACCGCCGCCACCGCTGCCGTAGCTTCCGCCGCCGCCGCCACCGCTGCCGTAGCTTCCGCCGCCGCCGCCATAACCGCCGCCGCCACGACTTCCGCCGCCACCACTACGTCCGCCGCCACCAAATCCGCCACCGCCGCCGCCACGCTCTTCGCGCGGACGAGCTTCATTGACGGCCAAGGCACGGCCATTGATTTCGTAGCCGTTGAACATGTCGATTGCTTTTTGCGCTTCTTCGTCAGTCGCCATTTCAACGAAACCAAAGCCTTTGCTTTGTCCCGTGTCGCGGTCGCTAATGACAGCCGCCGATTCCACTGTTCCCGCCTGCGCGAACAACTGCTGCAGGTCATCATCCATCGTGCTGTAGGGCAAGCTCCCTACAAATAACCGTTTTCCCACGCTCTGTCTCCTCACTCGGTTCGGTTTGAACCGTGAACCGCGAAGCTAACCTTCGGGTTCCTCGTAACACCTCAAACTGCTTCGTCCCGACTCGCTCATCGAGTACTCGTTGATGTGTTTTCGTTCCTTCGCAAATCGTTCGCGGGGGAACTTCCTCTCGTCTCTGCGACCAACTTTGGGGCTGATCGCGTTCTCGGCAGTGTATCACATCCGGCACTCCGCGCCGTCAAGAGAATTTGCCCAAATGTCAAGAAACCATCAAACCTCGCGGCTCCATTTTTTGCGATTAATCCACAGCATCACCAGCTTGAAAGCCAACAACAAACCCGCGATTGCCAAGGGCAAAATCCAACCCGTCGCGCGCAGAATCAGTGCGGAAACAACAAACGCGACGGCATCTAAAAACAAGTTTTTCTTGCGCGCCTGAAAAGCGCGGGCGAAGTCATCCATGATTTCACATTATTAAGCGGTCGAGTAAGTCTTTGAACCAACCGCGCACGCAGCAACGCGGAGTAAGCGGGCTTTGTCAGAGTTGCTAAGACAAGCCCGCTTACTCCGCGTTGCTGCATGCGCGGTTGGTAAACGTGTTCCAATATTTACAAGATGACTTCCAAACAACTGAACCGCGACTGCGCTCAAAAAGCACAATCGCGGTTCAGTTTCATCCACAATCGAGTACTCGATTACGCCGCTTCGACATTTTTGTTGCGCTCGCGGCTTTCGGCCAATAGCTGCTCGCGCGTCACCAGTTGCGGCTCGTGGCCGTCGCGGATGGTCTCTTCCGCAATGATGCACTGCGCGATGCCTTTCTGACTGGGCACTTCATACATCACATCGGTCATCACTTCTTCGACAATCGAACGCAGGGCGCGCGCGCCGGTACGTCGCTGCATCGCTTTTTGTGCGATGGCGCGCAACGCTTCGGGCGTGAACTGCAAATCGACGCCATCAGCGTGCAGCATCTTGGCGAACTGCTTGGTCACGGCGTTGCGCGGTTCGGTCAAAATGCTGACCATCGCTTCTTCGTTCAGCGGCTCCAACGTCGCCAGAACCGGCAAACGACCGATGAACTCGGGGATGAAACCGTGCTTCATCAAGTCGTCCGGCGTAGTTTGCGTCAGCAACGCGGCGCGTTCGGTCGAGTCTGAAATCTTGCCTTGCGGATTGGCGCGAAACCCCATCGTCGTCTGCCGCACACGCTTTTCAATGACTTTTTCCAAGCCTTCAAAGGCGCCGCCGCAGATAAACAACACGCCGGATGTATCGATCTGAATATATTCCTGCTGCGGATGCTTGCGTCCACCTTGCGGCGGAACAGCGGCGACGGTGCCTTCTAAAATCTTCAATAGCGCCTGCTGCACGCCTTCGCCCGACACATCGCGCGTAATCGAGGGATTGTCGCTTTTGCGCGTGATCTTATCGATTTCGTCGATGTAAACGATGCCGCGCTGCGCTGCTTCCGCATCACCGTCGGCGGCTTGAATCAATTTCAGCAGAATGTTTTCAACGTCTTCACCGACATAACCGGCTTCGGTCAAAGATGTCGCATCGGCGATTGTAAATGGGACATTGAGGATGCGCGCCAGCGTTTTGGCGAGCAGCGTTTTGCCGCTTCCAGTCGGGCCGATCAGCAAAATGTTGCTTTTTTCCAGCTCGACATCATCGCGCGAACCGGCTTCCTGCATCGCCGTGCGCTTGTAATGGTTGTAAACCGCGACGCTCAGGACGCGCTTGGCTTTTTCCTGGCCGACGACGTATTGATCCAAAACGTCCTTGATTTCGTGCGGCTTGGGCAGCGCTTTCATCTTAGTGCTGCTTTCGGCATGAACTTCCGGGTGCGCTTCCTTGCCGATAATTTCGTTGCACAGGTCAACGCACTCGACGCATATGTAAACGCCCGGCCCGGCAATCAGGTTGGCGACTTGCTCGCGCCGCTTGCCGCAAAACGAACAACGCAGATTTTCGCGGTCTTCTCCAAACATGGCCACAGGACAACTCCTGATAAACAACAGTTTCTTTCTCTATAAACGACAATTGACGAATCGAATCTCTCGCGTTCGAGTACTCGATTCGTCAATTCTAACACGACACCTGCCAACTTAACTCGGTTCAACTTTTACGAACTGCGGGTGAGCAAAACAATTGTACGAGAAGAGTAAAAAGAAGCAGTTTGTCATTCTGAGCGCAGCGAAGAATCTAATTTGAACTGTCACCAGATTCGGGTGCCCTTTGGGCGGACTTTGCTCAGAATGACAAACTCTTATGTCAATCGTTTTCTCAGCACCTTTATCACGCTGCCGATGTACAGTCAACTTTTCTTAACGCGTTTCTTTGGAAATGATGGCGTCGATTACCCCATAAGATTTGGCCTCTTCGGCGCCCATCCAGTAATCGCGTTCGGCATCGGCCTGAACTTTTTCTTCCGGCTGTCCGGTGTGCTGCGCCAGAATGCCAGTCAGGGTGCGCTTCAAGGTCAGCATTTCGCGCAGACTGATTTCGGCGTCTGTCGCCTGGCCTTCAAAACCGCCGGAAGGCTGGTGAATCATGACACGCGCGTGCGGCGTACAATAACGCTTGCCGGGCGCGCCTGCCGCCAGCAATAAAGCTCCGTAAGACGCCGCATAACCGGTACAAATCGTCGCAATGTCGGGCTTAATGGTTTGCATCGTGTCATAAATCGAGTTACCGGCGTAAATGCTGCCGCCGGGCGACGTGATGTACATTTCGATGTCTTTTTCGGGGTCTTCTTTTTCCAAAAACAACAACTGCGCTTGGACGACAGACGCCATGTCGTCCGTCACCGGGCCGTGCAGAATAACAATGCGATCTTGCAGCAGCCGTGAGTAAATGTCGTAAGAGCGCTCGCCGCGCGCAGTGCTTTCGACAACGATAGGAACAAGCATTCGAGTACTCCTCGTGATCAATATATTGTCGAGACAGACAACGGTTGTATGCGGTTCCGTCCGACACAAACGTAGGGGCACGCCTCAGGCGTGCCCCTACAACAAGCTAACAGTCCGATTAAGCGGTTGGCGCTTCTGGTGCAGATTCAACAACAGCCTGTTCAGCAGCAACTAGCTCAGCGACGGCAGACTCTGCAGAGATTGACTCTGAACTGATCGGCTCAGCACCCGAAATCGAAGCGACTTCATCTTCGGCTTCATCAGCTTCAATCGGCAATGGTTCGCCTTCTTCGATGTCCGAGTTCTCGACCAGCCACATCAACGCTTTCTGCTGCAAAATCGAAGCGCGCGCCTGTTCGACATCCAATCGCTCGACGACTTTCTCAATTGGCTGCTGCATCGCCTGCGCCGCCTGATAATAATACGATTCCAATTCTTCCTGCGTCGCTTCCAATCCTTCGCGCTGCGCGATTTCGTCCAAGATGAGTTCCTGCTTCATCTCACTTTCGACTTCGCTGCGCACATCGATCTCAAACTCTTCGCGCGTTTTGCCGATGGCTTTGAGATAATCTTCCAATGTGCCGCCGCGTTGCGCCAGTTCGGCTTCGACGTTTTGCACGCGGCGCTGTAAACGATCTTCGACCAGCGAAGGCGGAACATCGAACGGCGTGCTTTCGACCAACTGTCGCAGCAGCTCGGCGCGCACGAACTCTTCGCTTTCGCGCTCACGGCCTTCCTGAATCGCTCCGCGCATCCGCTCGCGGACAGCCGCCATGTCTTCCATGCCCAGCGTTTGCGCGAACTCATCCGTCAATTCCGGTTGATGGCTTTCTTTGAGCGCCGTGATTTTGACTAAGAATTCAGCGCTTTTGCCGGCCAAATCCGCATCCTTGAAATCTTCGGGATACGTGATGGGAAAGCGGCGTTCTTCGTCCAGATTCGCACCGACCAAATGCTCGTCGATGGGCGGCACAAATCCGCCTTCGCCCAAGACGAAGCCGCGCAAGCGTCCGGGTTCGTCGCCGCGCTCTTCGCCATCCATGAAAACGCGCAGTTCGGCGTTCAAAATGTCGCCGTTTTGCGCGCCGCGACCTTCGATGTCGTGCAGATGAGCGCGCTGGCGGCGCAACTCTTCCAGGCCTTTTTCCACGTCGTCGTCCGTCACTTCAACGCGCGGCTGCGTCGCCTTCAAGTTCGAGTACTCGATTTCCATTTCGGGGCGCACGATAACGCGCGCCGTGAATGTCAAAGGTTCGTCACCCGACAAGGCATCGAAGGACAATTCATCGACTTGCGCGCGGTCGAGCGGCTGCAAGCCGGTTTCCTGCAGCGCGGCCTGATACGCTTCGGGCACAATCTGATCGCTGACGTTTTGCGCAATCGCTTCGTCTCCGACCTGACGGCGCACAATGGCGGTCGGAATATGCCCGGGACGAAAACCAGGCACGCGCAAACGGCGGCTCAGGTCTTTGATGACGCGCTCGCGCGCTGTCTTGACGGCTTGGGGTGCGACTTCAATTTGCAGCGTGACTTGTCCGCCTTCGCCACGCTCGACCTGCACGTTATTCAACTCCACAGCTTCGTCCTCCGAAATGATCTTTCAATTTAATTAATGAACCACCAGGACACGGAGGGCACCAAGAGGCTTCAAAGCAAGAGTTGATGATCGAGTACTCGACTTTCTCTTGGTGCCCTCCGTGTCCTGGTGGTTCAATGTTTTCAATGTCGAAACAGTTACAAAAAACGCCCCGTCACGATGGCGTGCGGGGCGAGAATCGGAACGACCTTTGGTGCGACATTAGAGAAATGGAGCGGAAGACCGGACTCGAACCGGCGACCCTCACCTTGGCAAGGTGATGCTCTAGCCAACTGAGCTACTTCCGCAAAGGGTCACGACTTTATGGACAGAACAACCATCCGGCTCGACATATTGTAAACCATCGCGCGACGCGTGACAAGGGTTTTACAAAAAAATGCTCGCGGAGGGAGTCGAACCCCCAACATCCAGATCCTAAATCTGGCGCCTCTGCCAGTTGGGCCACGCGAGCCGGACGACACCATCGATTACACGAAGCATTATAACTCAAGGCACCACGACTTTCACATCGCGGCATGGCTTGCCATAAATCAGCCTGGAACGTACAAAGCTGTCGAATGCCAGGTGCCTTTTCGCAACGTGAAAGATCGAGTACTCGAACGGGCCAAAACGAAAAGCCTCCCGAACTATTTCGGGAGGCTTTTCACGACGGCAGAACTTACGGCTTTTTGGTTGCAGTGGCCGATGCGCCGCCAGCTACGGTCAACTGGTTGACGACGTTGCGTCCGCCAGCGTTCTGCTTGGCGATGCTTGCGGCCAACGCCTTTTGCGATGCGTTCTGAACATGGCCCTTGAGAGTGACGCTTTTGGCGTCGCTGTCGACGTTGATCTGGTTCTTGGGATTGTTCAGGCTGGCATTGTTGATGATCTTAGCCTTGATCTCCGATGTTTTCAGCGCGCCGCCGACGGTCTTGACGGTGTTGCTGGTGGCAGCGGCCACGGTGTTGCCAGCGCTGGAAACTGCATTGGTCGCGCCCTTCACTTCGTTCGACGCCCCACCAACCATGTTGCTAGCCGATTTGTCGACTTGCGCGGGGCTGGCAGCCGAATCCGGCTGGCCGTTGTTATTTTTGTCGGTGCAGCCTGCGACTGTGCTCAAAGCGGCCAGAGCAATTGCGCTGGCGCCGAGCCATTTTCCGTAATTTTGCATTGTCATTCTCCCTTAAAATCTGCGCATCTCTTAGCAAATAAAATGCCTTGTGTGCGAAACAGCGCTTACATTATGCGCCAAAGACATTGCAAAGAAAGCTACGCGGGTCTGGAAATTGTCTGGTATTTACTGCATTCGAGTACTCGATGCCTTCAGTCGTTTGCCGAACCTGCGTTTGCCGAATGTAGCTCGTTCAGGGTGCGCGAAAGATAAAGCCCTACCGCAAACAAAACCACTTGCATCAACACGCCCCAGTTTTCTGCATAAGGCCACTTGGCGTGCTTTACCAGGCCGTTGTGCGTCGGGAAGAGTTTTTCTTTCATCGGCCCGAAGCGTCGCGGGTCTTGGCGCCACTCGGCGGGCATGTGCTCGAAGTCGGGACAAACGCCGCCCAGGGCGCCCCAGAACTGCGGGCTGTTCAAGCCGTGCTGCTGCGCCACGCGCACCAAAGTCGCAAAGACCAGCGGTGTTTCGGTTGCGCCCATGTCGTGGTGCGGCACGACATCGCCGACCAAATGTGTTCCCAAACCTAAAGCAAAAGCCAGCACACGATTGCGCGTCAAACTTCCAACGGCGGCGCCAATGGCCGCATGAACAGAACCAGTCATAAGAGAATAATGAATGATGAATATGGAATGCGCTGCAAATCCCACATAGCATTAGCGATTACTCGAAGTGCTTATTCCGTATTCCTCATTCATTTGTTGAACATATCGGGCGCGAATTCTTTGTAGCGATTGTAAACCTTCCACACATAACGCTGCACCTGGCTGCCGGCGGGAACGCGAAACCCGGCGCGGCGCACGGCTCCCGGCCCGGCGTTGTAGGCAGCCACTGCGAGCAGCGTTCCATCGGCGCGATTGCGGTAATCGTTCAAGTGCCCGCGCAGCAAACGCGCTGTGCCCCAGATGTTTTGAACCGGATCCCAGGCGTTGGTGATGTTCGCTTCTTTCAAGTTGAACGGCATCAGCTGGCCCAAACCCATCGCGCCCGAACTGCTGCGGCAATAAATATCGAAGTCGCTTTCAACCGAAATAATGGACGCCAGAAATCGCGGATCCATGCCGTTGGCCGTACCCGCCTGCAACAAAGACAGCGCGATTTTATCTATCAGATCGGGTGTCAATCGAGGATTAAAGCGCCGCACCATCGCGCGGTAAGCTGGCATTTGCGAATCGAAAACGCTTGGATCATTGGTGGAATAAACGGGCGCGGCAGGAGCCGAACTCGCGGTTGCCGCAGCGACTGATGAACTTCTGGCAGCGACTGCTGCGTTGCTGCGCGGACGCACAATTATCGGCATTGGGGCGGCATTGGACGAATTGACAATCGGAATGTCGGTGGCCGGTGGCAATTGATTGATGGTGTCCGTGACAGAACCTTGCACTGTGTCACTGGCGACATCGGATTTGGGCGCCAGAACAACGGCCAGCGGCTGCAACTTGACGGCACTGAAAGCGCCCGACGCCTTGTTGTCCGGCGCACCGACGAGCGCCAGCACGCGAACACCCGCGCCCGCCTGCAGCAAGTCGCCGTTCAGAATCTCGGCACTCAAAGGAAAGCGCACTACCGAATCATCCACGTTCAAGATGATTGAGCGCACGCCGCCGGTTTTCATCGTTCCAGTCACGACGCCGGCAAATTCGATGGCGCGACCCGCATAAGATGCCTGGTCGGCGCGCACGACAGCCAGCGTGACGGATGGATCAATTTTCAGCGAACGCTTGAGTTGCTCGTAAGTCGGCGCTTGGCGCGGCGTGCTGGATCGAGTACTCGATGGCCGCTTGGAAGACGCCGGTCGAGCCTGAACGTGACCCATTCCGGCGCTCAGTAGAACCGTGCCGCTCAGCAAAATCGAGGACGATTTTTTCATAAAGCCTTCCTTGTCTCCAGGCAAAAGCAACATCTGCGCAAGCCGCCAACTCAAACTATTAAGCCGCGACTAAATCGTCAGGCCGCGACCAGTTCGATGACGGTGCGCGCGGCGTGCGGTGCAGCCACCGTTTGAATTTTGTCGCCGCTGAAGCCCCACAGAAAACCGCCCGTCGTCCGAACATTGACCAGCGAACCTGGCGGCGTTGCATCCATGTCACCGGCGAAATTCACCAGTTTGTTGCCGCGTGTGCGACCCGACAAGCGCGCCGCATCTTTGGCGCTGCGGCCTTCGACCAAGACTTCAACCGTTTGGCCGACTTGATCGAGATTGATGTCGCGGCTGATTTCGCGCTGCAAATCAATCAATTGCACCAGACGACGGTTTTTCTCGCTTGCGGGAACATCGTCCGGCCAGTCAAATGCGGGCGTCGAGTGGCGCGGCGAATAGGCGAACAGAAACGCGTTATCGAAACGAATTTCCTGAAAGGCGCGCACTGTTTCCTGATATTCGTCTTCGGTTTCTCCGCAAAAACCAACGATGCAGTCGGTCGTGATGGCGACATTCGGAATGCGCTCGCGTACTCGTTCCACAATCGACTTGTATTTTTCAATGATGTAAGTGCGCTTCATGCGGCTCAAGCAACTGTTGCTGCCGCTTTGCAACGGCATGTGCAAATGCTCGCAGACCGAACCCGTGTTGGCAATCGCGTCGATTAAACGCTCGTTGAAATACATCGGATGCGGGCTGGTGTAACGCACTCGCAAATTGGGCGCAATTGCATCAATCTGTTCCAGCAGCCACGCGAAGTCGATGCGCGAACCGGTTTCCAAACGTCCCAGATCGTGACCGTAAGCGTTGACGGTTTGGCCCAGCAGCGTCACTTCGCGATATCCCAAATCGCTCAATTGGCGGATTTCGTCCAGCACTTCGCCTGGTCGCCGCGAGATTTCGCGTCCGCGCGCACTGGGAACTGCGCAATAAGTGCAGTTGAAATTGCAGCCGAAAATCACATCGACATAAGCCGAAACCGCGCTCGTGCGGCGAACCGGCGTAATCGGCGTTGGGTCGCAGTCCAAATCCAAACCGTCGTTTTCTCCCGCAAATCGAGTACTCGTTCGCTGCGCCTGGCGTATCAAATGCGGCAAATGATGAATGTTGCGCGGCCCCAGCAGAATATCGACTTCGGGGACGCGGCGCCGAATGTTGTCGGCTTCGCGCTGCGCCATGCAACCCGCGACGCCGATAATCAGGTCGGGCTTGGTTTCTTTGAGCAAACGCAATTGTCCCAGTTCGGTATACAACTTGTGCTCGGGGCGTTCGCGGACGGCGCAAGTGTTCATCAGCAGCACGTCGGCTTCGGCGGGTTCAGCCGTCGACGAATAGCCGAGCGCTTCCAGCATTCCCGCCATGCGCTCGCTGTCGTGCGCGTTCATCTGGCAGCCAAAAGTTTGAATGTAATAACGAAGTTTCATCGGCTTTTTATTTTAACTGAAAGGTTGCTGTGACAAGCAGAGAATTTTAGCTTCGAGCGGCAGAACGAACCCGAAGCGCAAGCGAGAGGGATTCGTATAGCTCCTTCGCTTACGCTTCGGGTTCGTTCTGCTCTTACAGCGACAGCAAAGCCCGCCGTTTCCAAAAAAGCGGCGGGCTTTGCTGTTCAATCGAGTACTCGATTGAGGCTTTACTCTTTCACGGGTTTAATGCCCCGCCGCTTGCGGCGTTATTTTCGAGGTTCCCGTTTGTGTTGAAGTGAGAGCATGAGCCGCTTCATTCACAAGAGTCATAATGTCAGTGTGTTGCTTTA
>JAABUK010006802.1_pt1 | contig 16847 bp, 24 predicted proteins | sample 5559141 | NCBI WGS metagenome assembly JAABUK01 (sample SAMN10711869, study PRJNA513367) | rock metagenome | isolation source: Antarctica rocks | place: Antarctica: Victoria Land, Pudding Butte nord | collected 2016-01-03
GGGTCACCCTGTCACAGGGTCCCTAATTTGCTATGGGGCTGCATCCGAACAATAACTGTCCCAGGCGCGGTTGACCAGTCCCGCACTGCTCCGCGGGGACAGGCAGGGGCTCCGCCCCTGTCGTTACGTCATAGTGCCATCTGTCATTTTTTGGTCAGCAGGCGTTATTGTAACGCATGCTTGTGAGAATTTTTGGCAGCTCTTCCCCTTTGACTGTGGCACGGCGGCACTGGGGGGTTTAACATGCCTCAGCGGTATCTGTATCTAGCTTGGAAGCGTTCACAGAATGCTGAACTTCCTGCAATGTGCGCAAACACGTTCGCTTTAGATTTCGGGCCAAAAGTGTGCAAAAGCAACTGTCGCAGATCATGTTGATACGAGGGTCTGCTAGCAATGCAACCGACAAGGACTCTACGGGTGCTGTGAAGCTATCAAACATCACAGGTCTCCTTGTACAGTTTGATCACTTGCTGCTGTGCGCAGATGCTGGTAGTGAAGCAGCTTTTACACAAAGCCTCCACAACCTCCAGCTTGCTGATGTACATGTTGAGCTGGACAAGCCTTCAGTTGCAACTGTGTCATATGTTGAAGAGCATAAAAGCACAGGAAGATCCTACAGCTAGACCACGTTGGCAGTGTCATATATTCACTGATTGAAGTTTAGAGTGACAAAGCCCTTCTTCTGTTCATTGAAGGCTTCAAACATGGCTCCTGCGCTTCGAAGAAACAGTGTCAATGCAATGTACTCTGCAAGGCTCAACCAATTAGTGCAGTCAGTATTGAAGGCCTTGAACAATGTTGCAAAAAGCGCATCATCCAACTGGAAACCTGCTTCAGAAGCTGGCATCAGATGACTAGGCATTGATCACGAATGCTTTACGCCTTCAGACCCTCGTATAAGTTTTCAAGATTAGTCAGATGTTCCAGTGCTTGCTGCAGCGCCCTGTGCTTCTGATCAGCAGTGGTGAAGCCATAGCGAGCCTGCAGGGCATCCTCAGCCATTGCGATAGCTTCTTGATCCCAGGTGGAACCTGCAAGCACGCAGCAATTGCGTTGATGTGTTGAAGATATTGTAAGATTAAAATGTGTGATTTCTCTGCTCAAAACTTGCAATGCATCAAAACCTAATGCCCTACAGCCGTGACCAGGAGCAGTTGAAGAGCACACGAGGCATGCACAGCCCCAGGTGATGCAACATGCAGTACTCGTGTTTTGCTGATTACCTGGAAAATTGATCCAAGTGAACTCAGCTTGGGTAAGCATGTCCCAAACGTGACGCACGCCGCAAGTCCTGTACTGCTGTACAACACAGACACTTCTTTTACAAGCTGCACCACATAACAGGGAGTTAGCTAAATCATACATGCTGTGGATGGTAGCTCATTGCAGGCAAGCACAGGCTAGTGTGGTGATCACCCTGCAGTGCACCAATTGGTGCTTGCACACGGCATCATCAAAGCATTCCGAACAAGCAACATCTGACACATGTTGAGCTTGAAGGTGTCAATACATCTTGCAGCCATGTCAGCAAATGCTGCAATGACAACAGTTGGCTGACAGCACTTGTATGTGGTCGGCACAACTTGGGTTGAGACTTGCAGGGTTTGATGGATTACCTGGCGGAGGCGCATAGGGACTGCGTCTGTCTCTCCATCTTCTTCTGTGATGTCATCTCTAAGAGAACTTTTGCAGTAGCTGTATGCCCCTAGGACGCTGAACAGCACCCAGTGCTGCTGCTGCATAGGCAGACCTGTGTTGCCCAGGTCTGTAGCTAGCGCTTTCAACAGCCGCTCAACTTGCTGAGGTGACAAGGATGGAGGCTGGTCCTCATCATCACCACTACACCACAGCAGGTTCTCAGGCCATGCTTGCTGCAAAGCTCTGTGCATTTGTTTCGCCTTTGCTTTGCCTCAACTTTACCTTGCCTTTGCATTGCGTTACATCTGCCTTTGCTTTGCTTTGACTGGCCAGGTCTTTGTCCTGCCTTGCATTGCTGTTGCTAAAGCAAAGAGTCAGGCACAAAATCAGCAGTGTCGGATTCCAATAATGTACAACGAAAACGTGACATTGTCAACAACAGGAGAAATGCCCTCAGGCGCATCTTTACAGGTCTGTCAATCACACGCACAAGGACAGTCAAGCAAATGTATGACACACTCACGCTGATTTTGATCAACAGCATCTGCGTATACATATCGCAGCATGGGTGCCTAACACTAAATGAAACTCAGGTAATCAGAAACCCATGTCCCTATGACCACTGAGAACCAGCTGCCAAGGCCCAAGGCAGGCTCCTCACCTAAAACAGCTCCTGAACGGTGCTAGAGCTGGCGCCATGATTCCAGTGCCCAGCTGGGCGTATATAACCTGGACATCGGTCTGTATACTACTGGGTAGCTTCTCTTCTACTATGCAGCGAGGGCACGCACATGTGAAGTCGCGCTTGGTTCCAAGCTGCTGCTGCCTGTCTTTCACAGGAACAGTATCAGGCGCCATATAACTGGCTGTCACCTGGTCACCTGTACAGCAGAATGAAAAGCGAAACTTGAGTCTTCTGATACTAGCCTTCAGGGAACAGCCCAGAGGTAAGCACACCTGTCTGCCTTGTCACTTGCATAGCACAAGAGTGACTCGGTATTTGCACTTCTACCTGCAATCGTCGTCCAAACGCCATGAATCATACTAAACTGATGCATTGTTGTTTGTTATTGCATGTTACGCAGGGGGACATGAAACCTGGTTTCTTGACTGAAATACGTGAATGCCAAGCAATGGATTACCTGCATGTATGGACTGACACTGGGAACCTTGCTTTGACAAGCAAATGATCATGATGTCTGTGAGAAAGACACAGACCCTGCACTGACCTGCTAGCAAGTCTCGAGTAGCTCTCAGCAGGGCAGTCTTGCCCACAAAGCTGATCACGCTGTTTGGACAACAAGAATGCTGAGTGATACTTAACAAATGATACAGACCACCCCACCTGCACTGTGGCACACTTACTGATGCACGACGCATTGATGTTGTCAGCTAACCCTGTGGGGTGCCATGATATGGTGGCAACCCTGAGCAAAGGTACTAAGCTTCACAGGAAGATGATGTCAATTTGGGTGACAATTCAGGGGGAGAATGTTCCGGATGGGTTGCTCAAGGGGACCTCTGAGGTTGTATGGTAGCTAGAAGAGTAGCCATCGTATACCTGTAGAGGTGCCTTTCAGCAACCTGTCCCTGGTAAGCTTTGGGGGACACAGTTGGGCCAGGCTTGCTGGTTACAGCAGCAAAGGCAGCATGGCAGGGCCAGCAGTATTGACACAACACCAGCAACAGAAAACAGACAAAGCAGCTATGCATGTCATGGTGCTTTGGCATGACAACAGCTGCCAGTCAGCTGGAAACAGATTCAGAATTGCATGCAACTGTTACAATGCATAACCTGAAGTGAAGCAGTTTGCTCAGTGCTGAGTAGCAAGCTGCGTGCCGTGGCACAGGAGCAATGACATACGTGGATTCTGACTCCTGTCTGCCAAGGAAAATCTCATCAACTGTCACCAGCAATTTCTCAACACTATGGCTTCCTGGATCTCACAACGCATCATGGTGTTGGAATGTTCATCATATGTTCAGCATACAACAGCTGCACAGTACATTGCGTTTCTTATTGATGCAAGCTGCCCTACCACCACATTGTCTGGAGCATGCAAGCAAGGCATCTGTAGGCTGTGCAAGGCATTGCGCTACCTGGGCTGTGCCATACAATGCAATATGGCCACCACATGCATAAAGATGCTCACCTCCCAAACAGTTGTAATCAAGAATGTTGCGTATCCTGGTCAGTTCGGCTTCAGATGGCGACTTTTCTAGCGTTGCCAGCAAGGTGACGTCATCTGCCATGCGAACAAGACACTGCTTGACAAGGATGAGTGACATAAACCTTGCATGCATGCACCATCCATATGGACTATGTACGAGCCAGTCATGGACATTGTGACTTAGACAAGTGATTTCAACGAGTTCTGAGTAATGCAGTGTTGTACTAAATATTGAAGTAGCAAGAAAGATGTGCAGAGACTTTGGGGGTTGCAAGCATGCAAAATGGACTTAACCATGCTATTGTAGAGCCAAGCCTGCATTTTGTACAGTGCAAGGCTCACAAAGATGTGTCAGCCAGACTTTGGTGCTTGTTGTTGCTGCTGGTGTGTTGTACCTGAGACGGGGTAGTCAAACACTGACATGTTGGGTATGCTCCTTGTGGACTCCGGCGTGCCATCGTACAAAGTATTGAGCACGTTTGAGAATTGGGGGGACTGCATGCCCTGTGCTAGCTTTGTCATCAAACAACAGTGCACTTGGTCGCGCTGCAACAACAAGCAGTTGATGATTGCTGACATGCACGCAAGCATCAGCTTTGTAGACAGGTCTGGCTGTCTGAAAACCTTCTGCTCTGTGGTCTGACTCAAGCTGATAGGCATACTTCAGCCCAGAACATCAGCATGAGATTGCTCTAACAAGGCGATAGAATGTGCAAAAGTTGCTGGCGGTGTATTGAGTATTCATGCAAAGGCCTGAGTCCAGTCAACTGCGTGCTTGTTGCAGATACAGCTAACAGCACTGACTGCAAGATTTGGCATACGTACATTGACTGCTTGCAGGTGAGATAAAGTTGGGACGCATGCAGTGAAATGCATGAGGGTTGCATGGGAGCAATGAGTGGATTGGCACAATTAGCAATGATGTGCAAACGCACACAAGCACCAACTGGCAGATAGCATGGGTACAGACTGGGCTGATTCCCTTCAATTGTGGATGATCAGCAAAATCAGAGGGTTGAATGCGAGTGTATACTAGAGGGTTGCACACAACTAGCAGCTGCCCTGCTGTCACATCCTCAGTCACCACAACACCCCTCTCTGTACCTACACTGCCAGCTCTTGCTGTTGTCAGCGTAACGTTGTAAACGTACCATTTCCATACTAGTTATACACGCCACTTGCACAGCAGAAGTTATGACTGTGAAACAAAGTGTACAAGTGATCCGATTCAGAGATGAGATCAGGACATGTCACTGCACCAAGGTGCACTTGTCTGTTGTCACTGCACCTACTCAAGCGTGCCCAAGCAGCAACCGCAAGCAGTGCAGACTGTAAGCAATTTAGCCTGTACCTGGGAGCTTGGCCACTTGGAGTGGCCCTCGATAGGGGCGCAACATAGGTTGCGACTCGCTGTTAGGCTCAAAATACAACTTTTTTGCATCAACTTGTGGACTGCTCTGGCCTGTCGCCTGGTAATGCACTGTTTTTCCAGTCTTATATCCTTGTTGCTGATGCGTAAGTCCTTGCGTTAGAGCGCAACATGCAGAACGCCGGCAAAGGCCGAAGTTACGACCATGCCTTGCAGAACTCCTCAAAGCAACATCAATCGGTGATGCAAACACCTGCCGACTTTGCCCTTTGCGCTTATTGACAGCGGAAACTGCATGCGTGTTAGCGATGCTACAGCGATAAGTGGTCATTGCGCTCCACTTGTCGCGCAGCATGTTGCCTTAGCAGCACACCTGCGATCTCACCAGCTGGTCATACATATGTCAGGGGCTTCATGTCTAGTTGTATGCCATTCAATATCAACCTGACCGACCACGACTGGCGTTTCAGAGATGAGATCAGGACATGTCACTGCACCAAGGTGCACTTGTCTGTGATCACTACACCTGCCAAAGCAGCAACCGCAAGCAGTGCACACTGTAATTACTTATAAGGAGTTCAGTCTGTACCTGAGAGCCTGGCTACGTTGACTGGCCCCAGGTAGGGTTGCGACTTGCTGTTATACAGGTTTGCTGTGTCGACTTGTGGACTACTCTGGCGTGTCGCCGAGCTTTGCAGTGTTGTTCTAGTCTTGCATCCTCGCTGCTGATGCCTGATTCGTTGCGTTAGATCGCAACAAGCAGAACGCTGGCAAAGGACAGACTCACGACTGCGCCGAGCAGACTTCTCAATACCTATAGCGCTTTGTGATGCAAACACCTGCCGAACTTGTCCTTTAAAGTTGTCGACACTGGAATTTGCATGTGAGCCAGCGAAAGTACTATGTGAACAAGTGATCATTGCGCTTCACGTGTCGTGTCGCGCAGGGTGTTGACTTGATAGCACACCTGCGGTCTTACCAGCTGGTCGTACACACGTCAGGAGCCCAATGTGATGTCGCGAGCGATGGTGCTCTACTTCGTCAACCGGTCAACGTTGGCGTTACACGGTCTCTTGGACGTGGTCTCGGGACGGGGCCAGGGCTAACACGCGCAGTAACCAAGACAGAGTGTCGATTGATTTTGGATGCCATTGCACGGCCGAGACTCTTTTATTTGCAGATGCCGCTGGCCTTCGCAACAATAGTCGACGGTCGACTAAATAAGCATGCATGTCAGCTACCACAACCCTTGTTTACCAATTCGTAGCGTCGTCTGTCAGTCAAGCGACATGCGACTTTGCGAGAGTACTCGCCGTCTCCTCCGGCACCGGCCGCCTTTGCGTCATCTCAGTCCGCCAGTGGTGTCGACAGTGTGCAGTAGCGGAGCTATGAAGGCAGCTGCGACAACGACAACGCTCAGTTACTTAGCCACCGAGGCGCAGGGGCCGCAAGGGAAACGTTGGGACAAAGTGCAGCGATGGGTCATGTTCTCCGACTTGCATGTCAGCGTAAGGACCCTGGACACTTGTATCAGCGTACTGCAAAAGATCAAGAAGGAAGCCACCTCAAGAAAGGCCGGAATACTCTTTTTGGGTGAGTACATCATGACTGACTGTTGCATGGCATGCGACTGACTGTTGCATGGCATGCAGCCTGATTGGAGTGAAATTTCAAAGGCAACTCAAGCCCATCTGCTGCAAAGTCTGCCACATACCCTGCTAGCAGCACTCTCTGCACCTGCAAACTTGCAGTGGGCACAGGAATCTGCATACATTACAGGTGACTTCTGGCATGCCAGGGGAGCCTTGCCAGTGGAGCCTCTCAATGCAATTCTGCAGGAGTTTGAATCCTGGCGGCAGCCTACACTGATGCTGGTGGGTAACCATGACCAGGTGTCAGTGGGTGGCCTGGACCATGCTCTGCAGCCCTTGGCAGCAGCTTGTTCTGCCATACACATTGTGGATGTGCCAACCCTATACAGGTGATTCTGGCCTTATCCCTCTTGCCTCACCTGACGCAGCCTAGAACATGTGACCTTGCTTCTTAGGTATTGACGTATTCACCTGTGCTTCCAAGCTAGAACGTGTGATGAGTTGCATCTGTGTACACATCCCAGAGTGTTAGGTTCTGCATGCAAAGCATGTCTGAAGCATGCACAGCATGCCTGGGCAGCTTGAGCAAAGCAAACAGGCAGTACAAAGCAGATAGCAGATTGTGCCATTCAAGCTTCAAACAGCAGCAGCAACTGCCAACTATGTGTGCTGTACGTGTGAGTTGCTGACGTGCAGTCAAGGATGCACCTACGCCGCAGTTGTGCTTCAGAGCAGTGTGTGATACCGTATACATTGGTGATGCATGCAGGGATGCCCTATGGCTGCCGTACAGAAAGGACAGGGCTCAACTGAAGGAAGCAATTGAGGGTGCTGGAGACATCAAGGCTGTTTTCGCCCATGCAGATGTGGTAAGAGCAGCAGAATACTAACATGGCACTGGTCTAGGCCACATCAGAGGGGCGTGTATTTCATTGGGCGTGTGTGAGCATTACTTGCCTGCTGCACAACACTGCTTGCTTGCTTGCTGCAGACCACAGACAAGGCAGAATTTTTGAACATCAAAGTGTCTTCTGGTGCTCACCCTAAGTACCTCCTCAGTATGCAGCGCAGCCTTGCACACATTGCCTGCCATGCAGCTTGGCTGCAAGCTTGCTTGACGCCACCTGTTTTGCACTTGGGCGTAGCATGATAGCAGATATCGCAACTGCAAAAGGTTGTGAATGGTGCTGACCTTTCACACACTGAATGACTGACCCCCAACTTGTGCCGTTTATATAGTGATGCTCATCATTGACTACAACAAAAATGTTGACAGTCAGCTTGCCCCACACACTCACCCAAGGCAAAGGGCTTCTGCCTCTTGGTCCACTTTCATCCAAGTGCAAACAAGGTCATGACCCATTGGAATGCTGCCAAAGCATTTGCGCTACAAGCTGAAAAGACAAGTTGATATATGCTGTGCCTGCAGATGGGAGCCATGATGAATGAGTCCTTTCAAGCCAAGGAGGGGTTACCACCTGACCTGTTCCCAGAGGGTGTGCCCACCTACACTGGCCACTACCACAAACCTCACACCGTTGCTGACACCAACATTCGGTACATTGGCTCGCCCTATCAAGGTACCTGTTGGTTGTGGCAATGACTGATTGGAGGTCCCTGTTGTCACAGAGGCATCATGACAGGAGGAGAACTCAGCTGTATGAGGGCATGCACAATTGCATGAGTTCACGCAGCTTCACCAGTTAGACAAGTGCAACATTTGTGTGCATGTCAGCAGCAACAGACAAATGTTTGATTGCAACTAGTGAAGGTAAGTCGTGTTCAATGGATCTGTGGTGGTGCAGTGTCCAGAAGCGAAGCAGGGCAGCAAAAAGAGCTGTTGGTGCTGGACAGCAACTGGCAAGAGCTGGAGCGCATTCCATTGGATGTAGGGCCACGCCATTTTGCCCTGTCCTCCGCCACTCCTGCCCTGCCTGCTGACCTGCGTCCTGGAGACAAGTAAGCATGGCATCACATTGTTGTATAACTGTCTGTGTCTGTCTGTATGTCTGTCTGTCTGTCTGTCTGCCTGCCTGCCTGCCTGTCCCTCTGTCCCTCTGTCCCTCTGTCCCTCTGTCCCTCTGTCCCTCCCACGCCTTGTCTGAAATTGTCTCTCTCTGTCTGAGATATGTGTCTGTCATTGCTACGCAGGGTGCAACAGCCTCTGCCCACTGCTGAACATGAGAACGCTTTCAAAACAACATGTGTGTAGTGTCAAGTTGTGCTGAGGCCCCTGCCCTGAATCCCTTGTCCAGCCTCATTTCTCACGTCCACACTGTGACTGCCAATGACCCTGGTTCAGTACCTGCCTGCATTGCCGCTTCTTGCACAGCAATCCAATCTGTGAAAGGTCCTGCAATAACCCAAGGGGGTATGTTGTGTAAGGTATGACGTGCAGTAGCATTATCTGCAGAGATCCTTCCCATAACACATATAGATTTGTTGTTTGAGTGGCGAATGGTGTGCAGGATCAAGTGGACGCTTCCTGAGCCTGAGGCTGCGGAGGAAGCCCAGAAGCTGACTCAGCAGCTGCTGGATCAGGGTAAGCCCCTGTCACAGCCTAGCGTTGCAATTCAACAGCAGCAGCTAAGGCCTGAGATGACACAATGACTGTGACTGTGTTCGGGAGCTGTGAGAACACATGGAGGTGCTGGCCTTTCAAATCAATGAATCATTTACAAATGCATATACTGTCTGAGATTCACTAGGGGAGTCAGCAGACATTGGTGGGGAGTTTCAGTGGCGATCAGCAATAGAGCACTAGGCTCTGCCACCCTGAACATGTGCCATCTCAAATGCGACATGCTGCACATGGCAATGGTGTGATTGCATCTCAGCCCCAAGCTGCTGTCAGACTGCAATAGGTTAGTCATCGTTGGCGTATTGAACATGGCATACCCCAATGGTTGCCGGCATAAAGTTCAAATTCCTGCCGAGGCTAAGGCCCTACCCTGTGAGGGGGCATCGGCTGTTGTCAGACTGCAATTCAGTTTCTGCATGATTCTCTGTAAATCTTGAGATGCCATGCACGGTGACTGAATGTTTCCACGCATAGAAAGCCAGCATACTTTCAGGTAGGCATTGAAAAGGAGGTCAGATGCCTTCCACTGCTAGCATGCACATCCCTGCTGGCCATCTCAAAGCTGCTGTGTTGTGCATCATGCAACGCCAGGACCTACTGTGCCTGTGCAGGTACTGATATAACACAGTGCTGCACCTCCCCCACCCCCTTCCCCCTGCACCCTTGCCCTTGGCCTCTGACCATTCCCTGCTTTTCATGAGCCCTCCCTCCCTGCTGACGAAGTTGGGGTATTGAAGGTGAACTTTTTAGTGTGTAGGTGTTGAAGTGGAGGTGGTTGTGCCCGCGCCCCAGGCTGCCCCCCGCATCCCTGCCAGTGAGAGCCTAGGGGGTCTTGCCCTGTTCCACAGCTATGCTGCCACTGTGGGCATGTCCCAACCAGCCCTTGACGCTGCCCTGGACCTGCTCAGGGTAAGTGTTGCTATAACAGCTGTCCTGCCTTGCAATGGTGTGTATGACCCCTACAGCTGTCCTGCCTTGCATCACTGTGTAAGATGAGCCCTGGTTGACCCGTACATCAGACACATGTCTAACATCAGACACATGTCTAACAAAAAGAAACACCTACTCGACCCATGCATCTGACATATGTCTAACAAAGGGGAAAAGGAGTATTGTGTGGAGCAGCTATGGCTTGCATGTGCTTTCATCCTACATGTGCTCTGCATAGCACGGTAGCTTGTCTCTTGCTATGTGTCAAGGCTGCTGATAGACCCTGATAGACCCTGATACTGCTCTGCTGCTGGCTAGCACAAACCTTAGCATGTGTGTTCAGCACAACTTTGCTGGCATTTTGACCAATTGGTTTTCAGTACCCAAGAGCTTGCAGCTACATCTGCACAAGCATGCTAAGACATGCTGGGGACAAAAGGCATGTTGCCAAAAACACCCTTTGCAAGGAAAAAAACATGTTGAAAGAAGGAGGCACTTTGCAGTTATCATCATCAGCATTGATGTCATCAGTGTGGTGTGATGGTGCAGGAGTACGAGGGGCAAGGGGCTCAGCTGAAGCATGAGGCAGCTGTGATTCAGTTTGATGAGATGGAACTAGAAGGCTACGGTCCCTTCAGGTAATGCCAGTTTGGCTTCTATCTGCTCTAAAACATCTCCACAATGTAGAAACGCGTTTTTACTGTCCCCAGACGTTTCTGAGTTTAGATTCTTAGTGTAGGGATGACGTTTCTGAATGCAAACAGACGTTTCGGGATTGAGAAGAGCTGTGCATCACCATTGCTATCATTCCATGTACGTATGCTTGTGAATCTGCATGGTGTGGTTCGAGTCAAAGCTCAAAGACAGTTGCCCAACGCTGTCACAGCTGACTTTGAGCATACGAGACACAGAAACTTGAGACTGTGTACAACTACCCAGGCGCATGAAAATGCTGCTGCAATTGATTATCTGATATGTGTCCATACTTTAAACAAAGTGCATGCCAGGCAGGCGTGAAGTTTGTGCATGCCTGCCTGGCAGCTGCAGGCATGTCAACCCTTGTGGTCACTCACTTGTGCTTCCATGAAAGGTGATCATTACACACAGCACTGCCGTTTGCAAATTGAGCATGTGCACTGTCATGCCATGTTATGGTTACAGCCTGAAGAGGTGAGGTTGCCTGTCACTCATCTTGTCACTCATGGTCCAAGACACTTTTGCTGTCTGATGCTCAAGCATGCTCTGTTGTGATTCATGCTGGCTGTGCACCTGCTGTTGAATCCACCACTGTTCATGATGGGCAGTAAAGGCTGATGTTGGCATGTCTGCAGGGAGTCGTGCACCTATGACCTCACCAACAGGGGCTTCTGCGTCATTACAGGGCGTAACGAGGATGACCAGGGGGCAGAAAGCAATGGTGCAGGCAAGAGTGCGCTAGCGATGGCGCCCTTGTGGGCCCTCACCGGCAAATCTGATGCCAGAAATGAGGCAAACTCACTCAATCAGGACCATTTGTGATTGCATGACCCTGTTTTTCACACCCAATACATGCACTTTGCTCCTTTGGACTGTGCTTTGACTGATACTGGTCATGCCAGCGTCCATGATGTCATGTGTTCAGACAGGGCTTGTGTGGCTTTTGGAAATGCACTGGTTCGTGAAATGCCCTGGAATGTTCTGCCTGCTGCTGCCTTGACTTGCATGAAGCATGATGATGGACTGACTTTTCATTGCAGCCATTGTGTCCCTTATCAACATATCATGTGCTATGTCAGCCAACAGCCCTAGGTCAGCTCAGGAAGAGCTTCAGCAAAGACCAGAAAGCAAGGGCAGTGGGTATAGGGTAACATGCTGATGGGTACATGCAGGGGGGTTCAGGGAGGGGTCTCACCAGCAGTGAGGTGCTGAATGATGAAGCTACCTCTGCTCGTGTGTGTCTGCGAGGCCATGTCAACGGGAAGCCTTTTGCTATAGAGCGCTCAATCAAGAGGTACTCTTGCTGTCAATCGCCAACTAATCCACTCCTGTTGAGGTGCAGCAGACTCACAATCAACAAGTTCAGAGCAAACAAAGCCAAGTGCGTGCTGGCTGAGCTAAGTTTGTGTGTAGCTGTGAAGCCTGCAGCATATCATTTAATACTGTCACATGATCAATTGCCATGGTCATGTGCATATGGGATATACAGTAGTAATGCACAAACCATTTTGTGCATAGTCAGACATGTTGACCTTGTTGATTGTAGTGGGAGGAAGAAGGGCGGACCCAAAAGAACAGCGCTGAAGTTTGAGTATGATGGCGAGGATCTGACTTGTCTAGAGCAGAGGCTGACTCAGGCAGAGATTGACCGCATACTGGGCTCTGATCTGTTGGTCAGAGCCGTATTTCATGGCCAAGCTGATGTCACGGCCTTGCTGGAGGTATTCTTATGTCTCTCTCTTCGATCTCAAACTTCTGTTCTGTTGTGGCTATGCACAAATAGTGTTTTCAACACCACTTGGCACTGTATGAGGTTCTGCATCGTCAAGCCATTCATTCAAGCTGTGTATCTGAGTGCTATATGCTGGGATCAGACAATGTTTGCTGTCTTGTTTGTAACTGTGAAACAGAATCTCTAGTGATGCTACCCAACTAGGCTTGTGCACAGATGCTGCTTTGACACTGATCACTACTGCTGTTATTACTCTTGGGATCAACAAAACACGGGCTTAGCCAAAAGACATCAGGTGCTATTACATGGCTTTGACAGTTGCTGAATGCCAACTCGCAGGCTGGTGATGAGAGATTCAAGGCTGAGTTAGGTTGGGTGGTGAATCTGGGCATGTGGGATGAAGCTAAACAGCTGGCGGCGCAAGAGCTGAAGGGTGCTACCTCTCAGCTGAGCTCTGTGACTGGCCAGGAGCATGTCAGGCAGGCTGGGCTTGAAAGTTTGGAGAAGCAGGTGTGCTGTGCTGTGCTGTGCTGTGCTGTGCTGTGCTGTGCTGTGCTGTGCTGTGCTGTGCTGTGCTGGTTCCAAGTCCTGTGGAAGCTTGCGCCCTCAGGGAAAGCAGACTGCGCCAGCCTGCATGCATCAGGGCCATGTGTATGACAGGTGACTATTGCCATACAATGATTTTAAATGTCTTGTTTGTGTTCTGTAGGCAGATGAAGCCCAAGAGAGAGTGGAGTCATGGAACGTGGACAATCAGCAGCAGCAAACCGCTCTTCAGTCAGCGCTCAAGCTGGTTCAGGAGCATTTTCAGGCATCTGTTCAGAGCTGCAGATCTAAGCTCTCTCAACTGCAGCACTGGCTGAGTCATCCGGAAACTTCCAGCCAGCAGGATGCCTTTTCACACCAGCTGCAGGAAGCTGAGCAGCAGCTGACTCATTTGCGGCGGGAAGCCAAGCAATGTGAGGCAGAGGTAGTTCAGGCAAGCCAGCAGCGGCCAATTCAAACATCCAGCATACACTCAGCAGGCACAGCACGGGTTGACTTGCCAAGTTCAAACGAAGAACCAGAAGCCATGCCACCAGGCAACAGGAGTGGGATCAATGGAAGGAATGGCGGCAGTGCAGAGGGCGTAAGCAGGACTGGGGGTGGGGCTGCAGGTCATGGCTGGGCCACATTCCGTACATCAGATGAAGACAGGTCAGATTTGATGCAAAGCGCGCAAAGCATCAGGGGCGGCAATGTATGGCAGCCTGTAAGCGCAGCTGGCACAAGCACAGCTACAGTGGAAGCTCCAGCAGCACAAACCACAGCAACAGCTGTTACTACCAGGCCTGTCAGGTAGGCAATCAGTGTAGCGTGCAGTGGTCATGAGAAGTCTGCAAGGACTGTAGCATACAAGATCTTCTTCAAGCTGCAAAGGGGCTGGATGGTGTGGAAGCCCTTCAGGGGTTGCTGAAAAAGCTGTATCTGTCATTTATGCCATTGTGTTATTAATTGAACTCTGCAGCCATCCAACTTGCTGGGTCAGACCAAGTGTCACACGCCCTATTCATACATAGCATCTGCGATTTCAGGAAGTGCAACAGAGTGGTGATGGCCATGTCTTGTAGTTTGACTTCTTCGGTACTGCATTGAGGTCGAATCATAACCTGCTGTGGTCAAGCATCTTTGTCTCTTTTGGGTAAAGTTCATTCAGTGTTGTTCTAGACGTCTCTATGAAGACACAATGCATGGCTTTCAGGCCACCAAGACATGTGATCACCCCTGAGGTGGAGGCAGCCGAGGCACAGCTCCAGCAGCTGCAGAACATGCTGATGAACCAGCAAGCAGAACTGGGTGCCAAAAGGGCTGATGTACAGGTATGCTGTCCTACTCACTGTCCCTCAAGCTCACCCCACAGCTGTGGCGAAAAGGAGGACATTCCCCACTACAGCTGTGGCGCTTGCGATCATCGTCAGCTTTGATTCAAAACAGTCAAGCTAGCTCTAGGAATGCTCCTCTGCTGGGGTTGGTCATGTGCACACTGCATACAGATTGCAGCAAAACAACCATTTTGCTTTTTTCAGATCCTGACAGAAGGTGTGGCTGGCATTTTGTCATCTGCTAAAGTTTGTTGCAAGGATGACAAGCTGGCAAGCTTCCAGCACAAGTACATGTCTCTGGGCAAGTTTTCTGCAAATGGCTGACAACTGTTCTGGTGTGCAGGCAGCAAGCAGCAGCTATGAGCAGTACTTGAGCCTAGCATCACAGCATTTGGGTCACAGCACGCATCAGGACTCGTCTGAGCTGCTGTGTGACCGATGCCTGCAGCCCATTGATGAAGCCACCTTTCAGGCAAATGTCTGGCGATTGGAGGCGAGTCCTTCTGCACCCCAGCAATGCACAGCATGCAAAGCACAGCATCACAGCAGCACAGCGCAGCAGCACAGCGTGCATAGCACAGCAGCACAGCATGCATAGCGCAGCAGCACAGCACGCATAGCACAGCATGCATAGCACAGCATGCATAGCACAGCAGCACAGCACGCATACAACATCCTTGGCACCCATTGGGTTCCCTTGCCGTTGTTGGCAAGTGTGTGGCAAGTGAACAGTGGCCATGGAGTCCATATGCAGCTCTCAGAAGCTTGTCTGTATAGACATGCTTGCATGCAAGCTGCTATTGCATGTTACATAGGACAGGACGACGATGTTACCTGATCCACGTGCATGTTAACGCGTTCGGATAATTGGTGTATCTCATAACACCATGTGCCTCTCGTTGAGGCTGTGTGCTGGGCCTTCAGGAAGTGATGGAGCAAGCTCGAGCACTTCAGGTCAAAGCTGAGCATGACATCAGGCACTGCACCACAGCTGTGGGCCAGGCTGCTCAGAGCCTGCGGCACATACAGCAGGAAGCTGCTGAGGCAGCTGAGACTGTCTGGAGGCGCCAGGTGGCACAACATGAGGCTGCAGTTAGGCATGAGCAAGAAGCTTTTCAGGCTGAGCAGGTGTGGTCTGAAACTACATTGCCCTGTCCTGGGCCACTTCACGCTGCCCTGCCCCGCCCTACCCTTCCCTGCCCTGCTCTGCCCTGCCCTGCTCCTTTGTCCTGTCTTGCCCTGCTTCAAACTTGCGCTGCCCTGGTTTGCCCTTCCCCTGTCCTGGCCTGCCCATCCTGACTTGCCCTGCCATCTACAGATCTGCCCTGCCCGGCCTTGACCTGCCCTGCCCTGCTGGTCTCATGCAACCTGTGCCTGTGTAACTACAGCTGCTTTCACTCTCAAGCAATGACTGACAGCAGGCAGGGCCACAAAAGACATAGGTTGACTGTCACACACCTTTTTTCAATTGCTTTGTCTCACCATCAATGTTGATGTTGTCGTGTTTCAAAGAGCAATCTGATACAATCTTACTGGTATGCAGGCTTCGCAGCAAGCTGCCCTACAACAACAGCTTGAGGCTTGGCAGGCCCAGGAAGCTTCCAGAGCAGCTGCTGAGGCAATTGAGCAGGAGAAGCAGCAGGCACAGGAAGCTGAACAAGCAGCTGCATGGCGGCAGGCAGAGGCAATAAAGGAAGGTGCCAGGCAAAAAGAGAGGGCGGCGTGGGGTGCTGTCAGTCATGCTGAAGCTCAGTATTCAGCGCTGCAAATGGAGGCTGCACAGTATGTCCTTCACACTATAGCTGTGACATCAATCTGATGTCTGTTGTGACTAAGCAGCATCTGCAGTTGTAGTCATAGCTGCATGTGGCAAAAATTCAAGCTGCAAGGGTGCTACAGCAAGCATGGCACAATACTAATGAGCCTGCATTTGGGTCATGAATGACGCAACAGAAATTCTGTGGATGGGCAGACAATGGCTGCTATGAAAGAGATTCAAGCAGCAACAGCATGTGTCACATGGACAGATTCTTTGGTCCAAGATAGCACACATATTTCCCAACTGCAACTATATTTTGCAGGTATCAATTTCTGTCTGTCTGTTTCTTCATTGGCTGTCGTCTCAGTCACTCAATGGGTGCGCAGCTCATTATTGGTAGCAGCTACAGCACAGACACACACACAGACACACACACACACACACACACACACACACACACACACACACACACACACACACACACACACACACACACACACACACACACACACACACA
>JAABUK010006804.1_pt1 | contig 16846 bp, 1 predicted proteins | sample 5559141 | NCBI WGS metagenome assembly JAABUK01 (sample SAMN10711869, study PRJNA513367) | rock metagenome | isolation source: Antarctica rocks | place: Antarctica: Victoria Land, Pudding Butte nord | collected 2016-01-03
AGGAGGTATAGTATATTCCTCCTTTTTCTAATTATATTATAGAAGGTATAATATATTCCTACTCTTTCTAATTATACCGAGGTAGTAAAGGGTTTAAGAGAAGAAATAAGGTTTAAGGAAAAAAATAAAGTTTAAAGGAGGAAGTAAAGTATTAAAAAAGGAAATAAAGTATTAAGGAAGGAAATAAAGTATTAAAGAAGAAAGTAAAATATTAAAGAAAGAAATAAAGTATTAAGAGAGGAAATAAAGTATTAAAAAAGGAGATAAGACGTTAAGGGAGGTATAAATATTAAAGGAGATATAGGCGTTAAGACTTTAAAAGAGGAAATAAAGTTTAAGAAAGATATAAGTATAATATATTCCTTCCTACTTTTTCTTCTAATTATACCGAGGAGGTATAGTATATTCTTACTTTTTCTTTTAATTATATTAAGGAGGTATAAGCGTTAAGAGAAATATAAATATTAAGACTTTAAAAGAGGAAATAAAATTTAGAAAATAAATCTAGTAAAATAGTATTAAAGCTATAACGACGGATATAATTATAGTACCCTAGTTATTAAACCTTCTATATTAAGATCGAGAATATAATTAATAAAGACTATTAATTAAAGGGATAGAGAAGAGATTTATTAATATAATTAACGAAGTAATCGCAGCGCTAGGTCTATTATATTTATAAGATTTTTTACCTTTACTACTTCCTAGTTACATTATTAGATATTAGAGTAAATACGTAGTTTATAAAGCGAATATATACTACTACTATATTACTAAACCTTCGAATCTTTAATATTAAAATAAAAGTTATATAAATAGTACAAAAAGACCCGTCTTCTAAATACTACTAGTAAAGTCCGATATAAATAATCGCGGTAGGTATCTTTTAATTTTTCTAGTTTTAAATCTATTAAGTTACTTTAACGGGTGAAATAATATTAGAAAATACGTTTATTAATAAGATATAAAGGGTAATACTACCGGCGGTTATAAAACTAGTAATTTTCCGCCCGAGAAATAAAATTAAAGACGTTATATTAATTTTATTACTAATATTTCCGTTTATTGGAAGAGAATTATTTCGAAGCTAGGTTATTTAAAATAATATATAATAATATTATATTTTAAGGCTATACTTCTCTAAACTAGATACTATTAATAAGTATAAAATAATTTTATTATTTATTATATTACTAATTTCTAAGGCTCGAGATATTAATTAATCGTCCTAGATATATTTTATAAAAATAGAAATATCTATATAATGGGAGTATTAAGCGGGATATTATAAATCCCGAATAAAATATTTTATACCTATTATAATAGTAGTCCTATAGGTTATAATTAACGAGTTATTAAATAAACGATAACCTAGGCTCCTAGGTTATTAGAGAGGTATTATTTTTTACTTCTTAATTTTTTCTTCTTTATTATAATTTACCTAGTTTCTTTAATACCGTTTAAAGCTCCTCTACCCCTTCGTTAAAAACTAGAAATAAACGAAGCTTTATTAGGTTTAAATAAATAAAGAAGAATTAGAGTAATACGACCCTTCGTAGTATAAAATAATCGATATCCTTATACTCGGTCTCGTACGGAATACATTACTAGGAAGTTAACTATAAAGGAGTATAAAACTTATCTCTATTATAATATAATATTAGGATATAAATTAAGAGTATACTATCTTTAATATCTTTATAGTCTATAACTCGGGAAATAACTAGTAGTATAACTCGATATAAATCGAGTTTCTTTAGAGCGTATAAATCGAAGGTCGATAATACGATAAAAATAAAATTATAATTAATCTTTCGAGCTAATACTACTAACGATTATTTTTAATAAATATACTTTAAGGAATTTAGAAACTTAGTAATATTAACGAGAATAGTTATTTCTAGTTAGTAACGAATAAATTTTATTTATTTATATTAATTGAATATTACCGTCGATTCTCGCGAGGTATAATAATAATAGTAGATAATAAAAGCGAAAAATAAAAACCTTAAACTCTCTATCTCGTCGGTACTCGAGGGGCGGTAAATATTTTAATTAAAAGAATTTAATTCCTTATAACTTTATTTTATATTAATTATTATTTATCTAATATCTTTTATTTTTAACGAGGAAGCCCGTAATAAATATATTAAAAGATATTATATATATCGGCCTAAAGAGTAATTAATAATAGATAGTAATATTATTAAAGAGAGCGGAGTAAACGAAACTATCTTTATTCTTAAATAGATTATAATAGATTTTTACTAGATAAAGTATTTTATTTATATAATAATATATATAAAAATAGTCCGCTAGATAGGGTATTATTAAAAGTATAATACCGACATTAAATATAAAAGCTAATTTAAAGCCTAGCTAAATATATTTTAAATAATAAACTATCGTAATATTCTCCGCTAAAGAGTATATCGAGTACTAGATCTTTAAGGAAGGTATTATCTAAAAATATATAATAATAATAAATAAAGAAATATAGAGTAAATATATAAACTAGATATCTTATAGCGCGAGTAAAGTTAAATATTATATTTTATTTAATAAATACTTTAATAACGGTAAAGAGTCGTCTTTATCCTTATTTTTATCCTCGGTAGATATTAATAATTCCTCGTCGCTATTATTAGTTAATATTTTATCGTAGTAAATATAATTCTCGTCTTTATTAAGATTAAATATTAGTTTAATTCGGCGCGAAGATTTTCGAATATAAAACTCGACTAAAATTAAATCCTTAATTTATATCTTCTCGTATTTCTAAGAAATCGCTATATAATTAAACTATTATAGAATATTATCGCGATTATACGCGGAGACCTTAAGGGTAGTATTATTATTATATTAATTTATTTAAAATTTAACTTTAGCGGCGAGGATTAACTAGATACCTAATAAAAGTAATTAATATTAATATAATAAAATAATAATACGTTAAGCTACTTATATTTAAAGAAATATTATTATTACTTTTTAATTCGTTTAGTCTTAATAATATCTATAACTTTATTCGCGAACTCTATTATTTATTAGAATAAGGATAGTAAATAGAGCTTTATAAATAATTTAACGAGTCGCGGTATATTCGTCTCGGTTTTTAACTAGCCGGTAGTATCTTTTTTAAAAAACTCTTCGATTTTAAACTAAATAGAATATAAATAGAAATATTCGATAGAAGTAAAAGTAATTATACTTTTATATTAACGATAATCTTTATTTTCTAGTTCGTTTTATAATATCTTATCCGCCGCCGTACTTCTCTAAATATTAATAATAATTTATCTTTATAGGGAAAGATTTTCCTAATCAAAGATTTATACTCCTCGAAATTAAACTACCGGAGATATAATATATATAAGGTATAAAATAGATTCTTAAACTTCGATATAATATCGGGGCTTATTTATTCCTCGTTAGATCTTATTAAAGATAGGGACGGTAGTAGTATAAATTCGTTATTATTATTATATCTTTCTAGTTTTTTCTATCTCGCTAGCTCTTCTCTTAATCTTCGGTTATCTTAATTAACGATAGTTTAAAAATCTCTATCCGGCTACTACGGTTTATTTAATAAAATTCCGTCGCTCTAAATTAATTAATATTAAATTTAGAAATAGAATAAATAAGTTTATTATTTAATAGTTATTTAATTCTAGTTCCTTTCTCTTCTCTTTTTTAGTTTTTTTTTTTTACTTCGAGGTTTTAGCTTTCTTAACTTTCTACTATAATTATAATAATAATATTTTACGTTTACTATTTTAAATAGGAGTAGTTAAAGGCTAGGTATCCTAATACCTAAATTATAATAATAATTAATTTATTATACTTTAGGCCATATTTTCTAGTTTATTTTAAATATATATATAAAGTTAAGAATAAAAAGAAAGGGTAGAACGGGTAATAGTAGGTCTAGAATAAATAATAATAATTTAGAGAAGCGGGGAATTTTATTTATAAAAGTAATTTAGCGCGCCGGAATTCTCCTATATTAATATAAAATACCTTAGATATATAAAAGAGAGTAGAGATAAATATATTTTAAATATCTCGAAATTATAACGTAAAATATATAGTAAATAAAACCGCTAGTACTTTAACCCTTAATATTATTTAATATTTATTAATAAATAAGTATAAAGTTTTAAACTAAAGACGTCGTTAATAGAGAAGACCTTAATTTATATATTAACGACCGTTCTTTTTCCCGACCTTTACTACTATTTTAAATTACTAGCGGTAACGAGCTAGTTATATAATCGAAGTAAAAAGAAAAGTTATATCTTAAATCCCGTAAACTTATTATAATTAAAATAATAGATTATATTAGGAGGTTAATTAAAGAGTCGTAGATATTAAGTTTATAATAATAAATACCTAGGTTTATTATATAAATAAAGTGCCTTAATATAAGAGATTATTAGGAACTACGGTACTACGGGTAGAAATAAGAGTTATATATAATTTATATAAGGAATAAGTAATATAGAAGGGAGGGTTTAAATTAATAACTTCTCCGAGCTAGCTCAATATCGCGATAATGAGTATTAACTAAAACTTTTCTTCTAGGTTATAATAATTTATTAATTTAATTAAATACTTTATATAATTACCTTAATATATTATTTATTATTCTATTATCTCTAAAAATATCTATATTAAAGTATTTATCTTTAATATTTCCCTCGTCCTTCTTTAATCTTTTATTATATTATCGTTATCTTTAAATTCTTTTTAGTTTTCTTATAGCTTTAAAGTCTTTCTAAATAAATACTTTATTTCTTTATTACGCTATTATATAGTCCTATTAATTTTATACCAGTTATAGATTTACGATATCGGGTAATATATACTTTATAACCCTCGCTCGCTATATATAGAAAGATAATATAAATTTAATATAGTATTAAGGCCGAATACCCGTAATAAGGGGGCCGCTTATATTAAAACGGCCGAGATCTATAAATATAAAGGTTAGTTTTAAGCCTAAATAGGTACTAGTTAATAAATCGGAACTATTATTATTTTTAGAGAGTAATAATATATTTGAATATTTAAATATCCTAGATACGGTTATTTATAACGAGATAACGGTAAATATATATACTAGGATATAATATTCGTTACTAATTTTTTTATATTAAAGTGTAATTAATATAATTAATAATTTACTCGCTACGATTTAAAATATAGCGCCTAATAATCTTATTAACCTAGTATTTAATAGAGAAACTTATATAGAATCGAATAATAATAATAATAAATTTTTAAAACTTTAATATATATTTTCGTAGTTATAGAGCGTTATTATAGATATTTTAATGAATATAATACTATCTAAATAAGAATTTATTAATAATTTTAGTAAAGTAGAGTTTCTTTAAAATAAAACTCCGTTAAATACTAGGATACCCCCGTTATTACGTCGCGCGTTAGTCACCGATTTATTTAAAGAGATTTTAAACGAAAGAGTTTAAATTAAACTAGATAATTTTATTATAATCTTTAGTTTATAGTATTAAATAATAGGCCTCTCGCGCTACTATTATTAAAATCTCTTTAAGGTATTTTTATTTCTCGAATTTATTTAAATCTTTAAGTACCTACCTAGATTTATCGCGATTATTAAGAAATATATAAAAAAGTAGTTACTACTTCTAAAGTTAAGGAAGTAGGAGATTATAATAAACCCGATAAAATTAATTATAATAGGGGCGAGGATAAAAAAGAAGGGTAAAAAAAAAGTATTAAAGACTATAATAAAGGATATAGTTTTCTTCGATTTATTAGAGTTATTTAAGATAAATCTTACCTCTTTTTTAATTAAGTCGAAAATATATACTAGTATAATATATTAAATAGATAAACCTACGGAGTTATATTATTTTAAAGCGTAGGCGTCTTCGATTAAAATATATTTAGGTATCAAGGTGTAGTTACTTTAATAATAAAAATATTAGTAGTATAAAAGATTTTGATTATTTATAGAGGATTTGGCCCTAATATACTAGAATCTAATTAAGGCGCTAGTCCTATTATAAAAGTACCGAGGTTTAGTTTAGTAATATTTATATTAGAGTCTACCCCGTAATAAAACGCCCCTTTTAAAAGAAAGAAGTTAACGCTCTTATTAATACGCTAATATAAGGTATTATAAGTAATAACGTAAATAGCGTCTATATATAGAAATAATAAAGTAAGTAAATATATATAATATATTCCTAGCTTTTAAATAGTCGGTACGGGGTAATCGTAGGAGTACTATAAAGCCTTAAAGCTTAGCGTAGAGTCGTAAAACTTAATTATTAAAATCGCGACGGCGAGGTAAAGCGATAGGGAGGTATAAGGATAATATAATTAAACGTCGGCGATAGCTATAAGGCTAGTATAGAAGGGGCGTATATATTTAACGTTATTAGAGTATTAATATCGAAGGACTAGGGCCCTAAGTAATCGGTGTTTTCGTATATAAAAATAAGGTCTTAGCGCAAATCTTTAAATAACTAGCGATTTTTAAAAGTAGTCGTTTACCGATGTTTTTAAAATTAAAACTATCTCAACGCGGGGCTAGTCTAATTCTAACTAGACCGAAAATAAAGTTATTAAAACTCGTATTATAGAATTAAATATATTCACCCCTAGTGAGTCTAACTGAGAGTTATACTACTACTACTATTATATAAACTAATATACTAAGTATAGCTAAAGCTGGCCATACTAACGAGGCTTGGTATTATTTGGCTCGAATAATAAGGCCGTATAGGTACTGGCTTATAGCGAGGTAGGCGTAATCAAGAGGCTCGGCAGCCTAGTAAATAACTAGGGTACACGAGAACTCAGCGAAGAGGTCGTACTCGTCGAGTAAATGGAATAAGGTGAGGTAGCATTTGTTAAGGTATAATTGGAGGGTCTGAGTAGGTGACGTATTCAGTACTGTAGATAAGCGGTTTTGAATATTAAGTTGTATTAGGGTCCCAAGGGGAGCTATGAGTAGACTAGTATATATACGGAAGCGTCTTAATAGACAAAGTAATCGGTGTATACCGTTACTACTATTTATCAAGGTATAGTTACTTTAGTAGTAAAAATATTAGTAGTGTAAAAGATTTTGATTATCTATGGAGGATTTGGCCCTAATATACTAGAATCCAGCCAAGGCGCTAGTCCTATTATGGAAGTACCGAGGCTTAGCTTAGTAATACTTATACTAGAGTCTACCCCGTGACATTAGGCGAGTATAATAAGATACGAGATAATAAAATTATTATTTTTCTATTAAATACGGTCTTCTATATATACGGGGACTTAGTATATACGTATATAAATAATAAAGTAAATTATTATTTTAATAAAGTAACTATAATAAAGAAAGATTTTCGAAGCGATATTAAAAATATTATAATATTTAAAATTAATTATTTCTATACCCTAATTAGGATTAATCTAGAATAATTAGACTTTTTAATATTACGTTAATTAATATTTAAAGAAGTATTCCTTTCGTTTTAAGAATTTAATTAAGTTATTAAAGATAATATTATTTTATTAAAGCCGGATATATACTACGATTATTAATATAAAAGTATATTAGTCTTTTTTAATAAATACCCCGCCGTATATACTTTAAACTTTATAATTTATAATATTATTAATATCGATATAAAGATAATTTACTCTTTATAATTATTATATCCTAACCGCGGCGAGCTCGAATTATATTATTATAATCGGTCCCGCCTATTTAGTTTCGTTAAATCGATTTATATCTTTTTACCTCTTTTTATATTTATCGATAAATTTAATTTATATAGGAATATATACCGCGCTATCCTCGGCTTCTATTAAATACTAGCGGGAATAATATAACGGGAGTATAAAAAACGGGTAAATATCTTCCCTCTTATATTAAATCTCTATAAAGCGGTATTCTCGGATATTATATAAATATTAAAGCCGAGCCTACGTTAATTAAATAATAAAATTATAATAAATATTAATAACGTAGAGACCTTAATCTATATATATACTTTAATTTTTACGGGGGATATAACGTAATAATTAAAAAATATTAATATAATAATTATTAAGGCCGATCGTAGATACGGTAAATATTTAATACTAATAAATTAAAGAGTTAATTTAACGTTCGATATTAAAATTAATAACCGATATTATTACCGAGTACTAGAAGAAAGAAATAAATATAAGGCGGCGGAAAAGAGCGATAAAACTTTCTAGGTATTAAGAATATTACGAGAATAAATACTATTTATTAATATTACCCCCGTATTAGATATTATTCGATCTCGGCTATTAAATATAGTATATTCTAAATTAATAAATATCGCTAAATAAACCTAGGAAATCCTTATTAACGCGGTTTTAATTAAATAAGACCTTAAGGCCTACTCCGTAGAGCTTCGTAACTTTCTATTCCTATTTAATTAGGGGCGTATTTAATTACCCGCTATTTACTTTATTTACCTACGTATATAAGAATATACTCGGTTATCGATTATCTACCCCCTATTATTTTGGACCTAGTTAGAACTATAGTAGATTAAACTTTATTATTTAAGAGCGGTAAAAACGATTTAGTCTCCGCGAACGAAATTAGATATAATAAACTTAATCGTCTAAACTTTCGCGATAATAACGATTAATAATATAATTATCCTAACCTAGGTAATATTATAGGTAGATTATAATAATTTTACGAAAATCGTTTTAAAGACTTTATAAATATATATATATCTCGTCGACCTCCGAGTTTAAGAAAGACGGTATATTAATATCTTTAAAAAAAATTATATATAAATCTAGTACCGGGTAGGAAAGCGCTAGTAATTTTGAAGACCCAGTTAACTACGGTTTAAATAATCGAGAGCTCGGTATTTTAAATAAGTAATTTATAATAAAGAGAAATCTAACTAAGGTCGTTATCTCCTACCGAAATATATAGGCTAGGCCGAATATATATATAGATTTATATTACGTAGAGGTAATAAAAAAATACGTAATATTTAATAACGTTACGATTTTTAACGGCGAAGATAAATATAGGTTAATCTCTTACTTTATCTAAATTATAATATATAATTTTTTTATTGATTAATTTTAAATATTAAGGGTTTTAAAGTAAATATAATATATATAAACTTTAAGAATATTATTAAGACTTTATTTATTAAAGAATTAATTTATTAAATTATTCGCTTTATATTAATAGGTTCGTTTAAAGCTAGTAAAAAACGATTAATATTAAATCTATAAAATATCTACGCCCGTTATTTATCTTTACTCGATATTTTACTACTTTTCTCTAAATAAAATTAAGGCGAGAATAATACTTTAAGGCTCGTAGTACTATTAGATTACGATTATAATAATTTAGTAATTATTAATTATTTATAGAGAGTTTAAATATTTAGGTAAAAATAATTATTATAACTTAACCGTCTCTCTCCTTACGAAATATTTTCGATAATATTATAGGAGGTATATGAAGTCGATTATAATAAAGCTAATATAATATTTCTAAAGGCGTATAAACTATAATAGTACTAGAAACTTATATTTACCGATAAATTAATATACTTTATTATATATTTTTAGAGATCGTAAATTATAACTCTAATTTTTCGCGGTATCTTAAAGTATTTATCTTATTAATAAATCTATTATTAATTTATAAAATATAGATATTTAGAGTACCGTATTATATTTAAAATAAGAGACTTTATTTTAATTAAAAATAACTAGATTATACGTCTAGATAAAGTATTTTTATATAAATTATTTAAGAGTCGACTAAGGCTCTTCGTTTATATATATTTAATAAAGTAATTTAATACCCCGAAGTTAGATCTTATTTTAGATACTCTTTATATAAAGTTTTTAGACTCTAAAGTCATCGTCGGGCTACCCGAAATTAGAAATAAAAAGCTTTATATTATATATATCTATTAAATTAAAAAATTAAATAGTATTTTAAATAATCTTCGATAAGGTAGATATACTTTATTACTTTATTAAAATTATAATATCTAATTTATATGAAGAAGTTATAACTACGTTTTCTTTCTTTTCAAATTAAAGAGATAATAGACTCTAGTAATAATTAGGCTAAAGATTTATTACGCGGTTAATATTAATAGTAACTTTAATAGAAGTAAAATTTAAAATATATTTAAAATATTATTAAAAACCTTATTAATTCTATACTATAAATAAATTATATAAAGTAGATCGGAGACTAGCTTCTAGATTAATTTTATAACTAGGAATTATACTCGAAAGAGCGATAAACGCTAGCGCCTCGCTTAATATTAAAACTATCTAGAATTCTTAGTATTAATTTAAAATTTCGAAAATATATCTATAAAAACGAGAAATACTATAATAAATAACTAGTAAAATATAAATATTAAAATTTTAACCTTTAATATCATTTAATATATATTAATAAATATATATAATTATCCGAGTATATAGCCTAGTCTATAGCGAGCGCCCTAGAGATAATAAACTTTTTCTTTAACGCGACCGATTATAACTAATCTATCCCTTTATTAAAGATATCCCGAATTAACGGATTTATTATACTCTAAAAAGAGGTTAAAGGGAAGTCTCTTAAACTCCGTATATTTATTATAAAAGAGATAATACTATTAATCTAGCTACTATTTAATATTTACCTACGAGATATAAAACTTAAACTCTACCGCTTAATATACTCTATATATTCTATAGCTTTAGTTAATATATATAGAGGACTATCTAGAAATATAATAATATAGGCTAGTAATAAGAATCGGGTATAAAGGTATAAATTAAATAAATTAGTTATTAGTTTAGGTAAAGGGCGAGTCTAGTAATTTCTCTAAATTTAACCGAGGACCGCGATAATAAATATTACTATTACGGATTTTAATACTTTATAAAATTATATTAATAACGCGTTTCTTTAGGTATTTAATATTATACTTATTTCTTAAATTATACCTAGTACTTTATTATCTCTAAAATTATCTATATATATTCGTTTATCTCGCGGTTATTTTTTATACTTTTAGTTCTTTCGATAAAATTCCCTATTATTTCCTTAGCCTTTAAATAATTCTTTAGCGCTTTACTTTCTATAGTTTAGCGCCTATTTTTTTTATTTTATTATCTATTAAGGTTATATACTATATATAGACGGATCGGGTTAATTATATATAGTATAATTTAATTACGCCGGTCAAGGAGGGCGAGTATAAATTTAATATAAATTTAAATATTATTTATCCTAAATTTAAGGTTAAAGCCGCCGCTAAATTTATATTAATAATAATCGGAAGATTTAATAAAATAACTATTTTAAAATCTAGTTATTATAATTTCTAAAATAAGATAAATAGTATAATTAATTAAAACGAGTTATTATAGATATAGAAAATTAGTTAAAAGATTTTAGTAATCTAGGATATATTTTTAATTAAAGGATTTTCGCCTTTAAATATAAGTTATATATAATTCAAACCCTAATTCTCGCTCTAAATTATATTATTATTATTAAATTATAGATAATTAAAACGTTAATAATTATTAATAAGCTAATTACCTTAGGTAGTTTAATATAATAATTATTTTATATTACTCTTATTTATCTAAATCTAGTTAAACCGTAGTTAATATACGATATAATTAGTTAATATTTTCGGAAGATAATAGCCGGCTAATATTTATCCTTTATAGATCGCGCGCCTTTTAAAAGCGCTGAAAAAGTTTAATCTAATTATATACTATAGAAAGAAAGCGCTTAAAGCGTTATAAAAGTTTAATTTAATTATAAACTATAAATAGAAAGCGCCTAAAACGCTAAAAAAGTTTAATTTAATTATATATTATAGATAGAAAGTATTTAAAGCGCTAAAAAACTTAGTTAATTATTAACGTAGATTATAAAACCCGTAAACTCTCGCCTCGCCCCTATTATTCTCTCTTTATTTTATTCGTTAATTATCCTTTTATATTAACCCGTTTAAATTTACCTTTATCGTTTCCTTCAATTTTATAAATTCTATAAGAGTAAAGTTATCTCGGGAAGATAAAGTACGGCGGAAATTACTTTAAAAATAAAAAGAGGTAAAGAGGGAGTCGAGAAATAAATCTAGGCGGAGGCGTAAAAGAAGGGATATTTTTAGAAAGTTTAAAAATAATAAATCGATTTCGAACTACTAGATAGCGGAATATTTAGAATAGTATACTAGCGGTAGGTAAAGTAGATATAACTATAATTATTTATTAATACCCGGCGCGTATATTTTTAAAACTAGCGATTTACGGTATTATTAGGATAATAAGGATACGTTAGGCGCTTTACTTTTAATTAAATAATTTCGAGAATAAAATTTCTACTACTAAGTAACGTATTTTTAGATACTCGCTAATAACGCGTAGAATAGGTAGTAGGTAGTTTATAATACCTAAATATATATATTTATACTATAAATATATAAACCGGTATAAATATATTAAAGGAAATCCTAGGAGGAATCGAGGGGTTATTTATCTAAATACTCTATTAATACTTTATCGATACTCTATTAATACTTTATTAATACTCTATTAATACTTTATCTAGATTTTATCCGTAGTTTATCCGAGATCCGCCTTTTAACTTCCCGTTCTACCCGATATTCTACCGATAAGGTAATAATAGAATCTTATATTAAATATACTATATAGATAGATAGATTATTATACTTAATAAATTATTAATAATTAAAAATAGTAATAAGAGTACTTAAAATAATATATTATAAATAAATAAGTTTATATAATATATTACTCTTATAGATAGGCACTCGTATTGAACTACTTATTATTTATAACGTAAATTTTTTTATAAAGGGGCGGCTACGCTCTAATATAGTAAATAACTTATTTTATTATATACTAGTCGAAAATCTTATCCATAGTTAATAACTAACGTAATTTCAAGTAGTAAGGTACTAGTAAATTTAGCCGGTTCCTTAATTTATAAATTACTAGAATTAATTTTAAACCGTTATTAGTCCGCTTTAAAATCGATTAATATTTTTAATTAACGTAATTTAAATATATCTAGAATAACGTCTAAATCTTTAAGGTTTATAATATAAAATAAAGTATTATATTTACACCTTTAACCCTAACTATCGACTATCTAATAATCTAATTAATAGGTATTATAATAATATATACTTTACTCGTTAATTACTTTAATTAATAATAAAGTAGTATTATAAAGTTCTAAATTATTTTTAATAACGAACTATTATAAAATTAAATTAATTTATACTTTAGAGTTAATTAAGATAATAAACTATTTAATTTTATCTTAAAGAGTAATCTAATCTTTAAAAAGAATAAAAAAATATATTTCTATTAATTATTTTTCTTATTTTTTTTCCGAGGTATAAATTAGGTTTAATTATTTTTTACTAATATCGCGCCGACGTATATAACTAGTTTATCTAGGTCGGGATATTTAGGTTTAATATAATCTTCTATTCTATAATATTAATAAATAATTTTATTATACGAAAAATTAATAGTATTAATTTTACGCTTATTACTTTTCTCTTTTAAATATATTTATTTAATATTATCGCCGGCGTTAGGTTTAATAATTCGGTTTATTATAAATTTTCCTTTATTAGAGTTCTTTAATTAGGAACCCGAATTAGAATTAAAACTACCTATTAATTATATATATTTTAAATTCTTTTTTTATATAATAACCTAGGTAAAAACTTCTTCTCTTTATTTAAAAAAATACTACTAGTATTAAGGATCTTATTTTTAAATTTAGATTTAAATTTAGATTTAAATTTAGTTAAAAAGAAATTTACTCTATACTCCTCCGAAAACGGGGGTAATTAGGTCTTTATTTTTTTAAAATAAATCTTAAATAACGATATTTTTTAATAAAGTTATTATTTAGTTTCCTTCTACTTTTTATAAATAAAGAAATAGCGGTTAATTAAATTCGTTATTAAATTAAAAAGAAACTTTTTAAAAAAGTTAAATATAATACTAATTAAATTATATAAATCGTAGTATTTATATTACTACGTTAAAGAGTTACTTTCTAATAAATCTATATAATATATAATCCTTAAATAATCGGTAGTGAAATATTTAAAACTAATTAAAAATTTGATATTTACGTCGCGGAACTAGTATAAATATTTACCTTCGTTTATATCTTTATAAAAACGTATTTTATTAAGGCGTAGTATTTTCGCCCTAATAAAAATATCCCTACTAAATATAATTAAATTTATTATTATTCCACCGGTAGGTATAATAATTAGGGGATCTTTATTATAAATAATAAATTCCACTAGCGCTCCGCTAGCGGGCGTAGAAATAATAAGATTATATAATTTTAAATTTTAAATTTATAATACCCTTAATTTTTATTATTATTTAAGGCGATAGTTTTCTTCTTTAATAACTTTAAACTATATATTCAAAATCTCTTCGGGGGTAATAATACCTTCGAATTTACTATTATTTTTATAACGGGGGTCGTCGGAGGGGATTTAATTAATATTATTATTATTAAATTTTTCTAAACGTCCCGAGATTAAACCCGATATTATAATAATAATAAGTCTTTTCTTTAAAAAGATTAAAAGATTAAAACTATAATACCTAAAGCCGCTAGCGTAGAGCTAGCGGCTTCATAATAATATAAAAAATATAAAATAATTACGGGGTTTATTACTAGGTAGTTTTTAAATCCTAGATTTAATAATAGAACTAATCTTTAAGAATTTTAATAATACGGGGGAATACTAACTCGATATAAAATTACCGAGAGTTAGAACCCCGCGATACTAAGGCTAGAACCCCGTATCGATAAATAATAATATTATAGAGGTAGTGGGGCGTAGGCGTATATATTATACTAACGTCTTTAACGGGGCGTAGGTGTATATAATATACTATTACTTTATATTAACGAGTATTTTAAATCCATTTTCTTAATCCTAATTATTATATATAGAATATTATATAATTACGTTATATTATACTATTATATATACTAGGATAATTATAATTTTTATAAAAAAAATAACGATATTTACTCCCTAGGAGATTTATTTAATATATTTACGAAAAACCCTCTACTAATTTTAAAGTATTTAATATTTGAGATTACCCTAGTTTATTATATTAAAAAGAATAAAATAACGTATCCTTATCTCGTATATACTTTATATTAACTTTGTAAATTACTTATTTAGAAATAACTCTAATAGTTACTATTATACCGTATTTACTTTTTACGACGTAAATTTAAATTATATAATCTTTAAATTAGAGGGGTAGGTAACGACTAATTAATATATTTACGACAATATATTAAAGAACGAGACTAGGATCTAGGCGTTTATTGAATTAAGTAAAGTTAGAGGTTTATTAAACGAGAGACTAGAGATTTATTAAACTATAGTAATAGGGGTACGCGCTATAGAGTATATACTTCTTTCTCTTTCCTATTCTACTAAGACAGGCTATATAAGACTATACTATAATATAATACGATAATATAATACGATAATATAATAGAGCGGACGTTAGGCCTTAAAGATAGGTAGGGAAAAGTTAAGAAAACTAAAATAGAAGAAAGAATAGAGGGAAGAGATAAGTAGTATTTTGGAATAATTATAGTCAACGGCCACTAACTAGTAAAAGACGGAATAAATTATCGATAAATTAGAGTTTTTAGTTAGTAAAGTTTCTCTAACGACTAGTAGCGCTATTAATAACTCTATTAAAAAGAAATTCGCGGGACTCTCTTATTAATAGAGTATTTTTACTAGAGTAAATATATAAGTTAATTAATTAATTAATAATCTTTAAGTCTATTTAAAATATTATTTACTTTTTTTTTTTAATATATTAATTTAAATCTTATAAACGAAAATACGAAATATTAATTAATTATTATAAATAAACTTTTATACTACTTTTAAAGTTTTTTTTAATATATTTATATAATTTTATTAAATAATATTTTAATTTATTTTAATTTAATATACGAATTATAATATAAAATATTTCGTAATAATAATCTTATTATTATTATTTTATTTTTTAAAATTATTAAACTAAAAAGTAAATAAACTTTCGTTTATTATATCTCGATTTTATTTATTTATAATTCTTTACTCTATTATATTCTAAATTTACTATATAAATTTAATAATAAATTATAGAAAAAATTAGAAAAGAAATAAAACGTATATAGAAAAATTAATTTAAAATATAAAATAAAAGAATTCGAAATACAAATATTGAAACTATTTATATTTTTAGTAATTAATAATTGTTATTAAAGATGAAAAAAGAATTTTAAAATTTAAAATTAATAATTAATAATTTTCTAACTTTATTTATATAATAAATATAATAAATATAATATATAATATAATAATAAAATAAGTAATTAAAATAAAACTATATATATTTTATACGATTCTATTTATAAAGAAAAGAATAAAGTAATTATTAAAAGAATTAAGAAAAACAGATAATATAGTCTTAAATACGTTGCGGAATAGGGAAGGGAAGAGAAGAGAATAACCCCCGCTCCCTTCCCTTCCAGTAGGGAAGGGAGCGGAAGGGAAGGAGTAGGGACTGCCAGGGAAGGGAAGGGATTACCTACTGTTCCCTTCTCCCTGCTCTCCCTATAAGGCTGCCCCCATATATGGCCATGCATGCCCCATGTATGCCCCCATATATGGCCCATGTATGCGCGCATGCATGCCCCATTGCTGCTCTCATGTGG
>JAABUK010006806.1_pt1 | contig 16842 bp, 17 predicted proteins | sample 5559141 | NCBI WGS metagenome assembly JAABUK01 (sample SAMN10711869, study PRJNA513367) | rock metagenome | isolation source: Antarctica rocks | place: Antarctica: Victoria Land, Pudding Butte nord | collected 2016-01-03
ATGCAGTTGAGAACTTTGCAGATGATCAGCACAGCAGTTTGATGTTATGTAGGACAATGCAGCCTGAGTACAGACCTGCAGGGTGTCTGTCTGTTGTCAAGTGTGCGTCAAATAGAAGGCTGAGTAGCAGGTTTAGGGCTGGATGCCATGGTCTGCGGGCAGACACAGGCCGCTGGGCAGACGGTGTTCACCTAGATAGGACAGACAGACTGTGTCTAGTGTGCAAGTCATTAGATTGTGTGGAGGACCAGCAGCACTTTGTGTTTGATTGCCCAGCGTACAGCCATATCAGGTACAGCATATGGACCTCCTGCAGCACTGTTGTACCATTGCAGACTTTATGACTATATGTGAACCAAATACATGTGGTGGTTTCCTTACGGAATGCTTTGCATGTAGGAAGCAAATCTTGTCTGTATGAATCCACTGAACTGAACTTCTTGTCTGTTGGGTCCCAGTTGCCCCCCAGGACATTAAACACATTGATTGCTTGGTTGATTGATTGACTGACTGATTGTGTCGATCCTGTCAGGGGGTACAGTACCTAAAGACTGGAAATGTATATTGATTGATGCAACTTTGTTGAATCAGCAACCGCCATGGTTCACAACATGTCATTGTAATGGACAAGCCTTAGACCTTGGAAGGTAGCGTGTAAATCACACAGTAGAGTGTGTCCTTGTGAGCAGGCAGCCGCCAATTGGCATACTTCTTCCTCATATGCTCACCTATGAGTCATGTGCTGCAGCGTTGACCAGTCAACAGTGCAGACCGTTACACTACTCCCCCTGTAAGTGCAATGCTTCCACGCATGCGCACTAATCCAGGAGTATGTATAGAGAAAGCTACCAGCACCTATGCTAGCAACCAAAACTGCACCTATCATAAATGTATCATCTCAAGTGATTACCGCTATTGCTCACAAATTCTAACTCATGTGCATCCAGCACCCTCATGTGACTTGCCCATTTCAGTACCATCAACTGAAACATTCCCAGCAGCTTACTACTGAGTCCCAGCACCGTCGTGCTCAGATGTAACCACTGCACCAGTCCGAGTCCTTACCAGAACCTTGGGTCTGTTTACCTTGCCAATCCTAGTACTCTTGTAGGCAAGCAGCATTCAAGTTGGCTTCAGGTTCCCAGCTGCTGTTTTTGTCACCATAGCCAAGCCATTTGACTTGATAACTCCTGCAGAGCTTCTTCTGCTTCTTGCCCATCCTTTGTTCCCTGTGCATGCACACACGTTCCACCTGAAACCACTCAAAGCCATCTTCAAGTTCAATAGGCACTGGTGGTGGCTGGTGCCTGTGACTAGACCTGAACGGCTTCAGAAGCTGCACATGAAACACACTGTGTATGCGCAGATTCTTAGGCAGGTCCAGCTTGTAGGCTACCGACCTCACTGCCTTGACCACAATGAATGGGCCTATCCATCTAGGCATCAGCTTAGGGGTTGTAGGCCCCTTCCAGCGTACGTTGTTTGTGTTCAGCAAGACCTGTGCACCGACTTTGAAAGTCAATCCCCTGCGCTTCAGATCATAATACTTTTTCTGACGCTGCTGTGCCATTTGCAGATCATGTTTTGCATCCTTGACAGCCTGCATCATGTCAGTCATAATAGACTTAGCCAATGGCACATCTGAGTGTTCCTCCAAGCCCATGTTTGCTGAAGTGTATGGCTGTTGACCTGAATTCAGCAAGAAAGGGGTTGACCGAATAGACTCATGCCAACCGTTGTTACATGCAAACTCAGCACCATTCAAATGCTCATCTGAATCATTGCGAGTGGGATTCACAAAGTGCCTGAGCATCTCCTCAAGAGTCCTGTTAGCTCTGTCCCTTTGACCATCGGTCTGCAGATGGTATGATGTGCTCATGCTCTGGGTAGTCCCCCACAACCTGCACAGCTCAGTCTAGAACTTGCCTTTCCAGCGTGCGTCCTGATCAGAAACTATGTCCCTTGGCATCCCATCCAGTTTCAAGACATTGTGCCTAAGCAGTTTGGCGCACTCCAAAGCCCCTGTGTTAGTGGGAGCTGCAGCAAAGTGTGCTCAGCCTGTGCTCAGCCTGTCCACAAACACAACAATGCAAGTGTTGCCATTTACTGTTCTTGGTAGGCCAGTAATCAGATCCACACTGACACTTGACCACCTCCTGTCTGGAATCTGCAGCGGCACCAGAAATCCTGGGCGTTTCTGCTAGGCTTGTTCCTTTGACAGCTGTTGCATGAGAGTACATACTGCTTGACATCCTGTCTTACAGTAGGTCACCAAAACAACCGTGTCACAGCCTTCTCAGTCTTAGTCACCCCCATGTGACCACTGTAAGGCGTGTCATGCATTTCCTTCATGCATTCCTACCTTAGGTTTGCAACCCTAGGCACCATTATCATCAGTGTCAGCATCATGCATGTCATGATCAGCTTCTGCAGCAGGTCCTTGCTGTTCAGCTCCTTGATCAGCTTGCCCAGACTGTTTGGCCTTGCTCTGGCCCCTTGTCATTACATTAAGGGCATGCTCAGTTCCAAGAGCTGACATCACAGCAGTCTCACATGCTGCTTGACGACTGAAAAGACCTGCCACACTGCAACTGCGTTCAGATTGCCGAAGAGACCTGTGAGGCACGCGAAACACTGTTTTGCAGCCGCTTGGCGGCGACTTAGGGATCGTGTTGCAAACTTGGCGCCTTGGCTTCGGTCGAGTTGTCGCCCGATTTTATTTTTTGATTTTGGTCCCCTTGGTCATGTGTTACCTATTTCATCGATACTTGGGTTGGTTTCGCAGTTAGGGTTTCGGACTTAGGCTTGACGGTTCGTCTCTGAGAATTCAAATTCGGGGGCATGGGGCTTGATCAAATGGGGTTCTTGTTGAGGAGGTCATCAGCCTGATAGATATGTCGGCTCACAAATCAGCCGTACTGAATATGATTTTTCGTGAGCAGTCCCAAAAGTATTGCGTATGTGTCATGCTCAGGTCGGGTCTTTGACTGCTGCTGCTGTGGACAAAAAGACAACTTGCAGGCGGCATGCGCCAAAAGGCACTATACGCGACGGTGCTGCTGTCTTTCGCTGCTGGCGTCAGCACTATTCTGAGTTTGCCGCGGTCACCGCCAATATTGGAGAAGCAGTACTTTTTCACAGTGGGTGCTATTTTTAAGAATGAGGCTGCCATTATGCATGAGTGGATTTCTCACTACCTACTGGAGGGAGCAGACCATATTTATCTTGTGGACAACGGTAGCAGCGACGAATACGAAACAATCGTACAACCTTTCATTGATAGGGGTCAAGTGACGCTTATGCTAAACTCAAAGCGCCATGCGCAGCAGGAAATTCTGCAGAATTATTTCTTACCGCTGAGGCTACTTTCACAGTGGATGCTAGCGGTGGACTTAGACGAGTTTATGTATGCAAGATCAGGAACTATAACTGAGATCTTACGACAAGTGCCAGAACAAGTAGCAAGTGTTCGTGTGCCATGGAAGATGTACGGCTCATCGGGCCACAAGCAACAGCCGCCTGGATCTGTAGTCAGAGGATTCGTTCGTCGCAATGATTCGGGCTTCAACAAAGGACGTAAAGCGTTTTTCAGATCTTCGGCAACTTCTGTAATTCACACGCATGATGCTGAGGTTGATGGCATCACTGTGACTTTGCAGATTGGTAATGTCTGTGTCAACGATTTAAATTGTATTAGAGCTTCGCAAGCCAAAAAATTGTTGAACTCCACATCTCTGCAGCTAAATCATTACGCCATTCAATCTCTTCAGTGGTTTGTGAACACCAAAATGTCTCGCGGCGATATCGCGAGCGAAGACGCCGAAAACGTTCGCGATTTTTCTTACTTTGATCGGTATGAGGCTGCTAGTAACGAGATTGAAGACAAAGACTTATATCTGAAGCATAAAGCCTTTTACGACTCCCTTTAGATAGCTTATAGTGAAAGGCAAATAAGCGCCCTCCCTGCAGGATGTCAAGGGCACTAGTCAGTCTTACTCCTGGCATCGTAAGTCTGCTTACACCATTTGCATTTTGGTGGCCTTGAACATTGTTGTGCATCCCAGACTGACATATGAACATCAGTCTCCATACCATCAGGGAATGCACACCCAACTTTGCAACCCCAGCTGTTCATTATTGCACACCCTAGCCAGATTCAAATTTCCAGCCAAGCACAGTATAAGCTGTTGGGAAAAGGCTGAAGCAGTCACTAGGAACTTGGGGCTGAACTCCCGCACTCTTTCTATTTGGGCAGTGTGCTAGGTGAGCCTTTGCAAGTATTTGACTCAAAACAATGTTGTATTATATTTGGCAAATGTCCACTGTAGATGTATATGTTATTTTATGATAATGTATATGTTCAGTATTTCTGGTGATTTACGCTGGAGGCCAGAATAGTGTGCTCAAAAATAGCATTTCTGGCTGTCTTATCAGCCAAAGGTGGTGCTGAAATCTTCCAGCAGCATTGCAGGGTAAATCACATGCACAAGACTGTGTGCACTACATTGACAACATGGCTAAGCCTTGTCACAGCACATCTGTGGCACAGTAGTTTCTGTATATTTCATCATAATCTTGATCTGACACCTCTTCACTTGCACACTGCTTATCCTCTTCTTCTTGTCGAACCTCATTGCTGCTATGTCCTGCTCAAACAAAGCAGTCTCATTGCTGTGATGCTGCACAGCTGCCTGACTGGAGATGAAGATCAACTTGTCAGCCTGCAATGCACACACAACCTTCAGTGCAAGTACATCATTGAACCAACAGAAGGCTGTTGGTAGCTTGCAACAGTCAATATAACTCCCATTCAGGCCGCCATCTGGCACGGCCAGAACTTTTGCATTTCTGGAGTTTTCGATAGTTGATTTATAGATCTTCAGGACAACCAGTTGGAACAAAACTGTTGGAATCGCCTGCAACAGGGCCGGGAATGCCGTACTGATGCAAGACCATTTTACATGCAGAAGCCGCAAGCTGTGGCCTTGCGTAGCGTGAACAGGCCTTAAGTTTGAAACTTCGCCTTCAGTGCCTGCCGGTTAATATAATCTAAATATATATGCATATAATTCACGAATACGGCGTTTCTGCGAATATAAACAGTATGTATTATATACAGTGTAGTCCCCGGCGAAGGTACTGAAGCTTGAATTGTAGCATCCTACTGTGTAGCCTGCTCGTTTGATTTTGAACGTTGATGTCTGCGTGTTCAGAGCATTCCTGTACATGACCAAGTTAACTGCTGCAGAACAGGCTGTAACTAGCAATTGCAAATGACTGTGTCTAAATAGATGCTGTACAGATCAGCAGCAGCGACACAGCCCTTTTTAAATCTCCTATTTTACGCGTAGACTATCCAGCTACCTGTTAAAACACATCACCAAATTCCCCATATGGGCCATTATGATCAAAAGTGTACTGTCCAACAGGCTTCATTGGAGCACGTGTGAGAGACAGTGCATCCAAAAGCATTTTGTGCTTGTCACCATGGTGGCTTGAGTGAAGCAACACAGGCTTGAATTCTGGTTCAGCATGCCTTTCCAGAAAACCATTGTTTGTGAACAACCAAGGATTGAGTATTGTCATGCGCAGCTTGCCCATCACAGACCTGTGCATGAGCTCGTACGACACGACCTTTTGCTCCCAGTGGCTTGATGAGTTCAGCACTGCCAATACAGCCTCAAAAAGTTCAATGCTTGGTTCTGTGGATCGCACAAACATGCACCCGATATTAAGGCCGTTTATACGAAACTCCCATAAACCTGGTTCTTTCTCAACATTATTTGGTGTATGATTTAAGATAGGATATCCGTACACTAGCTCCTCGATAACACCATCAGACATAATCTCAACGTCGTTCTTAGTCGAAAAATGGTCGAAAGGGTTTGAGAAATACAGTATGTCAAGATCTGCCTGAAAGACATTGAAGCCAGCTCGAACGAGCTCCAGCGTGTATTTTAACCTCCAGCAGCTCAATACACGTCTCAGATCTGGCTGATCGCACTGGGGTTTTTGGGTGGTGGCCACGACATGGTCAGAAAACGAAACTGAAGCGTCGAAATGGCCTGTGTTGTCAGAGTCTTCGCCAGCTTGAACACCGATGATGAGCACATTATCGACACGTTGTTTTGCTAGCGACCTCAAAGAGACTGCTGCGTAAGAGCCCTCCCTAAGTCCGTTTGAAATGAAGGCCACTATATTCCTATGTAATGAAAACTTTTCTGCCCCTTGCACGACAAGCCGAATATCGCCTTGGTCTAAAGGAATCGACGACACAGGAATCACCAGGAGCGCAGCGCACAATGTCCATGTCAGCGAGACAACAAGCAAGTCTGTCATATTGGGAACTCTTCGAACTGAGTTGAGACAAACTTGACAGATACCCATTGCCGCTTAAGAGGTCTTTCAAGGCCGTGGCCAAGCCGATGACGCCCCTCTGTACGTGTCTGCTTCCTGGCTCCTCTGACAGCACACGGCCAGGTGCGTGCATTCAATGAAATCTCATTCCAGTACTGTTGTGCCTCATTGGGCCCCTAAACGATTTGAATGAATGAATGAATGAAGGAATGACTCCTAAAAAAACAGGAAAAAAAAAAAAAAACGGCTTTTTGCCTCTGTAAGCGTACAGTAAGGTAAAGTGCCTACTTTACTATTACCAGCCAAGGAAGCCTTGTTTTGCCTTTTTCTGAACCAGCCAAGGTTCGACTGCCCACATGAACATCGCAAGGGCAGAGGCCATGCCTTCGGCCGGCCGGGGTTCGCCCTCCTAAATCGCCACGATTTCATTTTACTAAAGGGGTCTGCGCCCCACCAGCGCCCATGCCGGGCACAACACTGGCCATGCCCGCAGCCCACGCAGAATGGCCGAGTTCGCGGGCAGCAACAACAGCGTCTTTACGCATTAGAAAAGAAAAGAAAAGAAAAGACTACGCCTTTCGGCGTCAATTTAATGAGAAGCCAAGTATTATACCGGGCTGCCCAGAGTCTTTACGCATTACACTGTGTATCGCAATGAGCAGAGTTTCAGCTTCAGAAGTTGGACCAAATTCTGCCCCTTATGTTCAAGGTTGCTGTCATAGACTTAATCATACCCTTGAACACAGCTGGTGTAAAGCATGGCTTTTCCTTGCACTGTGGTATCAAGAGGCAGTTGACTACATTGGCAACATAGAAAAAGCTATTGCTAAAGCTGAAGCTTACTTGCAAGCTGCACAGCAAAGTATGTGGATGCCCACAGCCAAACTCTAAGAGTGGACCTGCAGTTCAATGTTGGCGACACGTTGTTCTTGAGCAGCAAAGACATTACACTCAAGGCAGTTGGCGCTCGCAAGATGCTTGCACTTTGGCTTGGACCTTTTGAGATCCTTGCTAGAACAAGCAACTTGGATTACGAGCTCAAAATACCTGAGCACCACCATTTCCATCCAGTATTTCATGTCAGCATGCTGCGCCCTTGCTATGACAATGGATATGAGGAACAACCTCCTATGACTGACGTTTAAATAGAGTTTGAGCTGTCGCAGATACTGCAGCACAGACCTCTGAATAAGCAGAGAGGGGACTCAAACATCAAATAGCTGGTCAAGGATATGGTCTTGTCTACAATGTTGGGAACCGGAGGCCATGATCAGACACAGGGCTCTGGACATGCTGTCAGAATACTGTAATGAAGTTGCTGCTGAACAAGCAGTGCAAGCAATTCAGCCTATCACAGCCTCTGACGCTGGGTTGCTAGAAGCAGAGGCACAGATCCGTTAGACCCGTTACCGGCAAGCTCAAGCGCATGCAGTAGTCCCAGTATTTCTGCTTGATCGGAACATCAGGGTTTTAGGAACCCTATCACACGTACATGCAACTTTGCTGCACTCACATTTGAATCAGCAGTCAGCAGTACAGCCGCCTTTTCCATCAGGCTTCACCTTCAGTCGCAGTTTTTCTGGCTACTGACCCACCCAATGTGGTAGGCAGTTATCTCAAGACTTGTTTTGCTCAAAGACAATCTGTTTTGGCCAGTCCACTTTTAGCTTGGCTTCTGAACTTTGTAGAGCTATATTAGTATGAAGCGTGTGGCGTCGCGGTGCTAGAGCCCTCCTTCATTAGACCATCACCCCAGCAACTCCTTTGGTGCTCTATTGCCGAATGCTTTGGAAATTTAGTGCCCAGTGTATGTTGTTGACCCAGTTCTTGTCTGTGACTCCACTGATGAGTCCTAAAGACAAGAATTGTAAAACTGATTGATTGTTTGAATTCGACATGAAAGACTCTCCATCAAAGGAATTTTGGAAGCATGCTGCGGTGTCATCACATCAGCTAGCATACTGCATGCACATCCCCACTTCAGATTGATCAATAGTCAGACCTCCTCCCTCAGCATCATTGATCTAGTGACTTTCTAGACCAGCAGCTGCGTAACCTTTCCATCCATGTAAAGGGAGTACCGGGCTGCAGGAAAAAGCCGGTGTATGAGGAGCTTTACAATATTTGAGACCAGACCAAGGTCTTCAGGGTATGGCAGACTGTCGATCAAAACAACACGCCAGACACCAATTGTCAGGGCTCCATTTACTGGGTCTTCTGCAACTTCAAGTGTTGTTTTCCAATAGTCAAGTGTAATCTGATCTGTCAAGACAAACCAGCACTGCGGAGCTGAAAGGGTCTCGACAGACGGTTGATTCAAAAGATCGAAAGCACCAAAGACTGATGTCACAGTCACGTACGTACGGCAGGCATCCATGGCTGTTCTGTCTTTCTTTGAAACTTCCATGCCATTCCGTGGCTGGTTGACGAACCCGCAATGAAGCAACATGCGAGGTTGTACTTGGAAAGATTTATGTCGCTCGAAAAGCGTCTGATTGCCGTTGAAAGCTGTTCTGTCGGAATTGTCCCGAATGTAGTCTAGGATAAGCAAATCATCATAACCTGAGGGTGGTGATGTGAAAACGTTGGCCGTTGCTTCATCTAGGGATGCAAATACTGGTGGGCAGCTCACAGGGGCTGTTTCTCCAGAGAATGCCAAGTCCGCCACAAGTTGCGGAGCAGAGTTTACATCTGTTGCCAACTTGGTTGTTGGAAAGCCAAGCATCCATACGCACGCTGACACGCCTAATGTCACCCATAAGAAGAATACTGGGCCTTTCAGGTAACGATTCTCCATACTGCTGCTGAGTGCGCACACCGCAAGCGACTCACTCGAAGTGAGTGCTTTGAATGAATCTTTGCTTTTGGGGCCCTCTGACTGATGAAGACCTTTGACTGGGGGTGGGGCCTGCGCTGCAGCTCGGTGCGTATGACACGTGTGTCGACCAGCAATATGTCCGAGCTTCGACTTCTTGTGAAGCGCAACTCTGTGTGCAGGGTACTGGATTTGACAGGACAATGCATACGCTGAGTGTTGATCCTGTGGTTTTGATAGACGCAATGTTGCTGCAGCATAGGAGGCCGTTCGCTATTGCTGCTCATCCAGGTCGCCGGAATGCATGGGACGAGAGTGAAGCTTCCAAGGAGCATAAAGCTCAATATTCTGCGCAGATCGATAATCAAATTATGTTTTACGAGCAAGAGGGGTTTCCCCTTGAGTATGAGAAGTACGATTCCAGGCAGGGAGGGCTCATAGGCATTGCAACGGACGTTCCTGAGTCGAACACAGTAATCCGTGAACACAATTCTTTGACCAACTTGTTTTCTTGTATATGGTTTAATGAAGTTGTTCGATTCTCGCAACGCGAACAAATATCATTTGGCTACGTTAAAAAGCGTATGTCTTTACGCCTGCCGATGTATATCTGGCCTGACTGTCGTGAGTTGTTTTCGCTTACGCACCCTCATGTCAGTACGTAAGACCTGTTTGGCGCCTTGACGCTTGGCACCTTGGCCGCATATGATGACATCCTTCCAACGTTGTTAACAGGTAGCACAGAGCGCGATTTTGACTTTGATTCATTATCCGAATTTACGTTTTTCTGCATGTAGGCTACCAGCGCCATGATGTAGCAGTAATCTATTCCCAAACTTACTGTATACACCGTATGTACTGACCCAAGTTGCAGTGGTTTGTCATACTGCGTGATGATGCTGCTGTGATGACTTGCTAGCTGCCTTGATGCAGCCTTGAGCATGCCATGCAAGGCTCAATTAAAAGCGCTTTGCAAGCTGTGTTGGAGGCAGATTGCAGCAAACAAGGCCAAACTTCGGGAAATCAACAGCAGATGTTGTGTAGCTGGCCATCCATGGATGCCACAAATATAAAGTTGTCACGTTACATTTACAATCTGTTCAATGGTCAATGTAGCATCCATATGGGATGACTGCCTTGAATTTCCATCACTTGCCTTTGTGTCAACCTGACAACTTGTTGCATTTTCTTGTTCCACCTTGTAACATTATGATATTGCTAGAGATTGTCTCTGTTGCAAGTCATCATTGTTATTGATGCCCTCTCTGTCGCCTAGTTCCACCAGCCCCAAGTATTCTCAGTCAGGGACAAAGCAGGTGAGCTTGGGAGCCATTTCAGAAACAGCCCTCTTGGGGACAGTTGCATGTTGTCCTTGGTTTGGTGAGATGGAGCATTGTCTTGCTGCAGCTGGCCCCTCCTCTACCCTCCTGCCAGCTTGCTGGAACAGTCTGATGCCTTCTGGGCTGAGGTGCTGCTGTAATCATTGTAATCACGTGAGTCAACTCCCCTGTATGCTTGCTTTGACTCAGGATTGATGCATGTGTGCGGCCATACATTCTGGCAAGCACAGCAGTCAGTAGTGGTCTCATCTGCGTATGTCAACACACGCCGACCTTACACTTTATGATGGCAAGAAGGCTATTCAAGCAGCTGCGCACTTGGAGACAGAACAGGCACTTCTGACAGTGCACTTGACAGAGATGCATTATGTGTTTATGTCAAGTATTCACATCAAGTGTTCACATCTGGCATAAAAATTGCATGCATGCTTGATGGCGACAATGACTTACAGATGTATGATCATGACATCAAACTGGTGTGCGTGCATGATGCCTTTCTTCTGGAAGCATTCTCACTATTTGGTGCTGTTACTGGCAGATAAATTGCTGTGCAACATTGACTGCAGTTCTGATGGCATGGATCTTGAGCTCTTCTTGCACATGCTGGGCAGGGGGCAACTTAGGGGTTTGAAGAATTGCAAGCTATGGCATGAACAAGACACCACGGCAGGTGCACACAAGATCCAACCCTGCGCAAGCACATCCAAGACTCTGCTTTGTGCTGTTGACACACACCGGTTGTAACCATGCGTCGTTAACAGAAACATCACAGTTGTAGCCTTATGCCAAGATACCTCTGTGCTGTCTACTGAGTCATAATAGATAACCCTGTTTCAGCACTGCTGTCAGAGCTCAAGGTTAGTTGCTGGCCTGTTTGCGCTGAGGAATAGCACCAGACTTTGCACAGTTCAAACAGTGGACTGCTGAGGCAAGTGTCTCAGGTAAGCTTGCTGGCAATCACTGCTGTGTTTCTTGAAGGCTCGCTATCAGCTCCCAAGATAATCACGGCGACAGAGGCATGATTGTGTCACAGTCAATCTGACCTTTAGGTCCCACTGAATTTGCTTGAAAGCAGATTTACGCCAGGTGTCATTGCCTGGTCTGCATTCTTCCTTTGTTCATCTGGAATTGTTGTGGATCCCATCACTCTCCATGTCAATGTTGTCATGTGGTTAAAGTAGGGAACGTATACTCCTGCTGTCTTCTTCTCTGGCTCTGCCACATGTCTCAAGTCCACGTTGCTAGTTGTGCTTAGACACATGGCTTGCGCAGATTTATCAGGGTGTGCAGTGTCTGCAATCAAATGGACCTTGTTATTCTGTGGTGTCAAAGCAAGAAGACTAATAGGACCTGACCTTTTGAGCAAACGGCTTGGCTCTGGTCAAATGGTACAAACGGCGTCGGCCACCACACCAGCTTTGCCGCCACTTGAGTCAATGTTTCCTGGCGTTGCTAATACTTGACAGAATTTGGGTTCCATGGCATCAGCCTTTAGATTCCTGACCAGATTTTTGATTTAAAGTGATATTGTGACAAAGATGACCTGCATGTACTAATGCATCTAGAAGCCTGGCAGTGCAACTGCCAACCTAGCATTGATTGCCAAACCAATAAGCTTAGTCACACCCATGCACATAATGCCAGCGTGTCTTTTATAGTTTATTGTGAGGCTGCGCTCATGTTGGAGACCTGCCTGCCACTGCTGAAAGGGCAAAGGCTGGTTGTGCAGCTGACAATACAGCACCTGAGTTGGCAGTTGCTAGAAGGGCTTGAGCTGCCAGCCTGGCAGTGCCAGTAGTTGTGCTGGTGTATTAGCTGTGACTGTTGAGGCCCGAGGTGTAGGCAGTGCTGCTGGTCTGGCAACTGCCCACACTCTATGTGAAAAGTAGCGATGTGAGACACAGCTTATACCATGCTTGGTTGGAAATTTGAACCTGGCTAGGGTTTGCAGGAATCTGAACAGCTGGGGTTGCAGAGTCGGGTGTGCAATCCCTGATGGTATGGTGACTGATCTTCATATGTCAGTCTGGGATGCACAACAAAAGGCAGCTTCTGCGATCTCACAATATTACATCCCATCAGAGGTGCGAGGGATGTGAGAGTGGTGAGCTTGCCCTTGTTATGGGCAAGCTGCAAAGCCTTGCAATATGTGCTTGGCCTGAGCAGGTCTGCAAATTCAGATATATGGTGCAGAGATTTGATGTGTTTGATGAAGCTACTGCAACCAATGAGAGAGGGTGGAAAGCTTTTGCTGAGCCTGTTCTTGTCTCAAGGAGGCCAATTGCTGCCCTACTAAGTTACAAATTGCTGCAGCAGCATCAGCATTGTAGCCTACTGTTCCAAGCACTGTCTTGTTGCAAAGCGTTCTGTGTGGCTGATACTGGGTCAACATTTTGATCCATGCCACAGGAAGCAATCCGTTTGAAAGGCATGACTTTGCAGCATGTGATGTACATCAGAAAAGTCCAAAGACTTCAACAAAGAAATCAAGTGCGCAGCACACAAAACGACCTTCAAGCCCAGTATGATTGCCCAAAGGCAGCAGGTTTTGGCTCATTTGGTCAGACCATTGCTTTCTGTGCTGTTTAGTGTGCCTTTAGACAGCGCTGTTTGGAAGCATGCCAAGTGCACTTTGCATACAATGTTTCATTCATGGTATTGATAACCTTGCATATGCTCATCAGACATTGACAGCTCAACAAGTGTTACCACTGTACAACTTTTATCTGATAGTGTCGAACACCAGACATGCACTTGCGCATTGACGTCTGGGGCATGCATGCACTGCTGTTACAAAGCAAGCTATGAATGTTTGTAGGCTACCGGTTAGGGAAAGCATTCAGCTGGGCCAGTGGAGAGCATGCACATCACAGAGGCCGCTTAGTGACTTACACATTGAAAGACCTCACGATTCTGATGAGTGCAATGTTCCACTTTTGCAACACCTTGTACGATTGCTGTCACAAAGGTCCACACTCATGTTGACATGCTTTGTCAGTGTGTGTTGCATTGCCCACCTCCGCTTACAACTTGCATTGCCAAGATCACTTGTGTCCCCTGCCTCACACAACTCAATGCAATGTTGCTCAGTTACATGACATGAGCTTTCTTGGTGCGCAAAAAACAAGTGCAATGTTGACAACCAAGCCTGTTTGCAGACCGCAAGCGTCCATGTCAGTGACAAGGAGGCAGACATGAGCAGGCCTGGGTGCAGTGAGGAGGTATTCTACAGAAGCACCAAAGGGCCAGTTGACAGCGAGGAGGTTGTCACAGGGAACATGACACAAGTTGCCATGCATGGTAGGAAGGCAGCTGCTGATGTGCAATTTGCACAGTGCAACCCAAAGCACCTTTACAGCCAGTAACAAAGGGACGAAGAGGCCATCAGAGTAAGGGCGTATACACTACAGTTGCAGCTTCCCAAAAGCAAGATGCCTGCTTCCTGAGAGCAGTTGCTACCATGCTGTCACTGCTATTAAGTGCTACTAGGTGTTATCTATGGATTTGCTGCATTGCCGGTCATTTTGGCTTTGGCAGCTAAGCTTAGGAAGTGAATAAGAAATTCTGAAGCTTCTCAACTTTGTCTGTTGTGGGGTTAAGAATGCCAAACTGGTTCCGTATCAAACTCGTCCAGGAACAGAACAGTCCCATACCTAGCATACGTTAGTGTGCCTGAATAGGTCGCGCCCATCTAAACACTTCCGTTCTGAGTCTTATCTTGTAACGGACCCCCAAGCATCGAAGTCCCAAGTCCTTCCAAGAAAGGAGGACATCCTTGTGTATCACCGATTAAAGCCCTTGCCACACCCAGGCCTGCTGATTATTGAACGTATGCAGATTGCTTCATGATCAAGTCCTTTTCACCCCAAAGGTTCAAAGTACAGCTGCCATCAAAAGTCTGCTTACACACATTTGCATTCCTGTGGCCTTGAACATTGTTGTGCATCCCAGGCTGACATATGAACATTATTCACCATACAATCAGGGACTGCACACCCAACTTTGCAACCCCAGCTGTTCAGGTTCCTGCAAATCCTAGCCAGATTCAAATTTTTAGCCAGGCACGGTATAAGCTGTTGGCAAATGGCTGACGTAGTCAGCAGTCTAAGTCATTGCACAGCCTGTGCAGAAAGAATGCGAGAGTTTAGCCCCAAGTTCCTAATGACTTTGACTGCTGACTGCGTCAGCCTCTTGCCAACAGCTTATATCGTGCCTGGCTGAAAATTTGTATCTGACTAGGGTTTGCAGGAATCTGACCAGCTGGGGTTGCAAAGTTGGGTGTGTGCAATCAGGGTTCGACTCCCCACCCAGATCCCGCGTGGGCAGAGGGCATCCCCGCAAAATGGCCGAGCCAGGGGTTGCCTTCCTAAATCGGCACAATTCCATTTTCCAACCTGCGCCCACGCCGGCAACCCCGCAAAATGCAGAGTAGAGCACGCGGGCAACACTGAAGTGTGATCTCATAGCAATCAATGGTAAGGCAGATGTGCAGATAATGGATATGAAGTTGCTGGTCTACAACAGCCAATAGACATCAGTGATGATGATGAGGCAGTAGCTGAAATTCTTGATCAGCTTGTGGTTCAAAACATGTACACTGAGGTTGTTGGTGGTGACGATGATGACAGCGTGGAGGCTGCACTGGGTCTGTAAACATCGCTGTACTTACATATTTGCGACTGGCCAGTCTATCCATGGTTCAGCTTGCTGCACTGCATTCAGCAGCTGCATGTGCGATCCAAAAAGTAATAACTTGCCCGCACAGCAATTGTATGACAAGTGGGCTGTCCACGCAAAACCGCATCCACCAAAATTCACGACCCAGGTGGGCAACCTACTGGTTTTGAGGACCCCTGTCGAACCCTGCCAGTCCCTGATGATATGGTGACTGATGTTCGTACGTCAGTTTGGGATGCACAATAATGTTCAAGGCCACAGAAATGCAAAGGTGTGTAAGCAGACTTTTGATGGCAGCTGTAATTGAAAGCAAGCTGATCAATCATGTAAATGAGTAGGTTTGCAGGATTTGTACTGTTGGCGCCAACGAAGTACAGCCTCAAGCTCCCTTTGCTTTTGGAACGCTCGCTGGCTGCACTTTCAAATGTGTAGTACAGCCTCAAGCTCTTGGAAGCACTGCTCTGGATATAATTAATGACGTCCCGCGTTGGGGGCAAGTCTGGATGCCGATTCTCTGAAGCGTGAGACAGACACGTGCTGACACACATGCAGTTACGCTTGGAGTGATACTAACACGCCGTCAGACTAGCAGCAAGACGCTACTGCCTTTGCATGCTGCTGCATTTGCAGGTGTTTCTCCCGCTACATTTGCTGCTGTTTTGCATGCCGCTTATGCTGCCGCTGCTGCTGCCTTTGCTTGTGTGGCTGCTGCTGCTGCTGCTGCTGCTTTTGCTTGCTCCTGCAACTGTTGCATTGCATACTGCTGCCTGTGCAAGCTGCTATTGCCTTTTTCATGCATGCTGTCTTTGCATGTGCTGCTGCCACTGCATGACAGTGTTACACCACAGACTTTCAGCAATACTGATCCAGTGCTGCCATCCTGCTGCCATCCTACTGCTGTCCTAATGCTGCCGTCCTACTGCCGCCGTCCTACTGCTGCCATCCTACTGCCAAGGAGCTTGGAGGCAAGGAGCCTGGGTGCAAGATCAGCTGGCCAAGGAGCCTGGAGCCAAGGAGCCTGGAGCCAAGATCAGCCGCCTGCCTGCCTGCCTGCCTGCCTGCCTGCCTGCCTGCCTGCCTGCCTGCCTGCCTGCCTGCCTGCCTGCCTGCCTGCCTGCCTGCCTGCCCACCCTCAGCAAAACTCAGGATCACTGTCAGTGACATAGCTGAGCTAGTGCCTGTGCCCACCCACCTGCCTGCTTGCGTATGTATTGAGGCAAGTTGATGTGTACTAGGACAAGTTGATATGCATCCATAAAAGCTGATACAAGTTGATGCATGCATCTCTTATAAATAGCAGGCGCCAGAGCTAGAGGTAGACAAGAAATCTGCACAACATCAAGCACTGCAGCCAGAGCCAGAGCGGGAGCCAGAGCGGGAGCCAGAGCGGGAGCCAGAGGCAGACACGCAACACAAACACAGAGGGCAAGCAAGTTCATGTCTAACTTGCAAGCTGAACCTAGGACGGGCCTGTGACGGCGGGAAATGATTTGAACTGCATGCCTATCTGTCATGACAATGTTCTTGCGTGAATCAGCCTTCATGAATGTGGCTGACTTGCCAACAATGTTCCCAGAAGCCTCTGTCTTCCTGGCAGCTTGGAATAAGCATCACACACACTTTTGTGATCTTTTCTGAGCAGGCTGCACAAAG
>JAABUK010006807.1_pt1 | contig 16842 bp, 21 predicted proteins | sample 5559141 | NCBI WGS metagenome assembly JAABUK01 (sample SAMN10711869, study PRJNA513367) | rock metagenome | isolation source: Antarctica rocks | place: Antarctica: Victoria Land, Pudding Butte nord | collected 2016-01-03
GAGGGAGATGCCCTGGTCGGCCTGACGCCAGCTGTCGCCTTAGGGATCTTGTCACGCCGCGCTCTGTGTTTCTTGTGGCCGGAGCCCATCGATGCGGTACCAGTGTAGGCACGTATTTTTCGCAGTGTAAGATAGATGGAGGACAGGGAATGCAAGGAGTGCCGCCGAAGGCTGCCGTTTTCGGAGTTTTACAGGACCAGGCGCACGGTCTGCAAGGGCTGTATCGCGCTGTTGGCGCGCACCGATCCGGCTCCGCGTGAGTGTCCTGTTTGCAAAGTGCATAAGCCCCGCTCAGACTTCTACCACGCCAAACAAAAGTGCAAGAGTTGTTTCGACAAAAGACGCAAGGCCGAAAGGGACGACGAGACCAGACTGCTGCCGGTGCTGCAGAGCATCATGAGGCACACGGCGACGAGGGTGCATCTGATCAACAGGCGATCTGGCTCATACGAGAAGTGTGACGTCGACGTCAACTATCTGCTGCATCTATGGGATAGGCAGAAAGGTCTCTGCGCCTTGAGCGGCGTGCCGATGACACACACCTCCCGCCCTGTGGACGACCGCAGAAACAACGTGAGTCTGGATCGGATAGACTCTTCCAGAAACTACACGAAGGCAAATGTGCAGCTCGTGACACAGACGGCGAATATATGCAAACACAGCTTGATCCAGGATGACTTCGTTGCGCTTTGTAGTATGATTGCTTGCCACCAGGGGCGAGCGCAGGCAATAGAGAACTCCCTAGCCCCCGAAACCCCCGCGGAATCTGGCACCGGTGTCGTGGCAGCTTCCTAACCGCGCGCGGGTGCGTCCATTACGCCTATATTATATGCGCCCCAGGCACGACCACCCGACCGGTCCGGTGTCCTTGTTCCACAGAACCTACGCAACACACACGAACAGGGCACAGAAAACATGCAGGGCTCCGACGCGCAGCCTAACCCGAAAGTGGCGTCGAAGCCGATCAAGTTCGACATCGCGCCACCTGAGGCCATCGTGTACGACCACGTCAGGCGCAACGCAAACGGCAATACGAACGTCGGCCTTCGGTACGACACCAACAAGGCTCCCGCCGCGCTGGAGCAGGGAGTGGTCAAGCCGCAAGTGCAGAAGATCCTGGTTCAGACAGCCCTCTTTCGAAAGGCCACGCTGAAGGAGTGGGACAACAGGAGATTCAACAGGCCCCCGAGCTGGGACGTGCAGTTCAGCCTTGGGGGTCACGACGACGAGGGCTCGGAGGTGCACGCCTTCGTACAATGGCTGAAGCAGATCGACGCGCAGACCATAGCCGTCTCGGCGACGCGCAGCTTCGAGTGGTTCAAGACAAAGCATGACGTCGGCAAGCTGGAAAGTTTCTATGACAGCCTGGTCAGGCAGAATATCGGGGAGGATGGGACGGTCTACATGCCCACGCTAAAGGCTCCGTTGCCTTTTAGGTAAGATCGGGATTGCTAGCAATGCATCGAGCAGTGCTGATACCACGCATTGTGCTGCGACCTCTTTCTGTAGCCGCCTCTTTTCATCCCAAAGCCGGCACAGTTCTTCCTGAAGCTGTTCCACATTCATCAAGTCAAACCGATCCGCCATGCTCTGCTGGTCTGCTGTTACAAAAGTTCGTCCGTGTGCACGCAGGTATGGCAACCCAGAGTTTGCTGTGTATGGGCCCAACGGCGAGGGGAGCAGTATGAAGGAGTGGGCAGAGGTTGCAAAGTCCAGTCAGGTCTCCGCCATCATCGAGTTCACCCACATCAAGTTTGCCGCGAAGAGCTTCAGCATCGCCATGACCGTCAGGGGGGTGCAGTACTTCCCCAGGGACCAGCTGAATGGGTACAGTTTCACGGGCCTCACTGCTCCTCCGCCTCCTCAGGCTCCCGCAGCCGATGCCGACGAGCAGAAGGCTGTCGAGGAGAACACCAGGACCGCCATAGCTTTCCTCGAGGGCGCAGGGGACAAGAGGGCTGCGGCTGGTGATGCTTCGAGTCCGTCCGTAGCCAAGAGGGCGAAACAAGAGCCTAGCGGGTCCTTGTTTGCTGACGATAACTAGCTGCATGTTACGTTAGGCAGCTTGACGTGAAACACGCAAATGGGTAAGACCACTGCCACCACTAGAAAGTCCAGCGCTGCCAGAATCGGGATGATCGCATTCAAGTATTCGTTGCCCGAATGCGGTAAAATGAGCAAGGATGGTGCCAATCCGAGTGCGAAGCCCGTTGCATGCGCGAGGAAACTCGTCGCGTTGGGAGCGGTCAATGTGCCACCGATCTCGAAGGCCACAAGAGCCAGCAAGGCCAGCGCTCTGACCAGCCTGAAATGCTCTATGCAGTCTGCGAGGAAGAGACCGAGCAGGCCAAATATTCCACCACTCAGACCGACCACGGTCGCGCACGGTCGGGCCAGCGAGACACACAGCCCTGCTCCGATCGTCGAAATGAGCCACACCGCCGCGACGCGAGTCTGACCAAATCGGTGCTCTAATGAACAGGACACCAGCCCAAACACGAGGAGGTTGCCCAGCAGATGGATAAATGTCTGGTGCACGAAGGCGTACGTCACTATTCTATAGGCCTGTCCGCGGGTATCCGGGCCGAACAGACCACCCCACTGGCGTAAGTACACGGCGTCAAAGGTGTGGCGGTCTAGAAAGTACCCGCCGATGCTGCTCGGTCCGTGACTGTCGCCGGCCCCGAGGAAGGCCCCTGTCATGAAGGCAAACGACAGGCAGATCAAGGCTGCCATGGCGACGCTGAACAGCGCGGCGTGATCTCCGTACCTGCATCGAGCAATACAATGAGTTGGGGACGATAGGACTTGAACCTACGACCTTGCGCTTATCAGGCGCACGCTCTATCCAACTGAGCCACGTCCCCGTGATGGGCTGTTAAGAGAGTCTCTTAGAAAACGTACCGCTTAGGGGTAAAGATGTCGAATGCGTGATTGCCCACGACCATCAGCTCGGTCGAGGCTCTGTCCTGCCACGAGGAGTACCGCCGTGACTCCATCTTTGCCAATGCATGGGCCATTTTGGGCCGGCGTCCGACCGTCGGCTGTCCATTATTTGCAGGGGCTTCGATGTCGGCCATCGTCGCTGCTGGTTACAACCAAAAAAGTTTTATCGCCGAATGAAAATCTGTGTGCCTCTGTAAAAGATGGTCAACGGAGACGAGATTCAGTACCGAGTGCAAGATCACCAGCACGATGCACAGGCGCTAGGTACCAAGTCCGATCACGCCGTCGGGCGGACCTATGCGTTGAAACCAGCGGGGTCCGGCTCGAAGCACCCGCAGATCGAGAAGGGGTCATCCACGCCCTCGACACTGGACCTCAGGAAGAACCCAAACATCCCGGCGATTCTCGACCAAGGTCAACTGGGCAGCTGCGCTGCTAATGCCATGGCCAACGTGCTGACGTTTAGGATGGGCTGCGCTGGGCGCGGAGTCTTTCATCCGAGCCGCCTAGCGCTGTACTACAACTGTCGTGTGAGCGTGGAGAAGTCGCCGGCCGACGAAGACACCGGGGTCACCATCGAGGACATGTGCAAGTCGGTCAAGCACTTCCACGCGGGGCACGAGTACCTGTGGCCGTACGACGTCTCGAAGTTCGCACAAGCTCCGCCCGCGGCCGAAACCAAGGACGCTGGCAAGTACGTCTCTTTCGCGTACGAGCCCGTGAACCAGCGCGTCGATGCAATCAAGCAGAGTCTGGTGGCTGGGTTCCCGGTGATCCTGGGGATCCAGGTGTACGACTCCTTCGAATCGCAGGCCGTGGCGGAGACCGGCATCGTGCCCATGCCCGATACAAGCAAAGAACAGTGTCAGGGAGGACACGCCCAGGCCCTGTATGGCTTCGACGATACCAAACAGGCTTTCCTCTCTATGAATTCATGGGTAAGTGTCAGTTTGGTGTATGTGAGAGAGTGCATGCATCTGACCAGTGCAACGGTGACTGCAGGGAAGTTCCTGGGGGCTCAAGGGGTTCAGCTGGATCCCGTACGCGTACATCACCAACCCTGACCTCGCCAGTGACTTCTGGAGCGTCCGCGTGTTCCAATGATGGTGATGAATTTAAATGAACGGCGACAGAAAAAATGTAATATACCTTGACGATACAAATGAGTCTGTGGAACCTTACCAGCACCCAAAAGACAATCATCGCAGGCGTGGCCTTTACAAACATCCAACTACTCGCCCTCATCGCGATAGCAGGCGGAGCTGCAGCCTATCACTACCACCTCGGTCCGTTCAAGCAAGGCGGGTACGCTGGCGGCTACTGAGGGTCTTTCGTCAACTGTAACCCCAACTCGTACGGCTTGCTGGCTGCGTCGCCGAACCATGCAGCCGGTGCGTCCGGCCGGCAAATGCGCCCCTTCCAGCCGACGAAACACTCCTGACCCAATGCCCCCTTTCCGAATCTGAACGCCTCGGTCGGAAAGAGATACCTCGACCCTTCCGAACTCACCCAAATACTTCTCAGGTTGCGCGTGAGGTCCGAGATGTACAGGGCAGGGGATACCTCCCGGAGGTCTGCGAGAGCAGTTGTGTAATGTCATTGAGATGTAACGTATTTCTCTGCAATATGCCTACGGATCGCGCTGCTTGCGTACCTATCACGTCCACCAACACCACTTCTTGTAGCCGCGGGCACGCGATGAGGTCCTCGATGTCCACGTCGTGGTCACAGATCTGCAGTCGCTGTAGCTGGGGAATGGACCGCAGACCTTCGAATCTCTCTGTCGACAAAAACCTTCCGGGCGTATAACTCAGACCGAGGGTCGTCAGAGCGGACGCGTGCTCCAGAGCGGTCAGCGCAAAAACGTTCTCCAACCAAGCCGTCTTGAGATGGAGCATGTATGGCTGGTCGTGGCCGTACAACATGTGCGGCATGTGTTCCAAGAGTGGCCCCGGAAGGGATATCACGAGGAACTCTACTCCCGGGAACGGCCAGAGATCGAAGATGAAGTCGCCGCCGTTTCGAAGCTGTGTGATCTTCACCCGCTTTGCGGTGGAGCTCCCCCCCCGGGGAGGTATAAGGTAAGGTACGACGTCTTGGATGAAGGGGACGACGAGCTTGAGGTCTTCGAGGCGCGGGAGGTCGGGTAAATGACGCACGAGGCATATCGTTTCGTCGGAGGTTCTGGTGTACGTTCTGAGCGACCTCAGGTTGCTGCACGCGGACAGCCTGGAGGGGTTCAGGATGCCGCTGCCGAGGAAGCAAGCGGCGGGATACCCCGGGTCTGTGTCAGCGACGGCGTGCACCTGGGTCAGCTTCTTCAGGAACATGTCCTCGGCTGTCAGATCGACGTGGTACGCAGAAAGGCGGATGTCGTGCAGGTCCGGGCACGCTGCTATCGTCTTGTCTATCTCGTATCCGTGGAGCGCGTTGTAGCCGACGTCTGAGTTGATGCTCAGTTGTGTGAGCGTTGCTGGGAAAAAGCTCAGAGGGTCTGGCAGGAAGGACTCGAACAGCAGGACGACGTCTTCCTTTGTTTCTGGCGCCAAAAACAGCTGGCTCACGCAGGGAAAGCTTTCGGTCATCTTCTTCAGATCGCTCACAGACGACAGGCTGGCGCTTCGTATGCATGACGACGCCAGGCTCCTGCAGACGCGGCTGACCTCCCGGAAGTTGAGCGCCTGACTGGTCGACAGGCACCCGATCACTCGCTGCTGCAGTTCGAGCGGCAGCTGCAGCAACATCTGCGTCGCCGAAATAAAAATGTGTTCCTCCGGTACTCTGAGAACGAGAAGCACGATGCCGATCCCAGCAACCGTCACCGTTTTGGGCCACACAGTCAAGACAAAGTACGTTGCCGGAGCCGCGCTGGTCGGTTTGGGCTACTACCTATTCTTCACCAATTCCGGCAAGGCTTTCGTGGCCAGCACCGGTTTAAACCAAAGACACGGGGGAGGTAGTGCCGTCGGTGCAGCCGCTCTGCCAGCGCAGTTCCAATAAGGGCGATGTAAGTATTACAAGAGCGACGTGTCAAAACAGCACTCCGAGGGTGGAATCCGAGGAAGTCTACTCTGTGGCAGCGGGTGCCTCCACGTCGACAGGTGCCTCTTCCTCGTCGTCCTCAGCGTCACCCTCGTCCTTAGCGGCCTTCCTCTCGCGGCGCTGCAAGGCAGAAAGTACATGTTAGCGTGAGACATCTGTAAGAAACACTGTTGCCTTCGACGTCACTACGCTCACCTTGTTGTGGTTTCCTCTCAGGATCGCTAGAGCAAATCTGCCTGCTGGCCAACCTACAAAACAGTAAAGGCTAGTGCTTTGTATGAGTTCAAAATGATTGTTAGCAAGCAAGCAAACTACTTATTCCGAGTCGTTACCGTTGTACAGTAGATGCTCCATACGGATGGCCTCGCCTGCCTTCCGGATCTGCAACAAGGACAGAACGAGTCAGAAGAAGACCTGGTGGATATCTACCTGATCACTGGGCCAACCGGCAAGAGATACGTGGGACAGGCATCTTGCGTCAACAAGCAAGGGCACAGCCACGGAACAGCTGGCCGCTTCCGCCAACACTGCAACGGCCACAAGAAATTCCATATCAACGCAGCTATCCAAAAACACGGCAAAGCATGTTTCCAGGTGGAAACTTTGACAACGGTGCCTAGACACAAGGCAGACGCGTCAGAGAAGTTTGCGATTGTGGCATACAACAGCCTGGCGCCAGCAGGCTACAACCTGACGACCGGAGGCACTGGGCCAGGATGGTATCACAACAAGTGTATGGTGGAAAAGATGTCGGAGCGGATGAAGCAGGAGTGGGCTGCTGGCAAAAGAGACTTGGTCATCCCAAAAATAGCCAAATTGGCAAAAGGGCGCGCTCACGAAAAGCGCAAGTTTGACCTGCCGCTATATGTCTACCAAGTAGAGGGCAAGAAGGTGGTGGGAGTCGAATGCAGGGTGCCTGGTCACCCACGCAAATCGTTCACCACGCGAGAGATGCCGTACACCGCAAAGGTAGCAGCAGCAGTCGCTCATAGAGATACCATCTTGAAGGATTTACCTGGTTCAAACACTGCAGCCAGCAGAAAATGAGTCAGACACTGTGATTTTGCTGAAGAATAGCAAGCAAAAAGCGACATTAGCATTTAGATTCCCATCACCTTCCTGACCTCCCCGACTGACATCCCCGGCACGCTGGAGCTGGGGACTGGGGTGTAATCCTGCAACGTCGAGAAACGGCCACGTCAGTCTTCCCTGTTTATCCTTCCCTGTTATTACCACGCCCTGTGTTTCTCGACGACCCAGACTCTCACGCACCTCCTTCTTGGACCTCTTGCGGAAACCTGTCGCGTCTTCAGGCAGTGGCTGCAGGGCATCGGCTGGGGTCGAGGCCTCGACGGGAGGAGGAGCGGGGGTGGCTGCGGCCTTTCTCTTCTTGTAAGTCCTCTTGGTTTTCTCCTCGGTCTTGGCTGGCTCTGCGGCTGTCTCGGTGGCTGGCACGGGCTCTGCGACGGGGGCTGTGGATGCCATGACTGCTGGTGGAAGCTAGTTATCCTAGGAACACACAAGTTTTGTACAGCGAACGCACATTCGCGTTATATTCGTGGGCGTACGGCGCAGGGTAATTTTCTGACGCTACACTCGTGGGATATGTCGGGTACGATCGACGGCGAGCATGCTCGCCGGATGGCAGCCTTCAGGCGCGACGCAGACTCGCTACCCGCCATGCGCGAAAAGATGGCGCTGGAAGCCGACCAGTCGGCCAAGGTCGCCACACAGAAGCGCATTCGCGAGATCGAAACCCAGGAGTCGGACTATCTGCTGAAGGTCGCCCCCCTTTTTCAGAAATCCGCTCTCGACCCAGATGCCGCCAACAGCCGCGGTGACCTGTACGCCGAGTACGTCCGACTGGTGGGGGACTCCAAGACACAGGCTCGGCTGTGCAAGTTCCAGACCGACAGGGAGATGGATGTCCTCATGGCCAACTCTCGCAAACGGCGCAAGGGCATGAAGCGCAAGGGCCCGTCCGACGATCCGACGGATTTCGAGTGCTCTAACCCCGACTGCGGAGGCACCAGAGTCTTGCGCGAAGAGGAAGCCAGCATCGTGTGCACGAAATGCGGACTGAGCGAAGAACGACAGCAGGACAACGTCGCCTTCGGGACCGGTGAGTTTTAAAAACGAGTGCATAAGGCCCGACCACCGACTCTCAGGCGTCGAGTGCTTGCAGGTGTTTACACCACATCGAGCCAGTACCTCCGGAAGAACCATCTTAACGAAGTGAGTGGTGTAGCAACGAACACTCGTGGGCCGATTTTGCTTTCAAATATCCATATTCATATCTTTCGTTTTTTCCTGCAGGTGCTGCTCCAGGTTCAGGTGAGCCCTCGTTGCGCGTTTATCAAATTGAATATTTGTGCTTGTAGCTCAATGGAACATGGCGGACGCTTATACGGGTCCAGTTGACATATACCTGCTGACAGCGCCGGATGGCAAACAATATGTCGGTCAAACCCAGTGCAAGACACGGAATGGTAATGGGGGGTGGCGGAATAACGGATTTCGTGCTAGATGGTTGCAGCACAAACGACATGCAGCTAAACCAGAACAAGCAGGGAAATGCACGGTTCTGGCCAGATCCATTTGCAAGCATGGTTCAGACGCATTCCGGTCAGAAGTGCTCGTGCAAGTGCCAAAAATCTTAGCTGACGCATACGAGAAAAAATTCATAGAGGCATATGATTGCATAGCGCCAAACGGTCTCAATTTGACATCCGGTGGGGACGTGTACGAGTTTTCGCTAGAGTCTAGGCAGCGAATGAGCCAGGCAAAGAGGGCACGTGGATCATACAGCAAGGATTACAAGGCAACTCTGTCAGCCTCTGCCATTAAGCGGCCAAAGAAATCGGGTCTTCCCACCTTCATTGTACAGTTGAAGGCTCGAGGGACGTGTTCCACTGGTTATCGTGTCCAGATATATCATGATGGCAAAGTGTACAGGACAGAGTTCACTGCAAAGGGCAAGACTATGCAGGAAAAACTGGAGCGAGCTGTACAGACCCGTGACATGGTCATGAAAGATCTTGGAATGGCCCCAATTGCAGGTACCCCTTTACCACCTGTTGTTTTCACCGCTCCCTACTGACATCTGTTCCCTGTGCGCCAGGGCCAGGAAAAATCCGATGTGCCAGCAGAGGTGGTGGAGGAGGTCAGGAAACAGCTGACGATTCATAAAGTACACGACATGAAGAAGGTCACGCGGGCCCTGGTGCGGAAGTACCTCAGGGACCTCAAGCACATCAAGGCCACCAGGAAGGACGGCAGCACGTACATCACGGAGGGGCCAAAGTATTACAAGCACACGTCGCAGATAGCCCAGCGCATCAGCGGCAGGCAGGAGGTGGTCATCCCGCCGTGGATCACGCGCAAGATCCGGCGGATGTTCTCGGTGATAGGTACGTGTACCGAGCGGCTGGATCGCACAGAATTGCCGCCTTTTGTCCGCAACTCTCGTCCCATCGTCGCAGAGGTGGCGTTCGACGAGATACGGCCGGAGTACAGGAAGAATTTCAGCAACTACGCGCCGGTGATCAATCATCTGCTGGAGCTGCTGGATGACCCTGAGGCCGACGCCCTCATGAAGCATTTCCCCAAGCTCAAGTCCAAGGACAAGCACCTGGACCAGGAGGTACTCTGGGAGAAGGCCTGCGACCGGGTGAAGTGGCAGTATATTCGACACTGAATTACACGACGTTGACTTTGCTCCAGTAGAGGTATTCGCATTTCTTCCTAAGCTCGTCTAGCATCTTCTGCTGCTCGTCTACCAACGTCTTCAAAGCTTGCGTAGCGCCGACGTTCACCATGAAAAGCTGGTTGTAAGACACGGTCCGCGCGTCGTCTACCTCCCTACCCCACACAAATACTGCCTTGTCTGTGTTGGGCACCACGTCACTGTCGATCCAGAACCCGTCGTAGCGAACCTGCTTGACCAGAGTCTCGACCTGTCTTGTGCCGTCGTCGACAAAGAGCCTGATACTGTCTCCTGTGCTCACGATCCCATCCTTTTCTTCGGGCAGTTGCAGGAAGACCTGCTGCTCGTCCCCGACCAACCCCCGAGTGACGACAAAGGCCTGACAGAACATATCCGGGATGAAATCCTTGGCACCCACCACCGAGGAGGGTAGTACCTTCTCGATGTCCTGAGCAATCACCCCAATTTGCGCCCTGTTGCCCTTTGCAAGCTCGTCTTTCCACCTGTAGTTGCACCCTCGGACCTGCATCAGGGTCGCCAGATCGTCCTGTGGCTTTCTGACATCGATATCCTTCTTGACCCTTTCATCCGATGACACATCGATCTCTCCTCCCGCGCTGATACCGCCCGCCGTGAACAGGCTATAGTTTACGGTCACGGATGACTTCGAGGCTCCTACGCCGGTAGGGCCCATGTAACCGTGCTGACCGGGAATTGTTCCGGTCTGCGTTCCTAGAATCGTGCAGATGGCCGCAGTTTTGAGCTGCCCGCTGAAATAGCCAGACCCGCCGCAGTCTAGCGTCGCGGCGCTCGCCGCTCTGCCCAGGTTGATACTGAAAGAACTACCTCCGATAGTGACGCCGTTCGCACTGGTGATGAACCCAGCGTCGTTGTTGAGCTGGAGTGTCCTGCCCGTGAATCCGCTGGCAGCCGGCAGGTTGATGCAGGTCGACGCGGTCAGCGCTCCAGAGACCGACGCGGTGCTTTTGCAGATCAGGGCGCTCTGGCAGGTGACCCCCGACGAGTTCAGGGTCAGCCTCTCGGTGCCGTTATTCGACCCGGACAGCCCCGTGTAGAAGTGCATGTTGTCGTCGGTCGTGATCCTCAGATCGCCGTCGTCCACTATCCTGGAGTAAGGGCCGGCCCCCCATGCCAGCCCAGAGCTCGTGCCGCTGTTAGGCCAGGTGATCAGGCCGGTCTGCGACGTGCCGTTTCCGACACTCAGGGCTCCGCTGATCGTGCCGGTGGTCGCGTACAAGTTCCTGTAGTAGTACGAGGTGGAGCCCAGGTCGAGAGCGGAGGTGGTAGCCGGCCTGAGCACGCCCGATGTCAGAACCACCTGGTTGACGTTCGCTATGCCAAGGTTGACGCTCTGTGAAGTGGCCGCGTTCAGAGTGGTCGTTCCGACGTTGCTCTGCTTCAGGGCGTACACAGTCGAGATGTTCGAGGCGGCGTTCGACGTCGCCACGCTGCCGACGTCCTTGTGGCGCCACAGAGCGGTCGAGGTGTCGTATCCGTCCGAGCAGCCGGTGTACGCGGTGCCGAAGGTGTGAGCGCTGGGGTCGTAGTAGCTCTGGAAGACGTCGGACTTGATGGTCGCATTGCCGGCGTTGGTAGCCGCCGTCTGGTCATGAACCGTGATGCCGAAACCGCTGTTGATGGAGACAGGCCCGCCACAGTTGAGGCCAAGGTTGTTGCCGCCCGAAGTGTACCCCTTGATGTCCAGGCTGTACACGTTGGCATCCTTCCACCTGGTCGTCGTGTTACCCAGGTTGTACGAGAAGTCGACCGACGGGTCCACCTCGACCGCAAAGCTGCCCACCGTGTAGGTTCCGTACGTGATCTGCCCCGCCGGTAGACTGGGAATCCTGGCGAGAGGCGCGACGCCGGTCACGAGATCGCTCGCGGATCCCGAGGTAGCGATCGGCTGCAGGGCTTTGCCCTGGTAGTTCATCTGCTGTGTGCAGTTGAGGGTCGCCGTGTTGACGGTCCCCCAAGCCAGGCTGGTCAGCCCCAGGAATTGGGCGTTTGCGGTGTTGGGGTAGATGTTGCCCGTGGAGTCGATGACGACGTTGGTCGAGTACCTGCTCTGAAAAGACACGGACCCGTTGCCACCGGCGTTGATGCGCACGGACCCGTCCGCCGGCATCAGCAGCGCGGCGCTCAGTGTGCCGGCGACGGCATTGCCGATGCCTGCGAACTGGACCGTCGAGGTGGATTTGCCGAAATCCGAAATCAGCAGATTGCCCAGCTGGTGAGCACCGGTGTTGGTCCCTGTCAAGGAACCGCTTATGGTCGTGTTACCAGCCGTCGAGATGTTCAGCCTATCGACTCCTCCGATCTGCGCGAAGAGCCCTCTCGTCGCGGCGAACCCCAGGGTTCCAGCCTGCCCGGTGCCTTGTGCCGTGCAATCGAACCCGATGGCGGCTGGCTGCGTGCCGTCTGCAGTTGTCGACGGGTTCACCAGCCAAACCTGCGGTGTGCTGCTACCCGTAAACGTCCCCTGGCCGACCAAGTCCAACGCTGTGCTTGCAGACGTCTTGTTGATGGCGATGTTTCTGGTGACGACATTGTTCCACGACGCGCCGGCTTTGCCTAGGTTCTGAGCCGAGTCGACTGTCGGGACGACGTCGACCGCAAACGACCCTATCTGGAAGTTGCCGCTGGAAATCGTGGTCGCGGGCAATTGTGGGATGGTGCCGAGGGGGAGGACGCCCTGCGTCAAATCCGACGCCGATCCCGAGGTGGCGATGGCGGCCAGCAGAGGCTTGTTGCGGATGTACCGCGGCGAGTTGGAGTCTGGCTGTAGAAAGTCTGACTGTACCGTGGCTGCGGTGGTGAAATTCGCGGTGTTCACCAGGTCCGCTGTCCCGAGCGGCACCCCGTTGATCTGGTACTGCTTCACGACGTTCACGATGTAAGCTTCCGTTACACCAGAGCTGGTACCGGTGCTCATCGGGTCCTCCGTTACATAAATGCACATAAAAGTACCTGGCCTTGTATGATGGTCAGGCTGTCTGCCTGATGGCTTGCAGTGCGCGTCTCTTCGGCAGCCCCATGTCGTCGAACGCGAGCGCCCTCTTACGAGACGGAGGGTTCGAGCGCCGGCGCTTGGTACCGGCCTCCTCCTCGAACATCACAGGTGCTCTCTGCCGTTTAGCTGAAACCACGAGCCGGTCTGCAACCCCGCGCCGGCGTTTAGGTGCACCTTCACCTTCGAACGCGGGCGCCCTCTTGCGAGACGGGGGGTTCTCGCGCTGTCGTTTGGGAAGGAGTCCATCGTCGAAAAAGGCAGCCCTCTTGCGGGGCGGTGCAGGGTTCTCGCGCTGTCGTTTGGGCAGGGCCCCATCCTCGAACAAGGCAGACCTCTTGCGGGACGATGGTTCTGGGTTCATTCGCCGGTGTTGCAGGGGGGCTTCGTCCGCGAACGAGCCCGCTCTCTTGCGGGACGGTGCAGGGTTCTCGCGCTGTCGTTTGGGCAGGGCCCCGTCCTCGAAAAAGGCAGACCTCTTGCGGGACGGTGGGTTTATCGGTTCTACTGGGTTCATCCGCCGGCGTCGAAGGGGCGTGTCGTCTTCGAACGAGCCCGCCCTCTTGCGAGAAGAGGGCAGGTCGTGATGTACGTCCATGGGATCAGCCAGTGGCGTCTCGGGCATATGCATGTCCTGTAGCTGCGACACGAGCTGTGAAACGCTCGACATCCTGGCTTTACAGACTACCGTCAGACTATAAAACTCATCAGTCATCTTCCATCTCGCCAGGAGCCCTGGGGGCCAACAGGTACAGGATCTGCCCGTCTCGCATGAATGTGTATTTCAGGAGGATCGGTTGTCTAGGCGTTAGGTACATCTCCACGCGCTTGCACATGTTGTGCGACTTTGTCATGGACTCCAACTGTCGCAGCGGGAACTCTTCGTCGATGGTGGCCGTAGACTGTACTACTTCCAGACCTCCTTCGTCAGGCGAGCTAGCATTGACCGTCCATTTCATCGATCCCATATCGCCTGAGCAAGAGAAGATGACCCCGTCATGGTCGTCCGTGGTCTGCACGCGTATGTCTGAGGAAGCGTCTTTGAAATCTTTGCAGATCTTGTGGACGTCTGCCGCATGCATCCTGAGCACGACGTCGTACTCCTGGTCTGGGATGTCCACCGGTTCCACGTTCAGCGTAAGCAGTGTCATGTCTGCCTCCATCACCCCCTCTCGTTCCCTACAGGGTGCGCGAAGAGTGAGTACGGATGCAAGGGTGAGTACGGATGCAAGACGGCTAGCAGGGACCGAAAATCTGTACACTCACGCGTTGCTGAGGCAGATGTGCATGACGTCCGGGCTGGTGTCGGCCAGGCTCATCTCCAGGATGTCATGGTTGCTGCTGTTGTGCACGTAGAACTGCCAGGCGGCCATGTTGACAGCGATCACGATCTCCCGCTTGCACTCGTACGTCTCGAAAGCGCTGGCTTTGACCAGGACCTTCACCATCGCTATGTGGGAGGGGTCCAGCGTCGCCAACTCCATCCCCTCCGGACTGAATCTGACGTTGACTTGCGTGGACTGGTTCTTGACATGATCGAGCATCTTGCAGAAATTGGGGCCCTGGAGCGTTGAGCACTGCATCGCGGAGGACTTGCACCAACAACGCACAAACTTGACCGCGGGAACGCGCACACGTTGCGGAGGACACGATTATGTGTGGCTGTTCTGATACGCCAGCAGCTGCGATGCCGTCGATCACAGTCCACGGAGAAGACAGGGACTTGGCAACGGTATCTCCCGCGCAGATGCAGGAGTGGGTGCAGGCGTGTCACGCTATGTTCCCGCTCTGGCAAGCAAAGAAGTACCAGGTGATCTACGCGGACCCGCCGTGGACGTATGCCGTGCACCACGCCAGCCTGCAAGGAATCGCGCCGTACCCCTCGATGACGCTAGAGGCCCTGAAGGCCTTGCCGGTCGCCGACGTGGCTGCACCAGATTCGTTGCTTCTGCTGTGGGCCACCAACCCGCTGCTACCCGCGGCGTTGGAGCTGATCGAGGCGTGGGGGTTCAAGCAAGTCTCATCTTTTCTCTAAGCATACCGCAACTGTGACATCTGACGCTGTTCACGAGGAACGTGTTCTCTGTTTTGCAAGCAGCGCAAGTATACGAACCATGCCCGTTCGCGCACCATTTTGTGCCACACGGTCTTTTCTCGCGTCGGCGGATGCCTGCGCCGCAAACTGGACACACGCCTGTCATTGCCTCTGTATATGTATGATGACAGAAATGTCCCGTGCTAAACGTGCACTTTGGTCACAGGTACCTGACCGTTTTCAAATATTGGCGAAAAACTCATAACAACGGCAACGTGGTCAACACGCCCGGATGGTACACGAGACCGTCTATGGAGGTAAGCCCCAGTAGTCCCCAAAAAGCTTATCAAGCGCTTCTACAAAATTTGAGCTGGCTATCTCTCTAACGTACTGGCGGCGATTCATCGATGAAATTCTCTGTTTGTCTTTGAACCCTAAACCCTGTAAAACGCGACACTGTCTAGAAAAGACGCTTGATGGATAAAATGGCACGCTGTCCAGAAACTCCTCCTTTCGTTCCCTCAGCATCATCAGAAACAGCTGTTTGTCTTTAAACCCTAAACCCTGTAAAACGCGACACTGTCTAGAAAAGACGCTTGATGGATAAAATGGCACGCTGTCCAGAAACTCCTGCTTTCGTTCCCTCAGCATCATCAGAAACAGCTCCACCGCGATCCGCGTCTGTATGTCTGCCGGCAACCATGTCAGAATCTGCACGCCTAGCAGCTGCCTCATTCCCAGTCCGCCGACAGAGTGAACAGCTTGTCCTGCGTCAGTCCCCCCGGGCCTGTCTTGTTGAGGAACAGCCCCCTCACAAACAACGTGAAATTGTTGAAGCCGTTGTACCATTTCCTGTGCTGTGCCTGCCACTGCCTGCATGACTCCTCTGCCGACGCTTGGTCGTCGAAGCCGTTTAGCAGGTGCTCTCTGCTGGTCTTGCAATCCAGCGCGTACACGAGGTATAGCTGGGGATAGTTGTGCGTGTGGGGGGCGTCGTCGGTCTTCTTCAGGATGCTTTTCCGCGGTTTCGCCGTTCGCCGTTCCTGCTTGTCGACGTTCTTCAGGATGGTGTGGAGTCGATCTGTGAGTTGTGGATCGCCTGCTTGCAGCAACTGCTCCTGGCCAAGCGCGGGTCCGGACATACGCGATGGAAGACGAGCTGCAGCGAGCCGCAAGAGTTCACCAGCGTACGCGGCCGTCACAGCGCGAAGCCGGAGGAGATCAGGGACATCGTGCGCGACTTCTTCCAAGTGGAGAACAGGCTGGAGCTGTGGGCTCGCGGGACGTCTCCTCCGGACTGGGACTGCTGGTTGGCAAAAGTCCCTTCTGTATGGATTACAAATACTGTCGTACGAAGCGTGCACACGCGGCCACGTCTGTCTCCGAATACTCGCGTCTCGAAATTCGTATTTCCCGCGCAGGGGTCTGGAGGTCGACGGCTTCTTTTCGAGCAGCGAACACGCCATCGGTCGCACGCTAGTCGAGGGGTCCAGACGGAGCGTGGGTGCGCAGACGGACAGCCTGCCGGTCGAGCGCCGGGTGGTCAGGCGCACGACGGTTCTGGCGCCAGCGAAGGATCGCCCTGCCTTCGCTGCCTCGCTGCCAATCGATATACCTGTATGCGTGCCGGTACACAAGAGGCCACGCCCGACCGTAGATGATGTATGGAGGTCGCTGCACAAGCAGCCGCCGCCGGGGAAGCGCGTGACCGTGCACAGGCCGGAATGCGGGTGTTTCTGCTGCAAGCGGCACAGGTCATCGCAGGTTGCTCACGAAGGCGGTCAGGCTCTCGCTGGTTCGCGGCCCTGTGTAGTCGTGCCGCCGGCACATGCGGTCGACGTATATGATGGTCGGAAAGCTGCTGACGCCGAACAGAGCGCCGGCGGCGTTGCCTGACGAGCTCCCGAGCGCGAGCGTCCTCGTCCCCTGCAGAGAGCGTGGCGCGGCGCTTTCGAATCTTGTCCATTGCGGCATGAAGCTCTTGCAGTGGCCGCACCAGTCAGCGTAGAACAGCATGCAGGTGTCCTGGTACTCTGCGTAAGCACGTCTTTGTAGGACGTCCGCGCCATACAGCACGGCGAC
>JAABUK010006810.1_pt1 | contig 16831 bp, 16 predicted proteins | sample 5559141 | NCBI WGS metagenome assembly JAABUK01 (sample SAMN10711869, study PRJNA513367) | rock metagenome | isolation source: Antarctica rocks | place: Antarctica: Victoria Land, Pudding Butte nord | collected 2016-01-03
GATTGAAGGGACGAGCGAATGGATGAATGAATGAAGAGTTAGATGATGCACTGAATGCATGCATGTATAGAGCTATGCAGGCAAGGCTGCAGCTGACCTTGACTGGCCGTAAGTCTTCTTCTGTGGTACCCGTGGCTTCACTGTGGGCATCGCCGTCATCCAGGTTGCGCGACTCAAACCGGTCCTCTTCTGCAGCAAACGTGCTTACCAGGTCATTCGGTCTGTGAGTTCAATGAGAGAACAGAACAGTTTACGCTTTTCAGCAATCACAACAGGAGCCTCCTAAGGCGGCAGCCTGGATGTCTGTCACTTTCACGAGTCTGTCAATGTATTGGGTCTGTCATGCAAACGATGCATGTTGTGAACATGCTTGATGATGAAACCTGCAAGAACAGGCCTTGTGGGTTGCCGATGTACAGGCAGATGTCAGGGTGGATGACAGTTTCTCAATGGCATCTTGATGTTAAGCATTTGAAGAGAGCGCTAGCTGTATTCTTGGTGTATTGGCTTTGCTAGGTCCCAGTAGGGGCTCCTCCTGCTGTTGCTGGAGCAAATAGTGCAGCTGACAAAACTGTCACAGCCATGCAATCTGCCTCTATCTCTGCTTGCCATAGTAGTACTATATTGCTCGGATGCAGTTTGCAGCCCCTATGCTGAGAGACAGGCCTCCCTGGGCCAGACCGTGTTGATCCACAGCAAACACTCACAGGCACTGCTTCTGAGGTGCCAATGCTGCTGTGTCAGTGACTGCTTTGTGTCTGTGTCTGAGTTTGACAGTGTAGGGTTGGCGTGTAGCCTTTGTTGAAATTGTGCTGTCTCTGTGAGAATGCAAACTAGCTCTGATTGCTGGTGCTGCTGCTGCCCCTGTGCTGTTGCTTGATGAAACGCTGCTGATGCCTTTTGCTGATGCACGCTGTTTATCTGCTGCTGGTGTAATTGCAGCTTTTCTAAGTTCTGCTGCCTGCTTGTGATGCCTGCGGCAATTCCTGTTCCTTTTGTCGATTCAGACAGAATCAATGGTCTCTCGCCGGTTCTCAGAAAGCCGTGCTCAGCAGCAGCCAAGACATGGCGCTGCTACTGCTGCTGATTGCCCCAATGCAAAGAAAAGAAACATTGTACTCCTTATGGCAATGACTATGGGAGCCTGCCTGAGGCGACAGCCCAGAGCTTTGGATTGAATGCCCCAATGCAAAGGGCACTGTTGCAGAGCATCCCCTTGAAGCTGACCACTATCATGCTACTGGTCGTGACACAGCATTGCAAGATTTCTGCCTGGCTTGCAGTGGCAAGGGCATGTGCATGCACAGCGCCTTCAAACTGACACTCAGAGCACTGCAAAGCATGACCAGCCAAATCACACTGGAAATTGGTTTCATCAGAGATCAATGGAGTGGACTACCTTCAGGCATAGCAGCTTCCCACTGACACTCACAGCACTGCAGAGCATGACCAGCCAAGCCATGTTGGAAATGAGTTTCGTCAGAGATGAATGCAGTGGATTACCTTCAGGCATGGCAGGCAGGGAAGGGCGGCTCTCCACAAAGATACGCACTATCTGATGGGAGCGAGAGCTCTCAGCATTCTGCCTGGTGTCCCGCACCTGCCAAACAAACATGGTCCAGACTCAGCGCACACCGCAGACCATAAGAAACACAAAATACACAAGCCTTTTGGAGGTAGGTTGTAACAAAAGCCTCCTCGGCAGCAGCGCAGAGCACATTACAGGTCTGCAGATAAGCACGTTCTGGCAGCTGTTTTTGACCATTTCTTTGCCATTCTTCCCTGAGCAGAATATGCACTGCAGGCTTGTGCAGTGAGGCCTTTTGCTGTAGCCAGTCAAAGGCCTCAACTCTGCATTTGCATGTGCATGTCTTCGCATCAAATTTGAGTCATGCATGCAAAGACGCAGCAGTAATATGAAGACTCACAGTGCGTCTGGCTTCAATCTGTCTGAGCAGTTGACACAGGTGCTGCTCAGACCGGGGCCATTCTTCAGATAAGCCTTCTGCCACTGTGCCGCGCTCTGGGTCATCTAGCAATGGCAGGTTCTGGCGCTCAGTGCCATCTTTGAGCAAGTCTCTCACCTTCTCGTTATAGATCTCAATGGCTGACATCCTGAGAGTATACTCCCTTCCTGCAGCAGACAATGTTGTCCAGTGATCCTGACTCGAGCAGTACAGCCAGCAATTCAAGTGTGTAGAAGGACATGCCTGGAGTGTGCCGTATGTGGTGAAAGATGTCTTGTGCTGCTGCTTGAACAACACTCCGCATTGTGTAGGTTTTGCCACTGCCGGTCTGGCCATACACAAAGAGGGTTGCATTGAGGCCTTGTAGGGCTGACAAGACTCGATCTTTGGCTGCCGCATCATACACTTGCTGCGACGAGGTGTGGTTGCTGAAGACGCGGTCGTAACAGTACGCTGGCGGCAGGTGTGCATGCGACCTGTCAACTTCACCAATGTATCTGAGAGTGAACTCATCACTGGCTTCCCAGCTGTCGTGATCCCTATGAATATGCTCGAGATAGCTTAGCGGTCTGATGCGGACCCCAACCCAGATGGTCTCAGCTGTTGGTGCGGCAGGTCTATCTGAGCTCCGTTTGGTCTTAGCACTGCCTACGCGAGAGAGCATGCCTTGCCCAGCTACGTCAGCAGAGCTGCCCATCCGTAGAGTGAAAGACCAATTCAACCACACGTTCCGCGCACAGCCTTCGCATAGGCAAGCCCAGGCGCCGCAAGCCAACAAGCTCGAGGACTTCCTAGCTGCTGTCCTGGTGTTCGAAACCAAGATTAATAATGCACAATTTATCATCGATAAAATCGTTTTTACGTCCAGAGGTTTTTGCCCCGTCGCTAGGGCAATTCTGATTCCATTGCATGCAGCTCCGAGGTTGAGTCCGAGGTAGCTTGTCTTCATCGTAGCTCCTTCATATGCGTAGTAAGATCGGTGCCGATAATGCAGGCGGCGAAGATGGTGCAACGGGACGCTGAGGACTGTTTCCAGGTATTCACAAGACGCACTGCCTGGCTCGCTTGCATTCGGTGTCACACACATGCGTGTGCTTTCCAGGTCAAAGTGCAGCGTCATAGGAACCAGGACGGCAGACCGGAACAGACGCCCCATATGTTCACGTGGTGAGCTTCCAATGCATTTGGGGCATGCTTTCCCATCTCACCGCAGGCTCTCCCTGTCGACAAGGGTGCATGCTGGCTCAAGCGTTTTCTTGGAACCTACAAAGTCTTATCCAGGTCCCGCTTGCAATTGTATCCATTGATCTTCGTGTAACTTCGTTGCTCTGTACAGTTCCTCCACCTCATCGCTACGTGTGTCAGGGAGCGCACTCAAAGGCTGATCCTTTGCAGGCGGCATTGCGTGAAGTCGTGAACGATCCGGGCTATACTGGCGCATCTGTGCAATCTAGTCGACTGGCTAAAGAGGTGCAACCTCTTCCTGTCCTACTGTCAACGCGAACACAAGCCAAGTTGCATTGGTTGCGTCGTCCATGGGTACACGGGCTGTTCTGCAACAATGTCCTGATTCAGCAGCTGCTGGTGCTCTCAAATGCATGCTGACATGCCTTTGCAATGGTGCCATTCTTGGCAAGTCTTCACTGTAGTGCTAGTTGAGTCACACTTAGGCTGGCTGTGTCAGTTGTGCGCTGCATACGAGTGCCCATGTGCATCCAGCGTTTCCCACCTTTCTCAGCAAGCTGTGAAGTGCTCACATCTGGCATGAACTCTGCATGGATACGTGCAACCTTTTGATCTGTCATGCAACTTCACATACCAGTGGTCCAATACTGCAGGTGTCATTTTGCCTTAGATTGATGTCTGCGCAATACTGAGAATCTTTGGCTTGGTCTGCAGGCTTGAAGAGGCCCACATTCACACGCACCTCCCGCTTACAGACCTCAGCAAAGGGCAGAACCCAGCTGGGTTACACCATTCTATGTTAACTCATGCCCATCTTCTCAGCTCTCGCTATTGGAGCAGCAGCCACAAAGCCTAAGTGGGCACAGCAATGACAGGGCTGGTGGGGCAAGTGATGCTCTGCATGACACATCTGGAGCGGTGAGTCATCATCCACGCTTACTCATCTCATGCAATCTAGCTGGATTGTGTCTGTGCATGGGCATTTGTTAGTAAGTACACAGGTGGCCCGGAGCTCCGACTGTACATGGCAATGACAACAATGCAGCGGCAGTATGTGCCTAAGATTAGCTACTGCACTGCATTGCGCTGTATCCGTGTCCACAACCAGAAGTACATGGTTTGCACACTTACAATGACACTGGGGGAGTTACAACTGGAAATGTGAGTAATCGTAGCTGCAAAGTAACCCATGCTTCATGACAGTAGTGTGAGGGTTGGCTTGGTTGGCTGACATGTATGACAAGTGTGCTGTTCACACATCTTCAGGGATATACTTGCATGCAACACTCCTGCAAGGCAGACGGAGGTTTTGCCGAACCCTGCAAAGGTTGACCTTTGGGGCATTCCTTCACATTGCAAAACAGAAAATGGGCAAACAAATTGTACGGGCAATGCCTGTCCCTGCAACAGCAAAACCAAATGACAAAAAGAACTACATAAAAAAGGTGGCATCAGCACTTTTAGCATATGGTGGACTTTGAGACTATTGTCACTGCAGGGTTTTCTGGGTGTGTTGGCCATCCACATTGGATCCATAGCGGTGGTCATTTACAACGTGGCCAGAAGCAAGATGGCCGTCACCTCTTACTGCATTCAGGTAATACACTCACGACATGACTGCAACATCAATTTGTGAGTTACATTTTACTACATTCAGGCAAATCACTCATGACATGACTACGACAAAACCTGTGAGTCACATCTTACTGCATTCAGGTAATCCACTCATGACATGACTATGACAAAAGTATCGACTCCTGTGGCCCAGTGATACTCAGTGCACTGTTGTTGGCAGCTCGAGTCAAGTCTAGAAATGTATCGAAACCATACTGGTCTTGGCCGTTGGACACTGTATGTTGAGCCTGTAGCACCAGCTGCCTGCGCCATCTTGTGCTGAGAAAATAATGATCTCGTTGGGGTCTAGCCCTTGATGTCAATTGGCTACATGCATCAGGCTATTGTGGGTGGCGTTTTGAGATGCACACAAGACTTGGCCTGATAGAGCTGTAGTGGCAAGATCCATTAGGCCTAGTCTTGTGTGCACCTCAATATGCTGCCCACAATGGCCTGATGCATCTAGCCAATTGACATCAACAGGGGCAGTTGCAGTTCAGCTGGAAACAGGACCTTCCTGTAACTGTTTTGATGCAGTTCTGCCAATTGCTTAGTGATGTCCATTAGCTCTACATTCACCAAGGCACGCACGCTTGCACACACATGTAAGTAGGCAGACACGCATGCATCCACGCAGTCATGCATTCATGCACATATGCATTCACGCACGCATGCACAACAGCAAGGTACAGACTTACAATGACTGTCCAATGATGTTGCATTCAGTCTACAATCTTTGTTGCAGGCGCTGACCCCGCTGGCCCTGGTTGCCTTTCTGCTCCTACTGAAGGTGGGTTTTGCCTTCTATGCTGCCTTGTATCTGCCAGGCATGATTGGCTCTGTGTGTCATAATGAGGCGTCCTTTTAGGGTGTAGTATTGGCCTCTGCAGCTGCTCTATATGCATGCAAGCCAGCTTTGCAGTTTTTGTGAAGATGCAAGTGTCTCTTGGCTGTCATTTTGGTACATACGTACAGCACTTGATCTGCTACCACTCTGGGACACAGGCAACAGCAAATGGTTATGTGGTGGCTTTTCGCAGCGGCGCTCTCAAGTGTTCTATGGCAAATGTCAACAGTGGTATCAGCAACAGCCACCAGCGTGTCATGCAGCAGGTGCAGACAGGACTTCTTGCATCAAATAAATCTCTGTCAGTCTGTACAGTGACTTGGTGCATCAGCATTTGCTTCAATAGCCACAAGAGAGCACTGATGCGCACACCAAGCTGCTTTATGCTTCCTGTCTTGGGCTCACTGCACATGATGCATATACTATGTGATGATGCAAGTCAAAGCCTTGGACACCCTGCTCAATTTGCGAATTCGAACACTGTACGTGTCTGTGTCTGGCATGCAAACCAATACATTGTGCTTTCTTGCTGTTGGAGGCATGTCTCATTCGTACAAACTGCCTTCCTGAGCATTGAGTAAAGTGCTTTACAAATCGCATCAAGTGCAGCCAGCTTGTGAACGCCATTTGACAACCTGTTCCTCTGCTGCAGGGGGGCGTATGCAACATTTGCCGCATCTGCAACTATGACTGCTACCGACGCTTCTTTAGCGCTAGCAGCGCGAAGGCAGCAGGCATAGCTGCAGCAGTAGATGGGGGAGTATTGGGGCCTTGAAGCTGCCGGAGTGGAGTCAGTGCTTGGCTCAGGCAGCATCGCATCCACTCCTGCAGCTTCAACACCTTTTACACCACCCCCCCCCCTCCCCAGCCAGACATCATCATCCTCCCCCTCTCCAACCAGACACCAAACCCCCCCAATCCCACCCAAAGTCCTGCAGCAAGCTGTCTGACCCAACCACTGGTCTCGGTTGACTGAATACGAGCTGTAGGCCTCTCATACTAGCTGTCCCCAACTTGGTGTTTGGGGGGCGTAGGTCAGCAGCCATTTGCTGCAGGGCTGATTCAGCATGGCTGTCAGCTAGCTGTCAACACCTTTTCAGGTGAATGCTTCATTTTTGCTCAGCTGAGGCCGGCACAATACACAACTTGTGAGTTGTTCGTTTATGCATGGCATGCATACACTTGATGGGCATATGCAGGGCCCTGCATGCATGCATCATGCTGTTTGTGCAAACTTCAAGATCTGCATGTTGTCTCAAGTCTGAGACAGGTGTATGAGTCTCAAGTGTATGAGTCTCAAGTCTGAGACAGGTGTACGAGAAGACATACACCCTGTCTTACTCACATGCTGCATGGATTGCAGCAATCATGGACCTGCTGTGGTCCCCACTTGTCAGTCTGTCACATTAAAATTCTGCTGCAGGATCTACTCAGAATGATTCTCACGATAATCACAGAGGTTTGGACTGGATCCTCCACCTTCACAGAGGTGAAAGAAGTTGCGGCCTTGCCAACAAAGTGGAGGCAGCCAGGGCCTTGCCAGAACTGAACCTGTACAAGCAACTTAGATGCATATAGCATCAAAGTTGCTTGTACAAGTTGCGTTTTTGCAAGGCCTTGCTTTGCTTTGATATCAACATGCCACCGCTTCATCATGTCTTCAAGCAACAGACAGGTCAGTGAGCTCACTGTGAGACAACATGCTTTCATGTCTTGACCTGCTGTTCCGCCACAGTAATGTGATCCAGCTAATGAACTGAGATGCATGCTGACAGGTCTTTAAACACGCCTTTGCATGTGTGCCATTTCCAGCAAATATATTTCTTCAGTGCAGTGCTGGGACTTTCATTTCTCGTTTCTCACCTGGGTCTGCCAGGCGTGCACAAAACAAGAATGCCAATATGCACCCAGCGTTTCCCACCTTTCTTAGCAAGCTATGTGCTCATGCTTAACGTTTGTCCTGCATGCACATACACTTCCATTCAATCTGTCCTGCGGTTCTGTATCCAGATTTGTCTCTTGGCTGGTCTTCTGGTACATGCGTATAACATTAATGACATTGATATATAATCTATAATCTGTAACAAAGATATGTTTATGAATGAAGCAGAAATGTAATGTGTGATATATATAACAATGAATAATATTTAATATATATAACTTAAGTAAATATATAATATATATAACATTAAATAATATATAATACATACAACAATGAAATTTTCTTTATGCAACTGTCTGTCTGTCTGCAACAGCGGATGATCATCAGTGATGATGAGCTGCCGTATACATGGCTTGCTCAACTGCTCTAAGGCAATGGTGTCAGAAGGCTCAGCAGTTCCAACAAGTACTTGTCCAATAGCGCCAACAAAGCATCATGCAGTAAGGACTTCTTGCGTGAAATGCATTACTGGCTTTCTATTCTATACAGCATTCTGGTGCATCAGGGTCTGCTGCACTAGTCAGTAGAGAGCATTAATGCTTCAATATTGGTGTGCACAGCTACCTGCATTATGCTTCCTTTATCACTTCACGTGATGCATGTGTTGTGTGATGATGCAAGTCTGATCTCAGATAGTCCACATCTGTAATAACTAGTCAGGCACCCTGCTCAGTTTGTGAATTATATATGTTGTATGATATTATGTTATACTGTAATATATATCTATATTTATATTTGTATGAACATATTTTTCAAATGTACTGGATTGTGCTATTTTGGGGCTGAAGGCATGTCTCAGACATACATACTGTCCTCATGAGCCCTGAGTAAAGTCCTTTATGAGTTGCATAAAGCACAGCCAGCCTGTGAACGCTGTTTTGACAACCTGCTGCTCTGCTGCAGGAGGCCGTGGAGGCCATTTGCAAGGACAAGTGAGGCAAAGACTTCTGTCTGCAAGCCATATGGGTGTCAAAGTGCCTTCGACAGAAGCAGGCAGCACTTCCCACAAGGTATGCCTCTGCAGTCTTAGGCGTTTGCTATTTAGTGTTGTCAACGTCAAGTCTTCAAAGCGCTATTCAATTACGCTGTTGCACCGTCTGTTGTCTGAAAGACAAGCTTGTTGAACCATGAAACAAGCCTGCCGACAAAATACATACCGATTTGTCCCAGGTATGACAGCTCACAAGCATTGTTCAGTCATCTTTTTAGCAGCCATGGCGTTTGGTTCATACAGACCTATGCGGTCACATATGCCTCTGGGGGTGTGGGAAAATGCTGTGACTGGAATGCTAACATGATCCTGCAGCCTGCAATACCAGCACCATGCCAAGTAGGTGATTTGTGATAGAGCATCTGTTCTGAGTTGTGTCACCGACCATGCCTTAACACTGACCAGCTATGGCCTAGATGATGGAGCTCCAGGGTGCGGGGTGAGCTTAGACATATTTACAGCAGCCACACATGTCTATGTGGCCTGGAACAAATGCAGTGACTTGGTTGCTGAGATGATGTTGCAGCCTGCACCATAAGAGCTATGCCAATTATCTGGTTGTGAATATGGCACATGTTCTGGGTTTCATAACAGACTATGCCTTATCACTGACTAGCTAGTTGGCAGAGCTCTTATGCTGCAGCCTGCAGCAGCAAGTCAGCAGTCAAGTTGAAGCAGTTGTGCAAAACTGCATTGGTCACTTGTGGCTGCTGAAGAGATATTTTTGCAAGGATATATGGTCAGTATTACGCACGCTTGCAGGACGAGGTAGGGGCAGGGGAAGGGGCAGGGGCAGGGGCATGCTGACAACTTTAGGGTTTCATGATGGTATTCATCTGTAGTGAACCCTATCATGATGTGTGAACAATATATAGCACGCCAAAGGTGCAGACTACCAGCGCCTGGCTGTCCTGAAAACAGAAGTCTCAAGGCTATGTGTGGAGGCTGAGCGATGTGCTGAGGTGGCCGCCAAGTCATGTCTGCTGCTCGTGTACAATATGCGCTCCAGAGAGGTGAGCACTGAACTGAAAATATTATGCCTGGTTGCTGACCTGGATAGGTGTGTTGATGCCTTGGACGCTTTCTTCAAGCCTTGCGTGGGTGTCAAAGTTGCCCGCAACTTGCCATCAGGTCCAGTTGTGTAGGTTAACTTGTTTGCTATCTGGTGTGCTCTTCAAGCCTGCATTGGGCTTTTGAAAGGTCACTGACAGACTCAAAAAGATTTGCGGGATCATGCAAATGGAAGGATTGCTGTCTAGTAAGGTCTCAGAGATGTCGTTTTGATGTACTCGCTAAGTGTAGATCATGAAAGTTCTGCTGTGCCAAGTAGTAAATGTTGCTGATGGGTTTTGCAGCGTGGCCTAGGTGTAGCAATCTATGGCAGCTGAGTGAACTGCATAAGTTCTGCTTGGCTGCTGTACCTGACAGGGGCCATTGGTGCCTTACCTGATGTGTTCTTTGGTGCCAGCTGTACAGGGGCAGGGGCAGGGGCAGCATGCTGACAGGTTTAGGGTTTTCATGTTGGTGTTCACCTGCAGTGAACCCTATCATGAACAATAGCAAACAATAGCACGCTTGAAAAGTACCTGGCTGCTTACAGAGGTGCCTGGCTGCTTCTGTGAACAGGTAATGCTGCCAAGGCACCTCTGTGTGCACCAACAATGCCATTACACTGCTTTCTGGAAGACACTATCATGCATGATGCATTGCAACACATTGAACGTATGCATGTTGTGCCAAACTCTGATGCCATGTGACTGGCGACGCCTGGAGTTCATGACTGTGTTTGTGCTTGTATGCATTTTTGATTGCATTATCACGTGTCTTAACCCTATGCACGTAATCAGCAATTCTTGCATCTGTGCAAGCTGTGACATCTGTTCAAACCTTGCATTCTTCTTTGCACCTGTTTAGCACCCTGCATAGCTTGTGAGCAGCATGTGTTCATGATTGGCCTGCAAAAGCAGACTGGTCATGCTGTTGTCCAGTTTGAGGCTTGTCTCAGAGCCATATCACGTCTTCTACAGATTCCGTTTGGGTTGCATAACAAGCCCTCTTGCTGTGCACTTTGTGTGACAGTTTGCCATCCTGCTGCAGGAAGATGACCATGAGAGGTGTGCAAGGGGGTCAGGAGAAGTCTGCATGGGAGTAGGGTCCGGACATCGGGAAACAGGGGCTGGTTGGATCCAGAAGCAGAGGCTTCTTACTTGAACCTTTGCATAGGATGTTATGGGTGTTGAAGGCCATGCATGTCAGCAACTTGCCTTTGAGGTGCGCCTCTTTGAGCTCACTTGTTTGCTATGCGGTGATGCTCATGTAAGATGCCTCGACGGCAATCAAAAAGCATGGTTGCACTGAGGGTATTGACAGACAAAGAGACTGCAATCAGCTGACATGGAGACTTGTGACTAGAGGTATACCTAGATCTAGTTGCACCTGTGGTCATGTTGCCCTATGTCCCTGTCACCTGATGCCTCTATGGTCTAGCCAGCTCTTGGCACCTCCTTGTCTCTGCTATGGCTGCCAAAGAATCTAGCAAATCAAAATGATCTGATACTACACCTGCAGGCTACCTGGAGCTATCGTGAGAAGCAAGACAGCTTTGGAGTTGAATTTTCCATAACTTTCAGAGATGAGGGGATAGATCAGTCTCCAAAACTGCCTTGCTTCTCAACCTAAGGCCAATCACCCTGCAGATGTAGTATCATGACGGGTTGGTTTGCTAGATGCTTTTGACATGATACACTGGTCAGGTAGTGATGCAACCAATTGCAACCATTCTGAAGGGATGCATACATGTGCGCAAGGCTGCCAAATAGAGCGAATAATGCAGCTGCAATCTGCTTTCGTTGTCTGGAAGATCCGTTATTACATTTAAAACCATATCAGTATAATTGCTTGCTGGTCTCACCCAAATACAAGTATAGCATAGATTGCTAGAATATCACAAGGCTTTGGAAAACACCTTTGATTACATGCCATGCTTGCAGACGTGACATGCATGTTCTGCAGATCAACCTAGCCTTACAATTTTCCCCCTTTTCTTGGAAAACTGTGTTTGCGTAGTTTGGTGAGGACTTACTGTTGAGCACGAGACACTTTGATTATGTACAAGGTACCTTTGATGAAGTTTCCACGGCTTTGCTTGAAATCAAAAGCCTGTTACAAAATCACCATGTGCTATACTTGGACTTGTAACAGGCGTTTGATCTCAACCAAAGCCGTGGAAACTTCATCAGAGGCACCTTGTACATAAATGCCGCTTTTGTTGGCAGCAGCGATGGCTGGTGGGGTCTTGCTCTGTGCTTGCCCAGAGCCCAGAGGAGGGGGGGCGAAGAGGGGGGGGGGGGGTTAGCCTAAACCCTAAATATTTAATAGCATGAGCAGCAGTCATAGCATCATTGTCAGCAACAGTACTTGGCAGCTGCTGCCAACAAAAGCGGTACTGCTGCTAACGATGCTGCTATGGCTGTTGCTCATGCTGCTAAACGTTTAGGGTTTAGGCTAGCCCCCCTCCTTCCTTTGCCCCCCGCTGGAAACAAGGCTTTTGAGCTGCAAGAACAGATGTGGTCTTGTCTAGGCCAACAACTTGTACAGCTTTCAACGATTGGTTTTTGATAGACTGAGATTCATGGTCGCCTCACACATCCTGTTCAGCCTGGCAGCTTCAAGGCCTTCCCCCAACACCTGGGTAAAATGCGCAACCCCCCAAAGGGGCAAGTCCTATCTGTGGTCTGAGCCTCCCGGGAGGGCCCAGGGGGTCGGTGTTTTCCAGACTGCAATCCTTGATGGGCTCAGGCCCCCCCCCCCCTTTCCCCCCTGGGCATCTGCAGCTTCACAGCCTCCCACCTACACCATGCATGTGATTCAGCTGTTGATCTCAAATGCATGCTGACAGGTCTTTGACCATGCCTTTGCAAATGCACCATTCCAGCCGTACTTCACTGTAGTACTAAGACTGTCACTTCTCGTCTTTCACCTTGGTGTGCCAGGCGTGCACTGTACAGGAGTGCCCATATGCACTCAGCGTTTCCCATCTTTCTGAGCAAGCTATGTGCTCATGTTTGACGGTTGTCTTGCATGCACACGTACTTCCATTCAATCCGTCTTGCGATTCTGATGCAAGTCTAATATCAGATAGTCCACATCTGTGAAAACTAGTTAGGCACCCTGCTCAGTTTGTGAGCTATATATATTACATGATACTATGTTATATTATACTCTATAGTACAAATAGCACAGACCAGTATGTTTGAGAAATATGTTACATAAATATATTTATGTTTATATGATATATTACTCAAATATACTGGACGGTGCTATTTTCGGGGTGAAGGCATGCCTGAGACATACATACTGTATTCACGAGCCCCGAGTAAAGTCCTTCATGAGTTGCGTAAAGCACAGCCAGCATGTGAACGCTGTTTGGCAACCTGCTGCTCTGCTACAAGAGGCCATGGAGGCCATTTGCAAGGACAATTGAGGCAAAGACTTGTGTCTGCAAGCCATATGGGTGTCAATAGTGCCTTCGACAGAAGCGGTCTTAGGCGTTTGCTATCTCGTGACACTCAACACAGTGACTGTTGTCAGCATCAAGTCTTCAAAGAGCTATTCAATTACACTGTTGCACCGACTGTTGTCTGCAAGACAAGCTTGTTGAAACATGAAGCCTGCTGACAGAACACATACCAACTTGTCCCAGGTATGACAGCTCACAAGCCTAGCAATTGTCCTGTCCAGAATGGAAGGCAAAAAGTGCTCGCAGGATTTAGCGTCCAGCACCGTGCTCTCTCTGTGTTCCATTTTGACATGACAACCGCCAGGCCCCTCTGCAGAGCTATGGAACACATGCTCCAATGAGTTTTCTTTCACAAGCATGTGCACACGCCGTCAATGCATGTACATCAGGTCTTTCAAAAATTCCTTCTAGATTGCTGTGAGTGTATCCTTGCAATTGCTGTGGACGCTGTTTGACAGTCTGCCACTTTGTTGCAGAAAAAGATGATCATGACAAGACTGCAGGCGGGTTGTCAGAAGTCTGCAGAGGGGTGGGGGAGGGAAAGGTCAGAAAATTGGGGCTGACTGAGCTCACAAGCAGACGCTTTTCCCTTGGAGCCTTGCATGGGTGTCAAATCCCATGTCAGCAACTTGCCTTAAGGTGTGCCTCTGTGAGCTCAATTGTTCCCTACCTCGTGATGCTCATGTAAGATTCCTTGAAGGATCATGGTTGCATTGACTGTGCATCAAGTTGGTAGACAAGGAGACTACAAGCAGTTAGATGACAATTGCGCAATAAACGACATGAATTGCTTAGGGCCTGTGACCAAAGGTAAACCTGTGGTGTTTTAACCTGTGTCAGCTGATTTATGTATGGTCTAGCCAGCTCTTGGCCTTGGACGTATACAACCACAGCAGATACGTATCTGTTGTGGCTGGCAAAGAATCCTGCAAACCAGACTGCACTAATACCACGCCTGCATGCTACTTGGAGTTATGGTGAGAAGCAAGATAGCTTCGGATCTGTAGCTTCCATGACTATCACAGTTTAAGCGGAAGCTTCAACTCCAAAGCTGTATCCTGCTTCTCATCCTAAGGCCAATTACCCTGCAGATTTAGTATCGTGTTGCGCTGAATCGTTGCATTCTTGATGAGGTGATGTTGCAAGCAATGCCTGGCATGTGAGTAAGCCAGCTGTCCATCGTGTGATATGTTGGTTGTAGATGCAACTGCCGAAACGTTACAGAAGCACCCTGCTGTCTGTGTGTTGAGGGACAAAGACAAAGAAAAGCAACAGAACAAGACAAAGTTTAACCTATGTCCTAAAACAAATGACAAAAAGGTAATCAAAGTATCAAGTGTACTTGCACAAATAATGCAAGTGGACTGCCACACTTGCAACAACAAAACACATCACCATTCACGGTTTGCTAGCAACGCTGTTGGTTTCTAGGCACGAGATGTATGGTTTGCGGTTTTGACATTTCTTCAGCTGCCACATGCCTCTGAAGTGGCTTGTAATGTGAGGCATGTTGCAATCTGATTACTGACATGATGCTGTGTGCAGTAGCACAAGAGTCAGTTTGGCTAGCAAGTCGGTGGTCATGTGCACGATAACCCGCTTGTACCATAGCAGTATGATGTACACGTAATCCGGACCGTACTTATCTGGATCACACGCACGCCATATTTCTGTGCTATATGTTGTTCGCCAGCATGGCCCTTGTGTTGCAAGACGCAGCAGCATGCCAGCAGTCAACTCACAGGATTCTCCCCAAGATGCACGTGACACATGTGGCTGCTAGCGCTGAAGAGATGGAATGCTTGCAACAATGCACATGCGTTCAGCATTGGGCTTTATTTACAGTAGTAATTGTGTTTAGCTACTTACCTGACACGTATGTCGACAGGCTTGGCAGATACCCTGAATTGCATCAGCATATGTGTCATTTTGAGCAAAGCAAAGGGTGCTTTGCAGTTGTGCATGGCAGCTTCTGTGAGGAGGCAAGAGCTGCCAGGACATTAGTATTGCCCAGTAACAACGTCCTGAAGGTGGACATCCACATTCGCAAGTAGCTATCGTCATGGTGAATGTGGCGTCTTGCTGCTCTTCTTCTCCAGGGCCAGAACCCCATACGCCAACGCTCCCCCCTCCAGCTCAAACAGCACCATGTCCACCCTTGCGACTTCAAGGCCTCCCCCATACAGCTGAACTTTGCCAGACACTAAATCAGTTTGTAGCCATTGGGTTCTCACAGAAGCTGCCATGCATGATCTGCAATGAAAATAATCTTCAATTTTCATGCTGAGAAAATGGTAAGATTGACTGCTACAAAATGTGCTTCCCATTAATGAATATTCTTTGCACATACCCATCGGTTCCTGCCCTACTTGTGCAAGCTGTGATCACCGCTTCAACTGTGAGTTCTCCTTCAAATCCGTCAGGCACAGCTTGTGAATTGTATATATGTCCATAAGCAGACTGGTAATGCTTTTTCCCAGCCGTTGCCGTACATCAGGTCTTCCCAAACGCCTTCTGGATTGCATTGAGTGCAGTCTTGCTGATAGTCTGCCACTCTGCTGCAGGAAGTGATGATGATAAGAAATTGGCAGGGGGTTCAAAAGAAATGAGCATGGACTGAGTGGATGCAGAACCAGCGTCTTCCACTTTCAAGCCTTGCGCGGGTGTCATGGGTGCTGAAATTTGTCAGCAACTTGCCCTACGGTGTGCCTCTGTACGCTGAATTGTCTGCCATTTGGTCTGGTGATGTAGAAGGTCAGTGAATTTCCACAAAGACAGAGCATGTAGCTGACATGATGATCATGACCACAGGCACGGTCTAGCCAGCACTTGACAGTTCCTTGTCTTAAAGATTGCTATGGCTGCAAACAGATGTTGCAAATCAAGTTGACATAACCCTATATGTGCAGTGAAATTGAAGATATGGCTGAAGCATATCTTCAAACTCACTGCATAGATAGGTTTATGTCACATTGATTTGCAGGATTCTTGCACAACTAGTTCAAGGCAAGCCAGTACACTGTTTGCATCCAATGCATAGCCTGTGAGCATAGGGGCTCATTTGCAGCTCATTTAAATTGATATGACTTTTAAACATGTTGTCTAGCGCTTCAGCAGCCTATTGACTCACACAGCTTGGTGAGAAACAGCTAGACAGCTAAACAGGCTGTCTCGCTATTCGTCACCAGTTTGTGTGAGTCAAGGACAGCTTGGGTAAGCAAAAGAAACCAGCTTTGTAGCCCAAGGCTTGGCCAAGCTATCTGTGAAGCGGCTGGCCGTGGCAGGGAGTATATACAGAACACAAGCATGCACACCTGAGTCTCAAGGTGCATCCATATGGGCAGGGCATGCTGAACACCATCAACAGGGCCGAACTGGTGGCGCTTCTGATTGCAGTAAGGCACTGCAGACCGGGCGTGAAGGAGAGCATAGCAACAGACTCGAAGTGCTTGATGCAGAAGATTGGCATGCACCTAAGGTCACCGTCATCGACGGTCGACGATTGCCACAGACCGCTGCTCGAAGCGATAGGGCACGAGATTAGGCAACGAGCACATGCAGGGGATGAGACAATCCTGCTCAAAGTCAAATCGCATATAGGCATACACGGTAATGAGATGGCTGACAAGCTTGCAGATAAAGCAGCAGATGAATGCTGCATGAACAGGCACTTTGACTTTGACCTGTCTAATGACTACACACAACCATTCAAAGACAAATTCTGGTATCAACATACCATTCAAGTCCAGACAGCAGAAGGGCCAGC
>JAABUK010006811.1_pt1 | contig 16831 bp, 19 predicted proteins | sample 5559141 | NCBI WGS metagenome assembly JAABUK01 (sample SAMN10711869, study PRJNA513367) | rock metagenome | isolation source: Antarctica rocks | place: Antarctica: Victoria Land, Pudding Butte nord | collected 2016-01-03
TAGTGGGTCAGTTTGAATCGGCCGGCTCTTGACGCGGCCGGACCCCGTGGGACGATAGGTCCATGCCTGAGCGCTCACGCAAGCACCGACCAACCGACCTCAACTCGCTCGCCGCGTCCATCGTGGCCGACAGCGTGGACGAGGACAAGGACGCAGCCCCCGACGACGGCAAGGACCCGGCAGCCGTCGCCCTGGGGCGGCGTGGCGGCTTGAAGGGTGGGAAGGCGCGAGCCGAGAAGCTCACGCCCGAGCAGCGGTCAGAGGCAGCTAAGAAGGCGGCGCGAGCCCGCTGGGAAACGAAGCAGCCCCCACGGAGCTGAGTCCGTGGAGGCTGTCGTCAGGCTGTCTCCCTGCTAGCAAGTGTACTGCGCACGGCCCTTACGCGTCCACGCTGAGGGAGCGGGACTCGAACCCGCACTTCCAGGGAGACAGCCTGGCGACCTGCCGTTAGTCCATCCAAGCACCTACAGGGCTACCTCAACGAGTACACCTGGCGGTACAACAACCGTGACATGGACGGTCCGGCGCAGTTCGGGCTGCTCATCGAGCAGGCCGCCAACACGCAGGTCTGACACGCCCGAGTCGCCCAATTCACTTGGGTTACTCATCAGTAACTAATACACTTGACATGCGGACTGAACCACCTGATGCGGGTGATGTAGGCCCGCGCTTACCCCTTCGGCGCGATGCGCCGAAGGGGTCTTAAGTTGCCGCAACCAAGCATGCCGGACCGGTCAGAACAGCCGGAGCCACCGATCGAGCCGGGAACTAGCGATGACTAGCGTACCCACAGCAAGCACCCCTTATGCCTTCAGTGTTGGTGGTCACGCTCTAGACGTGTACGCCTCGCTGCCAGATGCCATGCAGCGGCTACTCGATGAAGCATTCAACAGTCTTGAGTGGGACCCGATTCCAGTAGACGTGCTCGCACTGGACCCAGACGCCCATGTGTACGCCGTTAGGCGCAGCGGCACCTGGATCGTGTACGAAGTAGATGAGATGGAACGCGCACTGGTGGCGTGGGCGCTCGTTCTGGCTCCGTGAACTAGACTCGCTGCCGCTCGGCGCGTGGTAGGTCTGCGAGGAGCACCCGGCGACCATCGTCAGCGGCCCGAGATTCCCGGTACGCACGGAGCAGGATCTGACGGAGCGTCTTCTCGCGCTCAACCCGACGGTCGTCCAAGCTGGCTGGTTGCTTGTTGGCTGCCATGTCTACCCACCCCTTTCTCTCACAAGTATAGGGGCGGCCTGCCGTCGCGAACTAGATACACCGACAGACGTCTTGCAAATGCCTAAGCGGTCAGGCATAATGGTCAGTATGAACAGGTTGAGCACGGAGCAGCGCGCACGGATCGTCGGCTGCCTGGTCGAGGGCATGAGCATCCGCGCCACGGTGCGGGTGACCGGCGCGGCCAAGAACACCGTGACCAAGCTGCTAGTGGACTTGGGCGCGGCGTGCTCGGAGTACCAGGACGGCGCGTTGGCCAACCTGCCGTGCACCCGGATCGAGTGCGACGAGATTTGGTCCTTCTGCCACGCCAAGGCAAAGAACGTGCCCGAGGACCACCGGGGCGAGTTCGGCTACGGCGACGTGTGGACCTGGACCGCCATCTGCGCCGACACCAAGCTCGTCCCCTCCTGGTACATCGGGGACCGCAGCGCCGACACCGCGGAGCTGTTCATGCACGACCTGGCCTCCCGGCTGACCAACCGTGTGCAGCTGACCACGGACGGCCACAGGGCCTACCTGAGCGCCGTGGAGGCAGCGTTCGGCGCGGACATCGACTACGCGATGCTGCACAAGATCTACGGCGACGCCAGCGGCAAGAGCGACGAGCGGCGCTACAGCCCCGCCGTGTGCACCGGCATCGACGTCCGCCCGGTGACCGGCAACCCGGACCTGCGCCTGGCGTCCACGTCGTACGTGGAGCGGCAGAACCTGACCATGCGGATGGGCATGCGCCGGTTCACCCGGCTGACCAACGGCTTCTCCAAGAAGGTGGAGAACCTGGCCCACGCGGTCTCGCTCCACTACATGCACTACAACTTCGCCCGCCCGCACAAGACGCTGACCAAGGCCGCGAACGGCTACCCCACCACGCCCGCGATGGCTGCCGGGGTCGCTGACCATGTGTGGACCCTCACGGAGATTGCGGCGCTGCTGGACTAGTTCCCGTTCCCGGGACACACCAAGACAGGCGGGTCTAGCCTGACGCGGGTCTACGCAACTCGGTCAAAGGAGACCCAAGATGGCGAAGGTCAGCCCGTTCCACTCCACCCGCCCAGGTGAGACCGTGCACCACAACAACGACAAGTGCACAGAGGGCAACAACATCGAGGCGCACTACCGAGCATCAGGCACTGGTGGTCGTCGGCTCTGCCAGCGCTGCGCCTCGTTGTCCTAGTCGTGGGCCGGCTGGTCCTTGGAGCGGAACACTATTCGCCACCAGGGGCCGGTCGGCTCCCCGTCAACGAATGGCCACTCCCGTTGCAGCGCCTGAATCGGTAACGCTGCCTCCTGCGCCGCGCACAGAGCCCGCCAACCCGCCGAGCGTTCACCGTGGAAGCTCACAAAAGGTTCAGGGGCGCAATGCCCAGCGCCACCCTCGCAAGACTCAAACGTCTCAACCCCTGCTGACCGCAGGACGGCGACGTACCTGGCGACACCCGGATCTAAAGGGTACGCGGGAGTCGCCTCATCGAGTGCGTCCACGCTGCCATCTTACGGGGGAGTATCGCCCTCATCCGCGTCTTCTGCTGAGCGCGGCCCAGCGCGCCCGGGTCAACTTGTCGGTCTCATGACGCACCCGTACGTAGTGAGCCTTGGTCTGCTCAACCCGTAACCGCCGCACGCGCCGCTCAGCGTCGTCAAGCACGCGCCCCGGCTCGGCAAGCTCCTGGTAGGCCCGCACGGCTGTGACCCATTCGCGTATGGCCAGCAAGGGCTCGGGTGTCGCTTCCACTCGTTTACTCTGCATGTTTACATGTACACGGCGCATCGCCGGGAGGTCTGGGGTTAGGCAAAATCGCTTAGGCGTTTCGGCAGCTCGCTAGGCCGACGATTCAAACTGACCCACTACCCGCTGCTTGCCCCGTGCTGCGTATCGGTGATGCTGCCGGCATACTTCGCCTCCACCTTCGCGCGGCGTACCCAGATCGTGGGGATGACCCTCATCTTCGCCGCCGGGGTGGGCACGATCATCCTGCCGATCGCGCTGGGAGCGTCCGCCCTGTCGGCGCTGGTCTCCGGGCACCACACGCTGGTGTTCTCCATCGGCGGAGTCGCAATGGTGGCCGGCGGGATCGCGATGCTCGCCGGGCGCAAGCTCATGCTCCCGATGCCGTCCAGCCGCGGCGGCACGGGCCACGGACTGGGAGCGGTCTACGGCCTGGGCGCCTTCTCCGGCGCAGCCAGCGCCTGCTGCGCACCGGTCCTGGCCGGGGTGGCCGCCGTCTCCGGTGCTGCGGCGTCATTTCCGGCCGCACTGGCGGTCGGCGTCGCCTACGTCTTCGGCATGGTCGCCCCGCTGGCCGCCATCGCCCTGGTCTGGGACCGGCACGACTGGGGGTCGACGCGTCTGTTGACCGGGCGCACCGTGACCTGGCGCCTGGGACGCCACCAGCACCGGATCCCCCTCTTCAGCGCCCTGTCCGGGGGACTGATGCTGGCGATGGGCGTCCTCACCGTGGCCCTCGCGTTCCGGGGACAGTCCATGGCCACCGACGGCTGGCAGGTGCAGATGTCTGCCTGGCTCACCCACACCGCCTCAGGTGTCCGCGCCAGCCTTGACTGGGTGCCCGGGCCGATCCTGTCTGCTCTCGTCGCCGCCGCCCTGGTCGGGCTCATCGTGACCGCGATCCGCGCCTCCCGCCCGCCCCGCCACCCACCCAGAACCACCATGCCGCCCCCCGAGGCCACCACGCTCGCTGACCAGGCGGGAACCTCCTGCGGTGCCCACGACATGCGACCCGCCAGCACCAACCAGTCTCCGGTCCGCGTGCCCGTCCCGGCCCGCCTCGACGACCGCCACCGGCCGGAGCCATCCACCGACTCTCAACCGGCGACCACGACCCCAGCCAAGGAGCAGCACTGATGACCACCGGCCGCCCCGCCCGCGCGACACCCCCGCCAGCAGGCCAGCGACCCAAGTACGCCCCAGTCGGCGCCGGCCGCCCGGGCCTGGATCGCCCCACCACCCGACGGGCGCCAGCCACCGCTGCCCGGCGCCGGCGCTGGGTGGTGCCGACCGTGGTCGCGGTCCTGCTCCTGCTGGTCGGCGGGCTGTACCTGGGGTTCCGATCCATCGACACCCCCTCCCCGGCAGCCGGCCAAGGCGCCTATCAGGTGGGCGCCCCCGGCATCGGCGCGACGGCCCCGAACTTCAGCCTCACAGCCACCAGCGGACAGACGGTGAACCTGAGCGCCTACCGCGGCAAGACGGTCCTGCTGTACTTCCACGAAGGCCTGGGCTGCCAACCCTGCTGGGACCAGATCCGCGACCTGACCAGCAACCTCGCCGCGCTCAAGGCCGCGGGAGCGGACGAGCTAGTCACCATCACCTCCGGGCCCCGCGACCTGATCGCCCAGAAGATGAGCGACGACAAGTTGACCGCGACGGCGTTGGCCGATACCGACCTAGCGGTCTCGCGCCACTACCAGACCAACCAGTTCGGCATGATGGGCACCGACCGCGATGGGCACAGCTTCATCCTCGTCGGCCCCGATGGGCGCATCCAATGGCGCGCCGACTACGGCGGCGCGCCGAAGTACACAATGTTCGTCCCCGTCGACCGGCTGCTGGCTGACCTCAAAGCCGGGCGGCGCACCTCGTGAGCGCGGTAACGCAACCCGACCCGGCGGCCGAGGTGACGCTGCTGACCCAGCCCGACTGCGCCCTGTGCGACCAGGCCAAGACCGTCCTGGGCAGGCTCGAGCAGGAGGGGCTTCTCACCGTCCGGGAGGTCGACCTGACCGGGCCAGCCGGGCAGGCGCTGGCGGTCCGGCACGGCATGCTGTTCGCGCCGGGTGTGCTGGTGGCCGGGCAGCCCTTCAGCCACGGGCGACTCTCGGAGAAGAAGCTGCGCCGCCACCTAGTGGGCGCCCAGTCGAACCCGTGCGTATGAGCCCGAAGTCCGACCCGGCCAAGGAACACCACCGGAACAAGGTCGTGTTCCGCACCGCCACCCCCATCGGCGTTGCACCCCTGCTGGTCGGACAGGTCGGTGCCCGCACCGGCATCGTCACCCTCCCCGGTGACCCGCACCCACCATCCCGACCCAGGTCCTGGGCGCCGCGCCATTGTTGTGGGGACTCAGCCGCCGACGGTGAGCTCTTACTCGCTCGACCGGCTCTTCCCCTCCCGCGCTCATAAAGGAGCACCACGATGGCCGGACCTGTCCCGGAGGGCCACGTCCTGGCCGGCGACGCCGACTGGGACCCTGCCCCGACCGGCGCACCCACGCACGGAAGGCGCCGGTTGTGGTGGCCGCTGGCTGCGCTCCTGGCGCTGGCTGCGATCGCCGGCGTGCTCGCCTGGCGCGCCGCCCCCACCGCAGACGCAGTCAGCGGCTACATCGCCACCCCCGGCTGGTTGAGCGTGGCCGCCCCGGACCAGCGGCTGGCAAGTCCACGGCTTCGCGGCGAGCTGCTGGACGGGAAAACGTTTGACTCCGCGTCCTTGTCAGGGAACATCATCGTGGTCAACTTCTGGGGCTCGTGGTGCCCGCCATGCCGAGCCGAGACCCCCGAGCTGGTGCGCGTCGCCAACGCAACCCACGACCAGGGCGTGCGGTTTATGGGGGTGGACGTGCGGGACAACCGCGCCAGCGCCCAAGCGTTCGCCCTTAGCTACGACGTGCCGTACCCCAGCATCTTCGACTCGGACAACCAGAGCCTGCTCGCGTTCCGTGGCCTGCCTCCCACCGCCGTGCCCACGACCTTCCTGCTCGACCGGCAGGGCCGGATCGCCGCGCGGGCCCTCGGACGCATCAACGAAGCCCAGCTGACCGCGGCCCTGAAGACCCTGACGCAGGAGCCGCCAGCGACCTCCAAGCGGTAAGCGCGAGTCAGGCGAGCCGCACCCCACAGCAGCGTCTCCTGCACGCGGGGAACCCGCTGAGTAGACGGAAAACTTCCCAAGTCGCTTCGCGGTACTAAGACCTTGAGATCCGACACCGTTCTGCCACTCCCACTGGTCCGGTGCTCCGCACCGGCCCATCGTCTATCCAACGCAAAGGATCCCATGTCGCGTTACACCTACTCGGCCTCGTGGTACGACACCGTGTCGGCCGAACCGATCTACCGAGTCGGCCGCGAACACGCCATTCCTGCCCTGCACCTGCAGGAGGGATCCCGGGTGCTGGACATCGGCTGCGGGACCGGGCTCGACTTCCCGCTCCTGCTCGCCGCCGTCGGTCGCAGCGGGCAGGTTGTCGGCGTGGACCGCAGCCGCGAGATGCTCGAGGTGGCACGACGCAAGACGATCCAGGTACCACCGGGAAACGTTGCCCTGGTCGAGGCGGACGCCGAGCAGCTCGACCATGTCACCGCCGGACTGGATGGCTCCGGTGCCACCTTTGACGCTGTGCTGTTCACCTACTCGCTGTCGTTGATGAGCAACTGGGAGACGGCGTGGCTGCGGGCCGCCTCCTTGGTCCGCCCCGGTGGTCGCGCGGGAATCGTCGACATGGAGTCGCCCCATGGCTGGGCCCGGCTGCTCGGTCCGGCTGCCCGTCTGGCCTGTCTACTCGGGGGGGCGGATATCACCGCACGTCCGTGGACTCTGCTCGAGCGAACAGCACCCGACGTGCAGTCCTGGAGTTTCCGCGGGGGTCACATCCAGGTACGGGTCGGGACGCTCTGACCCGCACCTAGCACAGCACTCCGGTCGGTCCGCATGCGTCGCGTCGGCCGCCGGGATGCCCACAGCGAGGTCACCGGGTTCCCCTGGCAGATCGACCCATCGCCACCACTTCATCCTCTCCCTGGGCGCCAGGCGCGCACACTGAACACCCACCTTCTACACTCGAGGACGAGCCATGACCACGACCAACCCGACCGCCACCACCGTCGAGGTGATGTGGCGGCCCGGCTGCCCCTTCTGCGGCTCCCTACGTCGTGGCCTGAGCCGCGCCGGCGTGGCAACGACCGAACACGACATCTGGTCCTCGCAAGATGCCGCGGCTCGGGTGCGGGAGGCCACCGGCGGCGACGAGACGGTACCCACCGTCTTCGTCGGTGATCGGGCGCTGGTAAACCCCTCCGTGCGACAGGTGGTCGACGCGATCAGGGCCGCCGATCCCGACTACCAACCCGGTTCGACACCAGCTGCCGGTCGCGACGGGGGCGACGGGGGCGACGTCACGAGGAAGATTCCCAGCGCGGGACTCACCTGGACGATCGTGGTCGCGGTGGTGTGGTCCGCGCTCGTCGTCTGGCGGCCCACGACCACGTGGCACCTCGCGCCGCTGATCCTGGCCGCGGCCTGGCCCTGGGTCGTTGGCCAGGACACCTCGTCTCGTGATCCCTTGGCTCGACGGCGCATCGTGCTCGCTGGCGGCGGCGGCCTCGGCGCTGCCCTGACGCTCACCGGGGTCCTGTCTGCAGCCGGTCGACTGGTCGGACCCACCTGGACCGGATCGGGAAACCCGGTGGTCGAGGCGCTCCTGCTTTCGGTCGGTGGTGCCGCTATCGCCACCACCGTGGGACTGCTGCGCACCGTGCGCCGTACGACCAGCGCCTCGGCACGACTGGGGACCATCCTGGTCGCCACCTCGGACGACATCGTCACGGTCGAGGGCAACGCGTACTTCCCCCTGCCCAGCATCGCCGAAGGAGTGCTGCAACCCAGCCGCACCTCCAGCGTCTGCCCCTGGAAGGGAGTGGCAAGCTACTACGACGTCCACGTCGACGGACAGGTCGTCCCGGACGGCGCCTGGACCTACCGCCACCCCTCACCGCTGGCCCGGCGCATCAAGGGCCGGGTCGCGTTCTGGAAAGGGATCGAAATCGACGAGCCGTCAGTCGAATCAACGCACCCCCACTGCTGAACGTGCTGAAGACCCTCTACCAGGAGCAGCCCCGATCGGCGGCCGCTGCCTGATCACAGCGCACGGCCGGCGTCGCAGCTGCCCTCTGACTGGCGTTCATGGACCTCGACGCCCGATGACCTTGGCCACCACACCGCGGGAGGTGCGCACCGACAGCCCAGAAACTCCTGTGCGCGGCCGCCCCGCTGAGCCGGACCCGGTGCGGGTCAGCCGCCCGTCGAGGGGGTCGGTTTGGTCGAGGACCCGCGCATCATCTGCTCGTGAACTTTGGCCATGTCCGGGTACTGGCGCATCATCTGCTCGTGCACCTTTGCCATGTCCGGGTACTGACGCATCATGGGCACGCCGGTGGCGGCAACGCCCCACCCGACAGTCTCGCTGCTCATCATCGACGTCATGGAGCTGCCGGATCCCGTCCCGTGCGTCATGTTCCCCATCCCTGACGTACCCTGCAGGGACGACGCCGACGGGGTGGAGTCGGCTGGCGCCTGGGCGTGGGTGGCCGCAACAGCAACACCCGCACCGCCGACGAGCAACGCCGCCGAAAATGCCACAACCGCAAACTTGTATCTCATGGGCCGTTCCTCTCACTCGGGAATACTACCTATCTTAGTAGACGAGTGGTGCGCTGCTTTGGTTCCGGGGGCTAGCGTTCGATGACTCGGAGCCAGACGCGGCTTCCCCTGTCGTGAGGGTGGGTGAGGGGGTGGGGGGCTGGGGGTTGTTGATGGGTGGGTTCTCGGTGTCGGGCCCGTTCCGACCGGCTGGCCCAGTAGCCGCAGGCAGCCTTCACTCAGCCCTTATGGGTCCTCAGGGCATTCGTCAGCGTTGAGAACTCCCGCCGGGTCGCCGCCGACTGGTTGCGTGCCAGCCCGCCCACCTCGACCAGGCTGCCCAACCCGGACGCGGTGACCCGGACCCACACCCGCCGTTGCCGCAGGCTCAGCGCGACGATGATCCCGACCAGCGCGATGATGACCGACCCCAAGACGATCGGGCCGCCGCCGTCGCGGGTGACCTTGAACGCGGCGAACTCGCGTACCCCGGTAAAGGTGACGCTGCCCCTGCCCCCGGGTAGTGGCGCGGTCTGCCCCGGAGCCAGGGCGACCGACCACGGCTTGGTCCCGGACCGCATCTGGGTCATCGCGGAGGTGTCCAGCTGGTAGAGCGACTGCGGCCGCCCGGAGTCGATGCCGAGGTCGCCGGCCCACCCGGTCAGGACCAGGGCCGGGTTCTTGGCTGCGGGAAAGATCGAGACCAACCCCCGCGCCGGGTCCGCGACCGCGGTGGGCAGGAAGAACCCGGACAAGCCCAGCTGTTGGGGGACGGAGTCGGTGACCTTGACCACCCCGGTCGAGGTCATCATCCCGTCCTGAGGCAGGAACGGGGTCGCGTCGTCGTAGACGACCCGGCCGCTGTTCTCGCGTACCAGGATCTGCGGGGCGTAGCCGTGCCCGGTCAGGAACATCTTCATTCCGTCCACCGCGAGGGGCTGGTTGACCTCGATCACCTGCCGGCGGGTGGGCCCGCCGGGACGGTCCTGGACCTGGGTGACCGCCTGGAACGTGGTCGGGGCGCCGCGCTGCGGACCGTTGGCCTGATAGTCGGCCGAGAACTTATGCAGGCGCACCTTGAAGGGCGCCAACCCGGCAGTGTCGGCCAGCCGCCCGGGCGTCAGCGCGTCGTAGTCCCCGGGCTGGTCGACGAAGGAGTGTCCCTCCACGAGCAACGTCTCACCGGTGATCCCGAACAGCGCGGTGACGGCGATCCCCGCCAGCACACCCAGCAGAGCGACGTGGAAGGCGAGGTTGCCGCTCTCACGCAGGTGGCCCTTCTCCGCGCGCACCACGTCGCGCTCGAGCGCGACGTGGTAGCGGCGCCGCCGTAGCAGCCGGCTCGCCGCGGCCAGGGTAAGCGACGGCTCGTCCGTGGAGATCCAGCTTTGGTGCAACGCCAACCGGGACAGGTTCCGCGGCGCGGGAGGTGGGTCACGCCGCAGCGCCGCAGCGTGACGCATGGTGCGCGGCAGGACGCACCCGACCAGAGAGATCATCAGCAGGAGATAGACCGAGGAGAACCAGGGTGAGGAGAACACCTCGAACATCGAGAGCCGGTCCAGGATCGGCGCCACACCGGGGTGCGCCGCAAGGTATTGCGCGACCCGGGCGGGATCCACACCGCGTTGGGGGAAGAGCGAGCCCGGGATCGCCGCGACCGCCAACAGGAACAGCAGAAACAGGGCGGTGCGCATCGACGTCAGCTGCCGCCAGGCCCAGCGAGCCCACGCCACCGGGCCCCACCGCACAGCTTCTCCAGACGGCTCGGATGCCGTCTCCGGGGCCGTCGCGGTCGGCCCGGGGACCGTCGCGGTCGGCGCGGTGTCCGCTTCCACGGGGGGCACCACCGTGGAAGCACCGGTCTCGGACGGCGCGAGCGGGCTCACCCGACACCCGCGTAAGAGTGCAACCCAACGATCCACACGTTCACGCCGAAGTAGTTGAACGTGAACGCCGCAGTCCCGACCAACGCCAGTACCGCCGACTTCCGGCCACGCCACCCGGCCGTCACCCGCGCGTGCAGGTAGGCCGCGTAGACCACCCAGGTGATGAACGCCCACGTCTCCTTCGGGTCCCAACCCCAGTACCGTCCCCACGCGCTATCGGCCCAGATCGCCCCCGCGACCACGGCGAACGTCCAGATCGGAAACGCGATCGCCACCAGCCGGAAGCACAGCTCGTCGAGCTCCTCGGCCCGGGGCAGCACCGCCCGAAGCTTTGCGACCACCACGTTCGGCCTGCCGGCTCCGCCAAGGAGCAGGTAGAGGGCGGCCAGCACCGAGGCGATGCTGAACAGCCCCGAGGCGACGATGGCCGCGGTGACATGGATCGCGAGCCAATACGAGGGCAGCGCCGGCACCAGCGGGCCGGCGCTGGTGTGCAGCACCGTCGTGGCCACGCCCATCCCCACCAGTACCGGGACCATGACGAAGAGGCCCAGCCGCCGCGACGGCTGCCGCCCTTGCATCACCAGGAAGACCACCACCGCCGACAGACACAGCGCCGACGAAAACTCATACATGTTCCCCCACGGCAGCCGGCCCGCGGCGAGACCCCGAGCGGCCACCGAACCGACATGCAAACCTGCGCCCATCAAGGTCAGGAACATCGCTGCCCGTCCCGCACCGCGGGTCAATTGCCGTGTCCCGCGCCGGCCACCGTCTGCAACCACCCGCTGTTCCCCCACACGAGGAGAAGGCCTCTCCGGCGCCGACCTCGTCGGCGGTCCGACGACAGCCAGGTCGCCCGCCCGCACGCCCGTCGTGAGGTCACCCGAGGATCGGCGAGACCAGGTCGCCGTCTCGACCGCGAAACCCAGCATGGCCATCAGGTACACGACGACGGCGCTGATGACCAGCTGATCGCTCAGCTGCGACCAGCCGCCGCTCATCGGCCCGCCCATCCGCGGTAGAGCGTCATCCCGGCCCGGCCCGGCCGGCGTCGCGTCGCGACCCACCGAGGGCCAGCAAGCGATCACGCCGTGGACAACGATGATGAGCGGTGCACAGGTGGAGGCGTTCGTCAGTCAGCACAGAGGCGATAGTACTACCCTTGTTAGGAGTGAGTGCCGACAGGCCGGTCCGTGAGGTCACACGCCGAAAGGCTCGCGCTCCAGAGCTCGATATACTATCGTCATTAGTATACGGCGGCCAAGGCGATTCGCCTGCCCCAACCGTCGACCCGTCATTACAGCCAAGGAGCAACGCATGCCGCAGATCCTGTACAGCCTGGCCATTTTGGCCTGTCCCGTCGGGATGGGCGCGATGATGTGGTTCATGATGCGCGGCACCAAGCAGCCCGACTCCCCGGAACCACCCACCTTCGCCGACAAGGCAGAAATGGCCCGGCTGCGGGCCGAGATCGACCAACTGCAGGCCGCTCAACGCGACGGCAAGACAACAGGTCCCCAGGACAGCCGCACCCGATGACGCAGGTTGCCATCGCCGCCGCCACCCTCGTCGCGGCGGTAACACTGACCTACGTGTTCTGCGTGCGCCCGATGCGCCGAGGCCGAAGCGTGGGCGAAACCTGCACCCAGCGACCAGAGACTAGAGACGACGCTGCCCCCGGCGCCGAGCTCGCCGCTCTCCGCGCCCAGTTGGCCGACCTCCAAGGTGGTGCCCATGCCGGCGACGGCCCAGCCGAGGTCACCTTCCGGACGTAGGCGGGCAGGACCGCCAGCGATGGCGACGACCCGGCAGCGAGTGCCTAATCGCGGAGACCAGTCGCGGGCGGGTACCCACCGCAGCCCGGGCCCGCGGGGAGCTGACCAGCAGGGCAGCGTGGTCGACAAGGCCCATGGCGTTCCTCGACTCATCATGAGGGTGGGGTGCGGGCGGCGCGGATGGGCCGACAGAGAGTCTGATGCGGCGAGCTGATCCGCCCCGGCTTCAGCGTGTGACGGGATTCAGCAGCAGTCGTCGCCGCGCCAGGCTTCGAGGCCTTCGCGGATGGCCCAGCCGGCTAGGAGCAGCGCGATGACGGGGTCGAGCCAGGTCCAGCCCAGCGCGGCGGTCCCGGCGAGGCCGAGCAGGACGGCGCCGGCTTGGGCGGCGCAGATCAGGTTTTGGATGCCCTCTCCGGCGGTGGCGCCGGAGTCGAGGACGGCGCCGAAGTGTTTCTTGGCGACGCCGAGGACGGGCATGACGAGCAGGCTGGCGGCGGTGACGATGATGCCTAGGCGGCTGACGCCGGCTTGGTGGCCGGCGAGCAGGTCGCGGATGGCTTGGACCGTGAGGTAGGGGGCGAGGAGGAAGAAGGAGACGGCGACCGCTTTCTGGGCGCGGGCTTCGGCGGTTTCAGACATGGTTCGGGCGCCGGTGAACCGCCAGATCACGATGACCGAGGCCAGGCCCTCGATGACCGAGCCCAGCGCCCACCCGGTCAGGGAGATGGACTGGGCCTGGACGCCGGCGACCAGGCCGATGATCCCTTCCGCGGTCATCCAGACCAGCGACACCCAGGACAGGGCGCGGGCCCGGTGGGCGGCCCGCTGCCAGGCCGGGTCGGTTCGCGGGACGCCCGCACCGGCAGCGCGGCCGTTGTCCGTGCGCTCGTCCTGCGGGAGCCGCGCCTCGGTGCTGGAGGTAGCTTTTTCGGGCGGCCGGGTCGACTGGCTCATGTGTGGGTCCCGGTTTCATGGGTGGCGTGGCTGGCGGGTTCGAGCTGGAAGGTGCTGTGCTCGACGTCGAAGTGCCCGGTCAGGCAGGACTGCAGCTGGTCGAGTAGTTGCGGTGCGTGGGAGTCGGTGAAGCAGGAGTCGTCGATGACCACGTGCGCGGACAGGGTGGGCAGGTTGGAGGTCAGCGTCCACACGTGTAGGTCGTGGACGTCGTGGACGTGCTCGCCCTCCATCAGGTGGGCGCGGACCTGGCCGAGGTCGATGCCTTCTGGGGCGGCCTCGAGCAGGATCCGCCCGGAGTCGCGTAGCAGCCCCCAGGCCGCCTTGAGCATCAGGGCGACCACGATCAGGGAGGCGATCGAGTCGGCCCGGGTGTACCCGGTGGTCAGGATGACGATGGCGGCGATGACGGTGCCGATGAACCCGTACAGGTCGGTCAGGATGTGCTGGTAGGCGCCGGAGATGTTCAGGCTGGACCGGTTGGCCCTCGCGAGCACCCATGCGGCGGCGATGTTGACGGCCACCCCGATCAGGGCCACCACCAGGACCGGGCCCCCCCGCACCGGGGGCGGGTCGATCAGCCGGCGGACCGCTTCGAACGCCACGACGGCGCTGACGACCAGCAGGGTGATCCCGTTCCCGGCGGCGGAGATGATCTCGGCCCGTTTCCAGCCGAACGTCCACGCCCCTGACGCGGGCCGGGCGGCAAGGCGGATCGCCCACAGGGCGCCGGCGATCGCGCCGACGTCGGAGAGCATGTGCCCGGCGTCGGACAGCAACGCCAACGACCCCGACGCGAGGGCGGCGACGACCTCGGTGGCCATGAACCCGGCCAGCAGCAGCAACGCGATCAGCAGGTACCGGCGGTCCGCGCCCGCGCTGATCCCATGCTCATGCCCGCCGTGGTGACTGTCCCGGTCCGCGTCGTCGCCGTACCGGTCGGGCTGGTCGGGCTGGTCGTCGTGCTGCTGGTCCGGCGACGCGCCGGTGTTCACTGTGGTTCCGTAGTGGCCGGCCCGATAGCGGCCGTGTGCTGGGTGTGGGTGAGGCCCAGGTCCAGCAGCATCCGCACATGCGCGTCGTCGAGGTGGTAGAGCGCCATCCGCCCGCGCCTGATGACGCTGACGACTCGCCGGGCCCGCAGCAGCCGCAGCGCGTGGCTGACCGCGGACTCCGACAACCCGCACGCGGCGGCCAAGTCGCAGACGCACAGCTCGCCGCCCTCCAGCAAGCTGGTCAACAGCCGCAGCCGCCCCGGCTCACCGAGCAGCGCGAACACCTCCGCCAGATCCTCGACCTGCTCGGGAGTGGGCATCGCCGCCCGGACCGCGGCCACCTTCCCGGGGTCCACCATCCGCACCCCGCACGCATCAATCTCCACCGGCGCACTCACCGCTCCCCTGCGCATCTGTTCATACGTCAAGGATAGGGGGCCGCGTCCCCCATGACGCCAGCGTTACAGGATGATGGTTCAAGGCAACCCCGCACCCGGAGTCGCTAACGACCACCCCGCGGCGCGTCGCCGGTGGCAGCCAGACGATACGAGTCAGTGCCGGTCTTGTTGATGATGTTCTCGGCGTGCCGACGTCATCGTGTACGGCCTGGTGGTCGGCCTGCTCGCCGGTGTCCTCACTGACGCCGTCGTCCTTACTGGGGGCGCCTGACCCCCGGCCGTGTTGGTGGTCAGGAACTGGTCAGGGCTGGGCTTCGTCGCGGTCGGCGGCGTGGCGGGTGAGGTCGATGAGCTGGCGCAGGCAGTGTTCACGCAGCGGTTCCGGGGAGTCCTCGGCGAGGCGGTAGAGCACGCTGCGGCCCTGCTTGCGGCTGACGACCAGGCCGGCCGTCCGCAGCAGCCGCAGCCCGTAGGTCGCCTGGTCCTCCGAGGCGCCCAGGGCGAGGGCGAGGTCCCCCACGCAGAGCTCCTCTGTCAGGTCCAGGGCGTAGAGCAGCCGAAGCCGGACCGGTTCGGCCATGATCGACAGCAGGCTGGCGAGCCGGCTGGCGTCCTCGGCGGTGGGCAGCCGGTCGCGGGCGTCCGCGACCCGGTCCGGGTGGATCGCCGACCCCGCCCCGACACTGAGCCCGGTCGGGGCGACACCGAGCCTCCCCCCCGCACCCGGGGTGCTGGCGGCCATTACCTGAGGCTCGCGTCGGCGGGGTAGCGGCGGGGGTCGGCGGTGAACGCGTCCCGGCAGCCGGTGGAGCAGAAGCGGTGCCTCACCCCGTCGTGGGTCGCTGTGGCCGCCGCGCTGGCCGGGTCCACGCTCATCCCGCAGACAGGGTCGGTGACCGTCGCAGCCGCAGTGGCGGCGCCGTCAGCTGACCGCCCGTGGGTGTGGTGCTCGGGGCGCTTGGCGAAGCTGCTGTGGCACCTGTCCGAGCAGAAGTAGTAGTCCTGCCCGTTGTGCCTGTCGTGGGCGGGGGCGTCTGCGGTGCGGACCTGCATGCCGCACACCGGGTCCTTCGTATAACCGCCGCCGCCGCCGAAGCGGGCTGCGTTCTTGTACAACCAGTACAGGTAGCCGAACGCGACCAGCGCGATGGCGTTCAGCACGGTGGTGTAGTTCAGCCCGAAGTGGGTGGTCGCGATGTCGCCGCGCAGGGCGACCGGGACCAGGCGCAGCGCGGTGAAGATGCCCTCGGTGATCAGTCCCGCGGTGCTCATCACCGCCTAGAACACCAGTGCGAGCTTGAGCGCGAGCCGCGTTCCGTAGAACTTGCGGTAGATGAGCACCAAGGGCAGGGCCAGCAGGTCGGCGAAGATGAACGAGATCACCCCACCGAAGCTGATGCCTCCCTTCCACAGGGCCGCCGCCAACGGCACGTTGCCGACCGAGCAAACGAAGCTGATGAACGCCAGAACCGGCGCCATCACCACGTTCTCGATGGCGGACAGCAGGCCGTGCCCGGGCAGGAACAGCGCCTGCCAGACGCCGACCGGAACGGCGATGGAGGCGAACCCGGCGACGACGTACCCGATGACGAGCTCTTTGCGGAGCATCGTCACGTCGCTGATCGTGTACCCCGATGCCTCCGACCAGCCGGCCCGGGTACGGATCCGCTGCCGCCACGACCCGGTCGGCCCCGCGTCGTCATCGCCGGCACCGCCGTGGCTGTCGTGCGGGCCGGCACTGCTGGATGTGCGCAGCCGCTCCCGGGCGGCGTCGAGCTCATCGACGTTCACGACCTTGGGCAGCACCACCGCCAGGATCGCGATCATGATGAAGCCACCGACGAACTCGGCCACGGCAAACTGCCAGCCGATCAGCAGCCACATCACGATCCCCAGCTCGACGACGAGGTTCGTGCTCGCGAACATGAACACCATCGACGACGTGAAGTCGGCCCCTCGGGCGAACAACGTCTTCGCCAACGCGCTCGCCGCGTAGGAGCACGACGAGCTGACCATCCCGAAGAAGCTCGACCGCACCACCGTCACGGGCCGGTGATCACCGAGGACCCGCTGCATCTGAGCCTTGGACACGAACGCCTGCACCGCCCCCGACAGCGCGAAGCCCACCACCAACGCCCACAACGTGTCGTAGAACATCCAGAAACCCTCGGCAAGGCTCGTCCCCACCGTGGCCAGGACGCCCATCAGCTC
>JAABUK010006812.1_pt1 | contig 16829 bp, 16 predicted proteins | sample 5559141 | NCBI WGS metagenome assembly JAABUK01 (sample SAMN10711869, study PRJNA513367) | rock metagenome | isolation source: Antarctica rocks | place: Antarctica: Victoria Land, Pudding Butte nord | collected 2016-01-03
GCCCAAACGGGCCTAGGTGAGCGCTGCTTTACGCTCGCGCGACGCGGGTATCAGAAATACCCTAACCTTAAATGAGTAAGCCTGGGTGCTCCTGGGTCATCTTGGTGAGACCACCCGTAACACTAATAAAATAAAGATGACTTGCAAGTGTACAAGGAAAACGATCGCTCAGAGGTACGGGCCTGATCGTGACTCCTTTCTTCATGGACATGCATCGCCCCAGCCTAAGTATCTTCTATCCTCAAACCAGTACCCAAATTTCCCATAGCACCCATGCTTGTATGCATCCGGTCCTCCTCTTATCTTTACCAGAAGAACATGTCACATGACAAAGGATGCTGCGGCTTCGCGTTGTCAATGACTGAGAGTCAAACGATATCTCTGCGATAACCCTCCATCTACTCGGAAGTCGTGTTGGAAAATCATATGAACAAGCAAAAGTTGCGTGTATCACGAAGATAGAAGGACTCAAAACCAGTCTCGGCTTCCGCAGGAAATATCCAATCTTCGCTGCTGGCAGTCACCAAAGATTGAGAGCTTCACGCTCCAGGATGATGACCTATGTCTTCATCGTGGCCTGTCCCCAAAAACACAGCCTGTCCTGCCTTATTTTCTAGCTTAAAACCAAAAATGTTTCCTTACGTTCTACCTGGTACTGAAGGGGGTCAATTTTTGCTCCACTAGAAGACGCGGCAAAGAAGACGCGTTGGTGGATATACCTATTGGTCTGAAACAACAACGAAGCTTTCTGAAACCCTCCTGAGCGGGTTAGCTTGTTTCGTAGCAACCATAATATAGATGCCTCTATTATAATCCGCATTAGTAAGATACTTCGTCTGATACGTTTCAACAAGCCGCAATCGGGTCGCATGCAGTCGACGCAAGAAACACACCCCCTGTGTTCTCTCGCATATAGGTACAGCTGGAGTAGAGCGGTCCAGGGATTTATGAGTGCGACCAATGCTACCCACCTTTCCTACTCATTCGGATATCGTGCTCTCTTAATCTCAATCTCGTTAGACTATCTTTTGAAGAAAAGATATCATGCAGTGTAAGATGGCAAGCCCCCCACTTCACTACCTGCATTGACTGATGATATATGATTAGCCTCATTTAGAATCGCCGCATACGTTGTGGTCCTCCTAAGCTGCCTCCAAATCTCCGCATCCGCACTCCCCAATCTCGACCCCAGCGACGCCAGAGAGTCAGCAGGGACTCCCAACCTGCTCAGCAAGCGCGCGAAAACCCACAGCGGGCACGACGACAGTCTGGACGCCTTGCGACCTGGCACATTCACGTGCTTCGAGACCGGCACGACAGCGCAGCAGTCGGAGATCACGAATACCATCCCGCAACCCTGCAACTCGTCCTTCGGTATCGCAGGTGACAAAAATCACTTCTCGTTCCCGGACGCGGGTAGCCAGTTTCCGTCCGAGCAGACGGAAGAACACAATCTAGCCGTCATTACACGGACGGTCGTGGATGGCGCGTGGGCAAATGTGCCTATTACGGGGTCGATAACGCTGGCGTACTCGGCGAATTGGCAGGCGGTGAAGCATGCTAATACGGCGGATTGCGAGTTTGCCCTTCAGCGGGTGACGGATATTTGTTATGGGACTGGGAGCAATGAGGGGAGTACGTTCGGTGGGTGGTGGAAATATGATGATGATGGGACCTCGTATGGCGTTGATCCGGCGCAGAGCAATGGTGGTAATAAAGGACAGTAGCAGACGGTAGGACTGCCTGAGGATGTTGCTCTCCTCCAACTAAGCTATACCCTTGTTATCCATAGATCCAAAATATCCATTTGATTTCGTACTGTGTTTAAGGCTGTACAGATTATGAATAATTACTTTCCAAGGATGGAGAAAAGATTGCTGTTTTCATTGAGAATCATTTGGAGAAGGCGAGTGTTTACCAAGCTCAAGGGACTTTGGTCCCAGATGCCCTCGGTCTACCGGTAGCTCATCACTTTGCGGCCTCGAACTTGCCTTCTCCATACCGTATCACCTGACCTACGTGATAGACGTAGGCCATAAATGGTAGCAGCATGGTAGATGGATTGATTGATTATCTAGAAAGACACGTTGTCTGACGCAGAGTTTTATGAGTGCCAAGACACTAAAATATGACCGTGATCGAGGGTCGGTTACAAAAGTCTCACCGACCCTCGGATATCCAATTTCCAACACTACGAAAGATTGAATCTTCCGATATTGCTTCCCATACCGTATCTGCTCGACTTTCTCTGGGATTCCATCAAGAAGTCGTTATGCTATCACCAAACATTCGGCTTGTGACATAGGTCGTAAGTCTAAATCCTCCTCTACAATGTTATCATTCACAGCTCGTTCATCATGGTCGAAGACCAGTGCAAGAAGTCTTTTCCGTCGAGGGGCAGATTTTTGTCGCCTTCGTGTGCCAAGCTTTCGCAAGAGTCTTGCAACCGACAAATGACCGCCCGTAGCGTAGAGAATTATCCATAAATTTGATTCACCCTTATTGTCCTACTCTCCACAGTTTTGTCCTCCAGATGCTCGCCAAGCACCAACTCCAGATGCTCCCCCTCGCCAACATCATCGGGTTTCGCTACTATCCTTGCCGGAAACTTAAAGATATTCGTTTCTCTGATGCCGGCAGAAGTATTGCGTAGGAGAGTTGTGGGCGTGGAGTTCATGGCCAGGACTGCGACTTCGGCGATGGAATCCCAGCAGCTGGATGAAATGCCTGGGGGTGGGGGGCGTCAGTTTGGATGATGCGTGAGGTTAGGGTGGGTGAACATAGTGACACGGAATCTTACCTGATATCCCCGAATAGCAAGTATGCGCAACAGCAAAGATGATATATATCAACATGAAGGTAACAGCGATTTTAGGACCTAGTCCATTGATCGTATACGCGTAGCCGGTTACGGAGCTCTCCCATGTTAATTTCACCCAATTGTTGCTTTCGGAGGGATCTACGATGAAGGCATCCCCTTTGCCGCGCCACCACGAAGTAGCGTCGATCACGCTATCGCCGTTAGAGTCGATCTTGCGCCTTAAGTCCCCTTGTAGCGAGCTTTCGATTCCGATTCTTGATAGACCATTTGCGAGAAGGCTGGAGAGGATTATTCCGGCGCTGACCCTGGGTTCGCGGTTGGTGATGTTCCCTTGCATGAGTTGATGGAAGACTGTGGTGTTAAGGTCGGCGACAGTGGGGTTGAGATATCGTGACCAGCTTTCGCTGATGTTGATTGTTTGGTCGGGGTATAGAGGTAAGAGAAAATCCCGCGTAGCTTGCAAATAGTCTCCTACAGAACCTCCGTTTTCTTTCTTGGAGAGAGAGTAGACGAGTTGCGCGACGGACATGGCGGCGGTATGATTGACAACGCTTGTGACTTCGCCATGGCCGGGCATCAGGCCTGCTGATGCGCTCAAATTGCTTGATCCTCAGCCGGCACCAAGTGTACAGGTGATGATCTCCTGGCCTTGAGACGTTTTGGATCCTGGAGCCTGTTCTGCGAGTAGGATGACTGCACCGATAGCACTTCCGTTGAAAGGATCGCGTGGGAGTTCGACCCAACGCAATCGGTTCTCTGATGATGGCCCAGCAGAGTTCAAGGCTTCCGCTCGAGTCAACCCCGAGAAAGGGAAGGTGGGTGGTTCAAACGAGGTAGGGTCTACCTGCGGTTCCGGAATGTATTCTGGCAAAATCCACGGAGGAGCCGGGAATGCAAGGGGTCGCTCATCTTCAGGATCTTGTATACTGTTTTGAGCACACGTACCAACTGTGTAGGGCTGAAAATAGCCCTTCACAATGGAACTCCATGCTTCCAACCCCATTGGCACTCCATGTCCACCAGTTGTTATGTTTTGACCGGCTTGGTTCCATATTGTACTCACAGTGATCAACGCGTCAGCTACCGCGGCTTGCGGAGCTGTGGCTATCGCAGTCTTACTGTTACGATTTCCCCAATGATCTTGTAGATGTTCCATCTCAAGATGACGGATAGAGGCTTTCCCCGTGACTTGGACTCGATTTGGACCTAAGGCACCGACACCTGACTGGTATCGTTGTGGTACACCGTCCTTGAGTAGCCGAAAATAATTGACAATCGACTGCCATTCATCCGACGGACATGAGTAGGATTGAGGTGATTGATAGACTCTGGAGCACGCTGCAGGTACGGATATACGATCCGTGCTGTTGCTGGTTAGTCGCTAGCAATTCAAGAGAGAGGTTATCAGCTACCGTGTAGGCCATAGATCATCGGCGGTCGTGTTGATCCATATGGGCGTCGATCCCCACGAGAAGGAGGTGATGTGCGGCACAAGGAGAATCGCGCTTGACGGGCCAGCGACTGTCGTCAATACTACTGCGCCCACAATAACGGCAATGAGGCCACATCTTCTTCTTAGATCGAGGTGTTTTGATCTCACAGAGCCCCAGAATTCCATTGACCAAAGGTAGCTTGCTTGTGATACCTGAAGACCGCAGAATAAAGAGCCAAAAGGAACACCTTGGCCTAGGACTAGTTCATGTCTGATATAAGAGAAGACGATGGCGGCGATCGAAGCCTGGATCGCGAGTTCATGGATTTTGGCAAGCAACTGATAGAAGATCAAGGTTTTGGCTGAGTCTCGCGGGATGTAGTATTGATAAAGGTTGATGCTGACAAGCGCAATGGCACCAGCAACAGGGATAATATGTATAAGGGCTCCGAACAGAGCAGAGGCTCGGTGCTTGCGAATTGCGACCTTTGGAGGCTCGATACGTTGAAACTTGGTTTTGAAGAATAGTGAGCGAAACCTGCTAGCAAGTCAGAATTCCGAGTCCAAGCGCTCGAAATACGACGTTTGCTTGCTGGGTGACAGCCATGGTGTAGACAAGTGAGCAATTCTGCTCGACGGAAAATATTCCACAAGTGTTTTAAGGAGTTTAAGGGAGAAGCAAGAGATGGGATCGGCATGATTGGAATCCTTCAGGGCACGGTTGGAAGCATGGTTGGAATCCTTCAGCGTACTACAGAATTTACTTTCTCTTAGTAGTGGCTTCTAGATACTAAGATCCCGCTGATAGAGTTACTCTGATTGGCTAACTCACCCTGCGCAGATCAGAATCTGATTGGTAGTCTAAAAGCAATTCGGCGACACGAGTAGCTGCGGCTGGGAGGCTTTAGAGGCCTTCCTGGTCGGCTCGACCCGGTTATGCGCTTGGGGCAAAAATCCGAGATGAGTGAAATGTCGAGGAAGAAACAGCCATTGATCGGGTTGACAATCGGGAGCTAATGATAATGATTATGTTTTCATCAAGTCTCCTATAGTTGGCCTCGAGGGCCCACCTATACGACTTTACATAGTCTATCTATTTCCGTCTACTAATTATATTACCCTACTCGTATATAATTATACTTTTAGTATTTTCTTCCTTATAAGCTCCTTAGAAGCCTTTACCTTTATATTATAAAGAGGCTTCTTTTTCTAACAGCGACTACCTATCTACTCCGCTGGGTAAGTAAAACTTGTTGATTAGAATCAGACAAAGACGTGGATACGTTATGTGGATAAATAATATTGATGATGATGTCTATCTACGTGGTCGCGGGCAAGGTATGTGCGTGCCAAGCAGTCCATGCCAAGACTCAGTCACGTGATCCTGAGTCGTACCGTGACAATAGCGTCGTAGAGCAATATTCTAGTCTCTCAGAGTCTTCTTTATATACTTCGTATTATCCTTCTTACTATCCTCCTCTTAATGAGCTCCTTGCTTATAGCTATTAGTTATAGCTTTCTCCAGTAGCTCTGCTGGCGATTCGTCGTTCCGACCCATGGCCCTGATAGATAGAGGGAAGAGTCCTGGATAGCGGTGGGAGGGATGGTGGTCGTGATCTATGGGTCACAAGAGTGAGGAATGGAGAGCCAGGATAGGCGGCGCACCGCTCCCTCTTGTAGCCTGCCTCAGCGGCCATCTCTGAGGCCCCTGAAACAGGTTGTGCGAGGGGACGCGCTTTCCGGATGCTCGAACGTAGGGGGTTGGGTGAGTTGATAGCTCGATCGGGTGCCGCACCACCCCGCTCACCTGGCGCGCTTGCAGCCATGGCGCGTGAGTGGTTTATTCTACGTCCGACTCTTCTAAGTTCTGCCTTGATACCTCTATGGTTAGCTTGCTATTGAGGTATCACTGCGTGTCAATGAGGCTATGTTGGGAAAGTCATCCCAGCAAGGCTGGCTCAAAGGACAACTTACGCCTGCCTGGCCCTCACTCAGCCCCGCGGCGTAGGATTTAGTGTAGAGGTTCGAGCGGCAAAGCTCTCACACAAAGAAGTCGTGAGATCCAACCTTTCGTGTCCGTAGCCTCCGGTAAACAAGATCTGATGGAGTTCCTAGAGATCGCACCATTCCCAGTCGCGCCACAATTGCCTGATAACCATCCTATTGAGTGGTTTGGAGACGCAAAGCGACTCTTTAAAGACTGCCTGCCTCCATTCGTTCATAGAGGCACGTTTGGTCTACGGAAAAGAGTCGTTCTAGCACAATGGCAAGATAAGGATCGCTCTTCGAGCGAGGTGGTCCACAGGCGTTGGGACAGGTGGCATCTGGTCACCACCATCGATTTGGGCGGCAAGAGATACATCGTCCGAGGATTTAGTAGCGGGGGTGGTGGCCTTCGCTACCACTGCTGGGATGGTGCGATACAGGATTTTGGGACGTATGCAGTGGCTTACTCGTGGCCTCGTGAAGTTGCGGGCCGCTTGGAATACTTGAGAGAGACGTATGAGCCGGGCTCGGGCCTTCAAGGCGTTGAGCACATGTGGAAGAGCAAGGCTCAGGATTCGAGGCCAATACAACCCATCGTAGATAACGACATGAACGAGAATAGAATCGAGAACGATGGACAACTGCAACGCACCGTCAGCACCCCTCGCGAATTTACATCGCCCTCGGACGATTTGTCGGCAAAGAAGATCTACGGACAGGCTGGTCTGAGACACAGCCATAGTCTCGATCTTTCGCCGAAGTCCTCCAAACCCTTCAAATCACAAAGTACGGAGACGCATACGCATGTAGACGGCAGTCGAAGGACAGCTCCAATGACATTCGGTGACCCTTGGAACTCTTCGTCCTCGATCAAGAGACCCGCCACCACAAGCATGCCGCAAGGTGGACCGGCTTACGTTCTCATGCCTACAAATGAGTTGCCGGCAGTAGGGAAGCGATCGTATGAAGAGACAAGGGTTGATGACTCTGCGTCGTTTGACGCGACCTACAAACGCCGTCATAAAGATTGTGAACACAGCGGAGACCGCGCCAGCTTCGAAAGTGCCATTGACCACAACACATCTCCGAACTATCCGTCGCCTCGACCTTCGTTAGGCTCCAGACCATCTCAGGGTGATTTGGAGAAACTCGTGTCGACCCCCGTCCAGCAATCGCCTCTAGAGGATATCATCAATACGCCTTTGTCAACCTATAAGCAGCGGCACACCACGCTCCGGATAGTACTGCCTTTATCTTCAGACTTTGTACCTCTCAGGCTTAGCTCATTGATGACAACAGCATCCCTCTTTGAGTCCGCCATTGCAATCTCTGGATCCAAAAGTCGGGATTTGAAGATTTCAGGATTAAGAGTCACCTTCGATTGGAAGGGAGAACAAGATGTGGACAGAGCGATGCTCCTGAAGCAAGAATACCCCGACAGCTTCGAGATCTTTTTGGAAACTGTTGCTCACGCCCCATGCTGGAGTGACGGTGGACGCTGTAGTGTGGGTGTCGAGGTTGTTCTGGAATAGCCTTTGTTGATTTTACTTACTCATAAGAACATGTCGGCAAACAAGATAGCTGAGGAGTATCCTCTGGGAAGGATTGCTGGGCGATCTGGTAGCCTCCAGCCACATATTGGGGCTAATTGAGCCCGGGGAAAACCTTTCTTTGTATACCATTCATATTGAATCTGGGAGGCTGTTGGGGGTTGATTTTTCCACCTGTACACGACGTATGAACAATTCACCAACACATTAGTCCCTCCGCCAACATAGGTACCTCAATATGTCAAGGGTTTGGTAGTTGAATTCCAAGGACCATTCTTGCAGGTTGCAGGATTATGAATGGGTCCGCTTCACCTTCAAGCCAATGTTGCGACGGCGTCAGATTCTGTCTGACTCAAAGCTGCAGCTGCAGGTACAGTGGTACTACACTCATGAACTCTTGCCAGACCTGTTCAGGACCAAGATAAACCCACTATTCCCGAGCTTTCCCCAGCGAACGCGGGGGTTCGTTCCCTCAGGTCCAGTATCTGCATTGATCCTTACGGCTCCAAAGGACTCGCTCTTATCGGTGCTTTCGCTGGCGCAAAGCATCATGTCACGTCACTATTTATTCTAGGCATCGAAAGGAAACAGCCGCCCGTGTATGTGTCTATCAGGTTACCTGGCAATGGGAATGGGAACATTCTGGGGACTATTGAACATCACAGCTTTCGAAAACATATTTGTTGGAATACCACGAGCACCATCTGTTACACCCTGTCAGCGAATCTTCCCAACCTCTAACCGGCCGAGATGCGCCTACTTTCTCGGCCACGTTGCCCCCATTGCTGTGACAGTTCCTGATAGTAAGCCTGACCGTAAGGCACCTACAAGATCACCGTCTGCAGACTTATCAAAAGGCAGTCCAGGCTCTAACAACATTGTGTACACCAGCAACAATGAGGGTAGTAACTCAATTCAAACTCTTGCTTGTCCAGAACAAGCTCCTTCACAAAGCCTTAATGTTACCTCAAAGCACCATGGAAACAAAGGAGCTATAAGAGGCTTTACCACCTATCAGCGACACGACGTTACGATGGCTTTGTCCCCAATTTTCAAGATCTTGAACTCCTTCCAACGCCTCCCCGCTTCCTCAAAAACGATCAATCCAGCAACTTTGATCATCAAACCCTTAAACAACCTGCCCTAAACAACTTGACCCTAGCACCAATACTACATCGCAAACCCAACATCACGCGCATTTACCTTCGTTCACCTCATGTCCTCATCCGCCAAAATCGCATACGAATTCCTTATTGATCTCACCCCAATCCCCGAAGGCTCCCTCGCTGAAGGTGCCGAATGCATTATATGCAAAGTACCGTTTGGTACTCAGCCCTTCGAGGGCTGCAGGCTCGAGCATCCTACTCGTCTCCCATGTGCAGGTAGCCATGTCTTTGGTTCTGAATGTATCAAGGACTGGCTCTCCCCAGGACGCCTATCCCACAACAATTGTCCGTATCGCCGCCAAGAGCTCTTCCCACCCTGTGAAACTCTTGTTGCAGCTACAGAGCTGGCAGAGGAGACTGATATGGGTATAGCAGATACGACGAGCGACGACGCTTGGCTGACCTCCGGCTCGGACATGGGGGCAGACCTATACCCAGGTCCCGATATGTCCAAATTCGAGCTCGAGGACGGTGAGATAGCACCCCCCGACCATCCAATACGGACGTTGCGTCAGCGCGAGGTAGAGCTGTACATAGAGCTGTACAATCGGCTCAAACGCCCACAAGACTCCCCTGCCTCCGGGGAATCCTTGTTTCTCTCGGAGTTTTTCGATGACAGCCGTGAATCGTATATGTTCAAGCAGCTTATGAAAATTGGCGCTTTTGACGACGAGGCATTGCCCGAGCATCATAGGGGGTTTTCCAAAGAGGGCTCTTCTGATGATGATACTACCGCGAATCGGGAGTTGTGGAAGGATCTCAAGCGAGAAGGTCTCTGTTGGGATCTGGGTCCTGTGGCTGGCCAGGAGGGAAGGAAGGAGGGGTGGTATCTGGACTGAAGGGTTGGAAGGTACAGAGTAGGAAAGTAAGAAGCAAGCAAAGTACCTCCATCTCAAGTCCCTAAAGATTCCTTTCATCCCCCCATGCTCCTCCGTATTTCTTGATCTCCTGCAAAACAGCAGAATACTCGATAGTAGGCACAAAAAAACACCAGTCGATTTCTCTCACAAAGTGAAAAATTAACAGTGACTGGCAAAGTCGGACGGTAGGCCGATCGCCAAAAAGTGTCTTCATAAACCACTTACCCCTATCATATCACGCCCACAACGCCCGCCACAATTCCAATCCATCTAATCTAACCTCTCCCCCTAAACACCTACAAATCCCCACCCCCTCACGCCCGCGTCCTCCCACTACTAAACCCCACTCCGAAAACAAAACGTTACAGCCACCACCCCTTTTACCTCCTCCCGCATCCAAAACAACTAACAGTCCCTCTTCACGCATCACCAAGCAATTAAAATTCATTCTCCAGCCCACCACAATAAAAATCCCTCCTTGATAGCTAAGCATACATCCGACAGCGTTTCTGGTTCGCAGATAGCGGTGATGCAGTCGGCGTACCTTACGTAGGTGAGAATGAAGGGGTGGGCGGTGGTGGAGAGACTTGGGGCCGAATGAGGTACAGGTAGAGAAAATCAGGTAGCATGATTGTTGGGAGGCGAGGATGAGGAAGTATGGGAATGGGAGAATGGCTAGTGGTACAACACAGTCGTTGGGTATGTTCTCTTTGGCAATATGTAAGCTATTCGCGGTGAAAATTGTGCAAGGGCCTTGTCTGAGGCTATTCACGAGAGAACGTTGTGTATGCAATGCGATGCTGTATGCACTGATCAGAAGGTGAGCTGGTCCTATATCGATTGACGTGGAGCTAAGGGTTGATGAATTCCGTTCTCGGATTACAAGAACGCCTACAGTCACCCACATCTCCAACACTACTCAAGCTCATATCTTAGCAGCCCAGGCGACCCCATTACCTCCCTCGACTTCGGAGGCGAATCAATCGCATCAAGCTCGCGCACACCAGACCCAATGCCAGCGTCAGCACCATCGCCGTCCAGCTCCTGCATCACCGGCTTGTCGGTCGCACCGCTCTTTTCAGCGTCGCCACCATTGCCTTTGTCTTCGGTCTGAGAGCGCTGCTTGCGTCTACGCCGTGACAACACAAGACCAACGATTATGATGGCTAAAGAGACAACGCCAAGCGAAACGCCAACACCGACTCCTATCTTTGCCGGAGAGCTTAGGCCTGTTGTTGCAGGCGATGACTTCGCAGCTTCAGGGGAAGCCGTTGGAAGAGTCACCGGCGTTGCCTCCATCGTTGGGGCTGTAGCCATGTGGCTTGTCGATGCGCCACTTAAGGAAGCTTCTGTAGAAGGACTAGCCGCTTTTGTAGAGCTGGCAGAATCTGGCACATTAGAAGGTTGGAGCGTGCCGCACTTCTGGCACCTTTCTGAGCTGCTGAGACCCTCGACACCAGTAGTGCACTGGCTGTAGGCCCTCTGGCATAGGTAATTCGGGATGGTGCCTTGGTACAGAGCGATGTTTGCGGGCGACGACCTGTTCAGGCAGGTGCAGGTGTACTCAAGGGTTCCCTATCAACGACGTATGTCAGGGTTGCACAAGCGAGAGAAGCGTTGGCAATCGTTGACAGGGGACAGACTTGCATACACTTTGGCAAGCATTCTCTAGAGTAGAGCCGTCTCCACCACAGAGAAGCAAGCAATTGTCGATCTCGGACTGACACCACTGGTCTGCGGGATGTTGGTCAGCATGATGAACCAATAGTTGAAGCCAAATACTCAGGATGGTAGTACTCGCTTTTGGTGGTCTGATCCACGCTGTTAGGATCGAAAGTCGTATTCTGCGCTGCGATATATGAAGATACCATAGCGGCGATCAACAAGAGAAGCGGCATCGTGGGTTGACATTGTAGGTGACGGGATTCGATCATACGTGCCCCAATCCTGGATGACGGAGAATTACGAAGGTTTAGTGTTATGTCAATTGAGGTGTCTTTGCCAGTGGTAGATAGTGGAGGGGAAGGAAACATGCATGAGAAGTTTGCACGATTCGTCTTCTCAGTTCGGCAGTCGCGAATTGATGACTTAGCAATTCTTGTTCGAACGTTGCTGTCAAGCTCGAGTGATGAACGCAGGTGTTGCTGCGAGGTCTAGTTGTACGGGCGTAAGGCCAAGCCTCAATCCGAGAGCGTCCTTCTCATATGTCTGTGCAGTGACACACATTGTAGATTGCTTATGAGCCTCTGACGCCTAGAACGCCTGAGCGGGTCAATCATCAAGGTACTACGGTAGATCGGATCACAATAAGTGACCTTTTCTTTTGCATAGCTCAAACCCTCAACAACCATTTTGTGCTCTGGCGACGTTGTAAAGCGGTAAATTCTGGCAGTATTTGGGGCCAGCTCTCGAAAGCTTCGTTAACGTTGACCGAGCAATGTGAGGGATGCGCTAGGTAATGATAGGAGTCGAGTGAGGTTGATCTCCTCTTGGAGATACGCGTTCAAACGATGGCTTAGCTCTCGCTATCGCTATGTCCAACTCCATTGCCGTTTGCGACAGGTGTAGACCCTTCTCTATTCCTGACTTCGACGGTATCATCGTCATCATCGTCAATCCCTTCCAGCTCTTCACCCAACGGGCTCTCTCTGACCTCCAACTGCCCCAAGTCTTCCAACACAGTCCTCTGCGGCAGCTTCATCAAGCTCGTTCCACACACCCGATCCTTTGTCAGAAGATCATCCACAAACTGATCCATATACGTCAAGGTATGAGCCCCCTCCCTCGTCCTCCTCCTAATCTTCCTATAATCCGCCAATATCGGCTCCAGCGTTCTGAACACATCCTTCGGCGCAAAAGTCAAGCGCACGTAGAATGCCGCGAGGGCACTCAAGTATTTGAATTCCTTCTGATGTAGATATTCTAGGACAATGTCCCTCTCAGGCATTAATTGTAGCAACTTCATTGCCAAACACAGAAAGGGCGAGGGCTTTTGCTGGCCGTAGGTGCCGCCGATGTAGGTCATGGCGGCGGCACGGTCGCAGAGTGTGGCTTCGTTGATGGCGAAACATTGCTCTTGCCAGTAGTAGGAAGTTATGATGCGATCTCGAATGGGCTTTTCGAGGAGGTGGACGGGGTTTTGGTTATGGATCTGCGGGCCGGTGTAGCCGCGGTTGTCGAAGAGGCGGCGGGCGTCGGCTTGGTGGGACATGCCAAGAAGACTCTGAAGAGTAAGAAATCTGATCAGTCTTAGAGGTTAGTATAATATAACGGCAGTGTTGGAGACTGTCGTGATGCCTGGTCACGTGACTACTAATTTCCGGGACGGCACGGCTATCTCCGTCTCACAATCCCTTTTTCTTCATTCAGATCCTCAACCTGAGATATACGTGCACTCAGCCATGCCATGTCGTCGGCTTAGGTGAAAAAGTAGCACCGCAGTCAATCAGAGTATTCTACAGGATGATGAGTGAAGAATGTTTAGTCTGGATCTAGGGAATGTCTTGACAGAGCCCACTTTGATATCGCAGACCGTGCAATAGTTCTAAATAAGAGTGAGAGCCTACCGATTTGTAACGACCCCGCCTTGATAGAAACGACCGGGATACAGATCCATCTACAACATGGGACGACCGGAGTACACTGATAGAATTAAATGCTGTGGGAGACCACGCTATTCGACTCCGAGAAGTATTCATATGGAAGGGGGCAGAAGGAGTTACATGTTTTCTTACAGCATTCGACACCATTTAGAGCGGAAACAGAATGAGATCATCGTGTGTTGTCCGTCTCAATGCGAGGATAATGATTCGCCAACAAGGACATGAATTGTTCGAGTAACAGTATTGGAGCCCTCTCATGTTCCGGTTCCTCCTATTAGGAAACATGGAAAGGTCGTCGTGATATACTAGTAAGTACCTAGCTGTTGAATCACTGCAGCAGCAGCATACATGGCAGTCTATCTAGTTTTTCCCATTGCCCATATGGCAAGCGAGAAACCTAGACTTGCATTGCAAAACACTTGTCCTTTAGGAAGAGGGTTTTAATACGCTTTGTTGCTTGGCTTTATCGTCCTGAAGCAAGGTGCGACGATGTTGGTGAAAAGGCTTTGCGACAAGAATCAACAATGAACCACATCAACTACCATCATCACCTGGCATTGGGCATAGAAAGTTCTAAGCTTAAAGATATTCGACGTTGGTGGATGGGGTTCAGACCGTCATGAATTCTAAGCAACTCCTCACTGTCTTCGTCAATGAACGATCCCACACCCCAAGCTCTCAATACTCACATCGCTTCAGGTGCACATGGCCCTGATCAGTCTGTCTCGTTTCAGAGAGCCCCAGACGCCAGTCTTGCGATAAATTTCTGTCTCAAGCTCGTTCTCCACGCTCATTGTAAGCCCAGCAAGGAAGCCCGAAGGCAGTCCAATTGCTCCATTGCCTACATCAACACTTTCCTCGCTACCACCACCAGAAATGACGCTCAGGATTGCATAGTCATCCCCTGAAATGCCTCCATACACCAGATACTCACCTCTGTGGTTACGGAGTTTGCGACGGTTGTCGAACCCGGTGTCGCGATAGCCCAGTGCGACAGCGATAGCCTCTGCGCTCAGGATGTAAGACACGCGCGGGGAGTCGATAGCCATGATTACAATGTCTGTTGCTCCACGGTCCGATAGCCACTGACGCCATGGCATGACTTTTCGCCAGCTGCTGAAATAGGAGGTGTAGGGGGTTGGGGACGGATTCCACGAGAGATGGTCGTCGGCTGTCGCTGAAGTCAACGATAGGCTAGGGTCTTCCGCGGTTAGATCGCCTTTCTTGTTGAAAGGAATAGAAGATCTCTCCCGTCGAAGTGTGCCAAAGCCATACCAAATGGAATATCGCAAGCGGAATAAGACGGCAGGTCGCTGATCAGGCCTCAGAAGAGCCATGCTTGCTTCATTAAAAGCCTGTTCGTGGGATGTTGGTGGCCGGTTTGGAGGGAGAATAAGATTATGAGACTGATCGCTTATTGTGGTGGTTAATCTTTGACTGTCTAGGAGAAGTGAGAGGAGCAACCGTATAGTTGCTAAAGGATGGATCTAGGGAGTTGGAATATCTCATGGAGGGGTAAATGTCTAGCGCTGATATCCTGCATTTCGAGGGTCTGGCCCTTTCTACTTTAATACCAGATGTTCGCCAATGACATAAGGTATCTCCCCTTTTCTATATCCGTCAGAGACCATTAGCTAACATGTCCATAAACGAGCTGATCCCATTACAAGATGATCTAGGCTATAGGGGACTACACGAAAAGCACTAGGGAAACATGAGGAAACGCTGACATCAATTACTGGCGAGCTTGTTGTCTTGGAGGGCTCACCTCCATACCAGATACAGCGTTCGAGAAGTGTTGGCGTCAATCTTTCCTAGAAGGCCTTGAATGCAAAAATGTGAGGCTATTGGCTGGGGCCGACATACTGCCAAAAGCAGTCCCGCTCCTCTTGTCACTATCTCGTAGCAATCCACCGAAGAAGTCCCGTATCTCTTAGTGGTCGAAAAAGAGGGCCAAACTTCCCTGATGCCAAACTCGAGGCCCTTGAAGGAGCTCAGCAGCCACGACAGGACTCTTTACCACAACGAGAGCACCGCAATTCATGACAGCGCGACCTTGATACCCGAACTCGTCTCTCATATTTGCTCCACGGTCGTTACTAGCCATGGATAATACAAAATCGGCATTTCAATCGGGCCATCTCAAACCAGGTGTCAGGGATCCGATGCTACGACACAAGCAGCTCCCAGCATCGCCGCCATGGCTCCAATTGCAGGCCACGGAGTCTCGGAAGACATGTCAGTGAAATCGACCGTAACTTGGCGTTGCCCATACGCTGCTGTCATGGGGAGCTGGTAGATGTCTTCCGCAACACGGCGGGGTAACAGGCCGGGCTTAGGCGGGGAAGAAATGTGATGGGACGAGCTACCATTTTACACACGGTAGGTTAAGTGTTCAGATCACCTGTTTTTTCATGCTTCGTTCTTGGTATGTTAGGTCTTCCAAGGACGTATATGCTCAGTCTTTGTTTTGTATAGGTGATTTATTCACATATTCCTTATGCTTCGTTTTCGGTATGTTGGATCTTCAAATCACATATTCGTCATGCATCGGCTTTGGTGTCATGGGGTTTAAAGAAGCTGCGATGCCTACAATGGAATTGGTAGGCTAGGGCACAATCTCTAGCATGGCCTTGCTAGTTCCTCATCGCGCCTTGGAAACAAACTTCCGTCGTAGCGCTGCACGTTTTTGCTCATCGGTAGTGGAAGGAACAGGGCGAAAGTGCAGTAAGATAATCCCGTGGCAGGACAGAGCTTTGCGATCTTTGCGGCATCAAGGATCGAGAGAGACAAATAAGTGTTGTAAGAGAGGTTTTCAGCTATCGTTGCCTCGGTCTGACGGTGGTATCATTACAGCATGCTGCTTAACGCAGTCGCAGACATCGCTTATCCAACAATGGTAACCATCCGCCAACGCGAGTGGGTAGAAATGTTCTCGGGAATGGGTAGCCGACTGCATATGCGTCTTGGAAGGCGATGCCCATCCACCGGACTCGAGGCTTTCACCCTCGCATAACATACATCTTGTCTATTGCCTAACTAAACTAAACCCGCTAAACCATCATCATCATGGCTCTCTACACTCAGTCGGACACTAACCCTTAAGTTTCGTCATTCCCTTAACATTTTTCGCCTACATCTGGACTCGAACAGGATATTTCCTCTCTTCATCCAACAATAGGAAATAAAACCACTACACCACTCCATTGCGGGGCGGACACACCTACACATCGCTTCAGGAATGCCGAAGACTTAATCATGATAACACATGTCGCTCTCTGAGCTAGATCTAAGTTACATTCTGCGATGCTCTGAGTTCGATCCGGGACTGGGCACTAATAAACGAGGCCAGATTTCCTATGTGACGGATAATAAATCAATCACTTCTACAAACAAGTCATCCAAATCTTTT
>JAABUK010006813.1_pt1 | contig 16824 bp, 12 predicted proteins | sample 5559141 | NCBI WGS metagenome assembly JAABUK01 (sample SAMN10711869, study PRJNA513367) | rock metagenome | isolation source: Antarctica rocks | place: Antarctica: Victoria Land, Pudding Butte nord | collected 2016-01-03
CGATGGCGGAGCATTTCGGTCTTGGCGTGTACATGTGACCCATGATCAGCGTTCCAGCCGTAGGGCGCAACATGGACGTACGATCATCACCGCGTAACTCCTAAGGTATTCGGCGAACCGATCGAGGTCGCGGTCGGCCGAGGGGGTGATTCGGACGATCGGCGTCACGACCGAGGGGCCGGGGCTCCCGGGCCCGTGGTCAGCCGTCGCCGCTTCGCTTCCCAGTAAGCTTCGTCGATTTCGAGCGAGCCGCCGGAGTCGAGCCCTTCGAGGAGCGCGGCATCAACCCGCTCGGCGGCCGTCCGCTCCTGATCGGCCCGGATGAGCTCGCGGACGTACTCGCCGGCGCTGCCGTAGTCCCCCTCGGCCACCCGACCACGGAGGAACTCCTTCATTGCTTCCGTCAGCGTGATGTCGAGCGTTTCCATCGAGAAAGCCTCCTGTCCGGATCATGGCACCCCGGTTGAGCCCTGTCAACGCCGCCAGTCGCCGAGCCGCAAGGCGGCGGTGGACGGGCGGGTGTCCACATCCGGCAAGGGCGGCCAGGGGCTCTCCTCTCGCTTGCCGTGGTGGCCCGGGGCGTCCAGTTCGGGGCTGCTCGGGGCGAGCTTGCCGAGGTGGCGGTAAAGGATCCGGCGGAGCTCTCGGATCGTCTCGGGGGTGTCCTGGCAGACGTGGCTGCCGGGCACGACGAGTTCGGTGGTCGACCATTCGAGGTGCGAGCTCTTGTAGGGGACCACGCCGTCGCTTCCCAGCTCGATCGGGAGGTCGGGGTCGAGCTGGCCGATGATCGAGTGCACCGGGACGCCGGGCTTCCGGGGGAGCGAGGCCAGTGTCGTCAGCAGCCGGTTGTCGGGCCGAAGCTCGTCGATGCTGGAGGGGAGGCCACCGTCGCGGATCTCGGGCGTGAAGAAGTCGGGGCCGTTCCGGGCGAGGAGGGCCTTGTAGAGCAGCCTCAACTTGCTCGGCAGGCGGATCAGGCGATCGGCGAGGCGGCCGATGAACTGGTCGCCCAGATCGCTCCCCCGGTGCGGCGTGGCGATGAAGACCATCCGGGCGACCGAGGGGTGGGGCTCGAAGAAGAAGATCCGGCGGAGCAGGTCGCGGTGCTCGGGCTCGGCCTGGAGTTCCTCGAACGGGCGGCGGGCGATCAGTCGCCAGAGGTCGTCGCCGCTCTCCTCGATGAGCATCTTGGAGATCAGGCCCCCCATGCTGTGCCCGACCACCACCATCCGGTCGAGGGCCTTGTCGGCGCGGGCGGGGTCGATCACGTCCCGGAGCTCGCCCAGCTTCTGGCGGAGCTTCGCGGCCGAGGCGGGGAAGGGCGTGCCCGTCGGGTACATGAACAGCCAGAACTGGTAGCGATCGCGGAGGGCCGGGTCGCCCCGGAGGTCGTTGATCACCTTCATCCAGGCGGCCGGGCTGGAGCGAAGCCCGTGGACCAGGAGCACGGGGATCTTCCCCGGCTCGTAGGGGTGGAGCATGTAGAGCCCCGCCAGCTTCTCCAGCCACTGGGGGTCGAGCAGGCCGATTTCCTGGAGGATCGGCAGGGGGCTCTGCACGAAGTGGTAGACCAGCGGCGTCGTCAGGTCGCCCGCCAGCGGCTCTTTCCGGCCGTCGAGCAAGACCTGGCGCTCGAGGAGCGGGTCGTGAAGCTCCAGGCGGAGGCCCGAGGGGGGGTCCAGCTTCAGGACGGCGGTCATCGGGTAGACCTGCCGGGGCATGAGGAACTTCTCCTCGCCCCGACGCCCCTCGATCGCCTTCAGGTCGAACTTGCGGAGGGCGATCAGCGGGACGCCGAGGCCCGGCGTCTTGTAATGGTGATCGAGGTTCTTGACCTGGAAGTCGTCGGCGAAGAGGAACTCGTCGAACTGGTCCGGGTCGAGGAACTCGGCGTCGCGGGCGATCGTCAGGGCGATCCCGAGACCGGCCAGCTTGGCCCGCCAGTCCTCGTCGAGCCGGACCCGCCGGCCGCTGGTGGCGCGGAGGAACTCCTCCTGCACCGCCCCGGAGAGGGCCAGGGCGTCGGGCTTTCTCGGGTCGGGACGCTTGGACCTCGGCTCGGCCGAGAGCGACGCCAGCGCGACCGAGGCGTCGGTAAGGGCGTCGAGTTGATACCGGGCGTCGATCTCGCGGGAAGTCCGACGCGCGTCGAGCCCCGCCCGATAACTCGCCGACGCCCGGGCGAGCAGGGCCTCGGGGTCGCCCGGGGCGATTCCGGCCGATGGGAAGGCGCGGAGCGGCGGGGGGGGCCCCTTCGAGCCGTCAGCGCCCGGGTCCGCCCATCGGGCGATCCGCTGGAGTCGCCCGGCGGAGGAGGTGGAGAAGCCGCCGCCGACCTTCTTGATCGACACGCCCCCGCATCCCGTCGCGACCAGGCCGACCAGCACCAAACCCGCGAACCGACCACCTCGCCATCCCATGGCACTCCCCACGGCCGACGAATGGCCCCCCCGAGGACGAGGGGCCGCAAAGGGGCGACCATCCTTGGTCTTCGAGGCCAGCGCGAGGCAACGACCATACCTTTCATCGGCCGATCGGGGCCGGCGGATCACTAAATTCTCGGCGCGGGATTTGCGGCCGGGTGCCTTGGCACGAAACCGGAGGGATCGACGACCATGACACCTCGGAAATCGCGCCGGACTTTCCTGGCGGGCTGCTCGGCCTCGGGCCTCGCCCTGGCCTCGACCGGACTCGCCCAGGCGGAGGAGGCCCTCGTGGGCACCGCTTATCTTTGCGTGACCTGCGGGACCCAGTTCGCCGAGTCGGACGCCCCGCCTCCGAACTGCCCGATCTGCGACGACGAGCGCCAGTACGTCCCGCCCGAGGGGCAGAAATGGACGACCCTGGAGGCGACCCGGTCGACCCACAAGGTCGCCCTGAAGTCCGAGGAGCCCGGCCTGCACTCGGTCAACGCCGAGCCGAAGTTCGGCATCGGCCAGCGGGCCTTCCTGATCCGCACGCCCGAGGGGAACGTCCTCTGGGATTGCATCGGGCCGATCGACGGGCCGACGGTGGCGAAGATCAATGAACTGGGCGGGATCGACGAGATCGCGATCTCGCACCCGCACTATTACACGTCAATGATCGAGTGGAGCCGGGCCTTCGGCGGGGCGCCGATCCACCTCCACGAGGCCGAGCGGAAGTGGGTCATGCGGCCCGACCCGGCGGTCCACTTCTACTCGGGCAGGACGCTGGCGCTGCGCGGGGGGTTGACGCTGATCAGTACCGGCGGCCACTTCACCGGCTATCAGGTCCTGCACTGGCCGGGCGGGGCCGGGGGGAAGGGTGCCCTGATGGCGGGCGACCAGCCGCAGATCTGCATGGACCCGAAGCAGGTCACCTTCATGTATTCCTACCCGAACTACATCCCCCTCAACGCCCCGGCGATCCGCCACGTCATCGAGTGCCTGGGCCCTTACCAGTTCGACCGGCTCTACGGGGCGTTCTTCACCCGGGGGAAGGGGATCGTCCCGAGCCGGGCCAAGGAGGTCGTCGAGCGGTCGGCCTCGCGGTATCTGGAGGCGATCCGGGGATGAGCCGGAGGGGGCGGGCCCCCTTCCGGCTCGAACCTCGGGGTTCAGGCCACGCCATGGGCCCTGAAGAAGGCGAGGAGCTTCTTCCAGCCGTCGGCGGCCGGCTCGGCGCGATAGGTAGGGCGGTAGTCGGCGTGGAAGCCGTGGGGGGTCTCGGGGTAGACGACGATCTCGTCGGGCTTGCCGGCGGCCTTGAGGGCGGCCCGCATCTTGTCGATGCTGGCGACGGGGATGCCGTCGTCGGCCCCGCCGTAGAGGCCGAGGACCGGGGACTTCAGGTCGGCCACGCAGTCGATCGGGTTCTTCGTCTGGAGGGCGTTGGTCGGGCCGACGAGCCGCCCGTACCAGGCCACCCCCGCCTTGAGGGCCGGGTTATGCGCCGCGTAGAGCCAGACCACCCGCCCGCCCCAGCAGAAGCCGGTGACGGCGAGCTTCGCGGCGTCGGCCTTGCCCGTCCCCTTGGCGTAGGCCACGGCGGCGTCGAGGTCCGACATCACCTGGGCGTCGGGCACCTTCGAGACGATCTTGAGGATGTCCGGGAACTGGGTCAGCTTCGAGACGTCGCCCTGCCTGGCGTACATCTCCGGCGCGATGGCGAAGTACCCGAGCTTGGCGAACCGACGGCAGACGTCCTTGATGTGCTCGTGGACGCCGAAGATCTCCTGGACGACCAGGACGGTCGGGAACGGCCCGCCCTGGGCCGGCATCGCCCGATAGGCCGGGATCTCGCCATCGGCCACGGGGATCTTGACCTCGCCCGCCGTCAGGCCCTCGGTGTCCGTCGTGATCGTCTCGGCAGAGACCGGCTGGACCGCCAGCGCGAACCCCCCGGCCAGCGAGGTGACGACGAAGCCTCTCCGCGAGACCTCGACCTTCGGCAATGAGCCCGGACGTCCTTCATCCATCATCGAAAAAATCCTCAAAGCGACCCGAGGCCCCGCCAGGCCCGACCCGTTCGTGGGCCGGTCGCGAAGGCCATCATTGCAGGGATCGCCATCATAGCCGCTCGACGCGCCGTCGGGGAGGACGGGGAGACGGAGGCCGCAAGCCGGATGGCCGGGGGCGGCCGGGCGGGGTCCGCGCCCGGGTCGGTCGGCCAACCTCCAAAGTCTCCGGGGCAGCCGGTTCAATCGGCCCGAAATGCTGTTAGACTGGTCCGCAATCGACGGGCCGGTCGGCCTCCCCGGGGAATCAGCGGAGTCGTCATGCGGACCGAGGCGTTGGAAGCTCTCAGCGGCGACATCCACCTGCTCGGCGGGCTGCTCGGCGGGGCGATCCGGGGCCTGGCGGGCGAGGAAGCGTTCGCCCTCGTCGAGGAGATCCGGGCGGCGGCCAAGGACCTCCGGGCCGACGCCTCGCCCGAGGCCGCCCGCCGGCTCCGCGACCGGCTCGGGGGCCTCGGCCTGGCCGACCTCCGGACGCTAATCCGGGCCTTCAGCGTCTATTTCGACTTGACCAACCTGGCCGAGCAGCAGGCCCGGGTCCGCGCCATCCGGGCCCACGCCCGGGCGGCCGACCCGTCCCGCGAGGACGAGAGCCCGGAGTCGGCCCTCCGGCAGCTTCGGGACCGGGGGATCGACGCCGAGCAGGTTGCCGAGCACCTCGGCCGGGCCCTGATCTGCCCGGTCTTCACCGCCCACCCGAGCGAGGCCCGGCGGCGGACGATCCTGGAGAAGCTCTCGGCGATCGCCCGCGACCTCGACCGCCTGGAAGACCGGGCCCTCGTGCCGATTGAGCGCGAGCGGGCCGTCGCCTCGATCGCCGAGGAGGTCGAGACCCTCTGGCTCTCCGACACCATCCGGGAATCGCGCCCGAGCGTCGAGGACGAGGTCCGCCAGGGGCTCGGCGTGGTCGAGGAGAACCTCCTGGAGGTCGTCCCCCGCGTCTACCGCTCGATCGAAGCCGCGCTCGGGCGAGTCTACCCCGGCCGCGACTGGGAAGTCCCGGCCTTCCTCCGGTTCGGCTCCTGGATCGGCGGCGACCGCGACGGCCACCCCGGCGTCAAGGCCGCGACCACCGCCGGGGCGGTCCGGCTCCAGCAAGAGAGCCTCCTCGGCCACTACCTCGATCTCGTCGAGGACCTCTGGCGGCGGCTGAGCCACTCCGACCGCCTCGAACCGCCCGGCCCGGCGTTCGTCGCCAGCCTGGCCGAAGACGCGAAGGCCTTTCCCGAGGTCGACCTCTCGTCCCACCACGAGCCCTACCGGCTCAAGTGCCGGATGATCGCCGCCAAGCTCCGGCGGACCCTGAGCTTCGTCCGCGAGGGCGAGGCGAGCTGGTCTGGCGAGGACGCCCCGACCGGACCGGGGATCTACCTCGGCCGGGCCGCCCTGCTGGCCGACCTGAAGGTGATCGCCGACGACCTCGAACGCGCCGGGGCGAGGGCGGCGAGCCGGGGGGCCGTCCGCGACCTGATCCGGCTGGTCGAGGTCTTCGGCGTCCACCTGCTGACCCTGGACCTCCGCCAGCACGGGGCCCGGCACACCGAGGCCCTGGACGAGGTCCTCCGCAAGGCCGGGGTCCACCTCGGCTACGCCGGGCTCTCGCCCGACGAGCGGTTCGACCTGCTCGCCGCCGAGCTGGAGTCGACCCGCTCGCTGATCCCGGCGCACCTCGACTACTCGCCCGAGACGACCGAGGTGATCCGCACCTTCCGCACCGTCGCGGCGATCCTGGAGCGGCAGTGCCCCGAGGCGATCGACAAGTACATCATCAGCTCGACCACCGACCCGGCGCACCTGCTCGAAGTCCTCCTGCTCGCCCGCGAGGCCCGCCTCTTCCGGCCGGACGAGGGGATCAGCCGGCTCGACATCGTCCCCCTCTTCGAGGCGCTCGAACCCCTGCAAACGGCCTCCAGCATCATGGAGCGGCTGCTGGCCTTGCCCGTCTATCGCCGCCACCTGGAGCTCCGGGACGACTGCCAGGAGGTGATGATCGGCTACTCCGACAGCAGCAAGGAGAGCGGCTCGCTCCAGTCGGCCTGGGCCCTCTATCGGGCCCAGGGCGACCTGGTCGAGACCGGCCGTCGGGCGGGAATCACCATGCAGATGTTCCACGGCCGGGGCGGGGCGATCGGCCGTGGCGGCGGGCCGGCGAACCGGGCGATCCTCGCCCAGCCGAGGGGGACCGTCGACGGCCGCCTGAGGATGACCGAGCAAGGGGAGGTGATCGCCGACCGCTACGGACACCCCGGCGTCGCCGAGCGGCACCTGGAGCAGGTCGTCCACGCGGTCCTGCACACCAGCTTCCCCGGCGAGGGCGACCAGCCCAAGCCCGAGTGGTCCGCGATCCTCGACAAGCTCGCCCCCGCCGCCTGCCGGCACTACCGTGGCCTGGTCTACGAGGATCCCGACTTCCTCGACTACTTCCGCCAGGCGACGCCGATCGAGGAGATCGTCCAGCTCAAGATCGGCTCCCGCCCCTCGAAGCGGGGCAAGTCGACCTCGCTCGACCAGCTCCGGGCGATCCCCTGGGTCTTCTCGTGGATGCAGTGCCGCCACACCCTCCCGGGCTGGTACGGCTTCGGCGGGGCGCTCGACGAGCACCTCCGCGAGGTCCCCGGCGACCTGAAGACGCTCCGGGCGATGTACCAGTCGTGGCCCTTCTGGCGGACCTTCATCGACAACACCCAGATGATCCTGGCCAAAGCCGACATGACCATCGCCCGGCTCTACGCCGACCTCGTCGACGACCGGGCCCTGGCCGACCGGGTCTTCGGCCGGATCGCCGACGGCCACGCCAAGTCGGTCCGGGCGATCCTGGAAATCACCGGCCAGGCCGAGTTGCTGGAACACCTGCCGATCCTCCGCCGTTCGATCGACCGGCGGAACCCCTACGTCGACCCCCTCAGCTTCATCCAGCTCGTCCTCCTGAGGCGGCTCCGCGAAGGCGAGGGCCCCGGCGACGAGACCCTCACGGCCGTCCTGGAGAGCATCAACGGGATCGCCTCGGGCCTGAAGAACACGGGCTGATCGGGCCGGGCCGGGCCGGGCCCTACGAATCCGGGTCGCCCGGTCGCCCCAGACGGCCCCGCGCCGTAAGATGGACGAATGACGATGGCCGAGCGGCCGAACCGCCCCGAAGAGGAAGCGACCCCGATGAAGCCCGCCGCACTGGTGAAGATCGCGACCCTCGCCGCCGCCGCCCTGGTCGCCGGGCCTCGGCCGGCCCCCGCCCAGGGGCCCTCCGCGCCGGCCTCGATCGAGGCGATCAACGCCGAGCACGAGCGGCAGGTCCGCGAGCTGGAGAAGCGGCGGGTCGCCGCCTTCGGCAAGCTGGCCGGCTCGGGGCCCGGCGGGGCGTCGACCGTCGCGTATGAGGCCTGCTTCCGGCTGGCGATCGAGCGGAACCTGTACGCCGAGGCCGACCCCTTCGCCCTGAAGGTGATCCGGTCCGAGGCGCCGGATTCGGCCGTCGCCTGGCTCGCCCACGTCGTCCACATCGTCGCCGAGGCCGACCGGGGGGCCTACGACGAGTCGCTGAAAGAGCTGGCCGCCGCCCTCCGGCTCGAAGGGCCGGGCCAGGAGAAGGCGAAGCAGGCCGGCCTGCCCGTCGCCGCGCGGGCCTCGATCGTCGACGCCTACTTCCAGCGGCTCGTCCGGGCCGACCAGTTCGAGGTCGCCCGCCAGGCGATGAAGCTGGTCGCCGACTCCGCCGAGGCCCCGGCGATCAAGGCCCTCGCCGCCCGGCGGCTCCGCCAGCTCGACCTCGTCGGCAAGCCCGCCCCGTCCTTCGCCGGGCTCGACCTCGACGGCAAGCCGTTCCGGCTCGAAGACGCCGGGGGGGACGTGGTCCTGGTCGTCTTCTGGGCGACCTGGTGCCAGCCGAACGCCCGGGAGATGCCCTGGCTCGACCGGCTCGATCGGCTCGACCGGGCCAAGGGGCTGCGGATCGTCGGGATCAACCTCGACTCGGCCCAGGACGGCCTGCAGGAGCTGAAGTCGGTCCTCCCCCAGGTCCGCCGCTATCTCCTCGATTACAACGTCACCTGGCCGACCCTGCTCAACGGCCCCGGCGAGCTGGATTACGCGGGCAAGTTCCACGTCGCCGAGATCCCCGCCTCCATCCTGATCGGCCGCGACGGCAAGGTCGCCCACCTCGACCTCTCCGGCCCGAGCCTGGACAAAGCCGTGGCCGCGGCCCTCGCCCGCAAGCCCTGAACACTCGAGCGACCAACCGACCCCGAACCGGCAGAGGAGCGCACCCGATGAGGAATCCGACGACGATCCGGCGATCGGCCACGCTGGCCCCGGCGCTCGCCCTGGCCCTCCTGTCCGGCCTGGCGACCCCGGCCGAGGCCCAATTCGGGGGCTCCGGCGGGTTCGGCGGGTTCGGCTATGGCTTCGGGTTCAACCAGAACGCCTACTCCGACGTGAACTACCTCAACCAGCGGTCGCTCCAGAACGGCGAGGCCGCCGCGGCGAATCGCCCCCAGCCCCTCACCGCCCCGCAGTACCAGTCTCGCGACGACAGCCTCTACGACCGGTACGACCTGGAGACGCGCGAGTCGATGATCGACCGGATCGCCCGCGACCCGGCCCAGGAGATGGGGACGGCCAGCCCGACGGGGGCCGTCCCCCGGCCGAGGAACGCCTCGAAGCCGAAGGCCCCGGCCGCCGCCGCCCAGCCCGAGGAGCCCCGGTCGGTCCACCTGGCCGACTTCTTCAACCAGGACCACCAGCTCGTCTGGCCGAGCGCCTCGCCGATCTCCGGCGACTTCGGCAAGAAGCAGGAGACGGCCGACCTCGCCGCCCTCGCCGTGCTCAACGAATACGACCTGAAGGGCCTGGCCAGCACCGCCAACGTCGCCGAGGCCCGGCGGAAGTTGCTCGAATACGGCCGGCCGGCCCTGGATCAAGTCCGCCAGCAGTCGACCCCGGCCCTGACCGACGCCTTCCACGTCTTCCTCCTCTCGCTCTACGGCAACCTCGGGGCGGCGGCGACCGTCCCCAAGGCGAAGTGACCGTGCGACGATCCCCGGCGACCGGCCCCGATCTTGCATGACGGTGAGGAACGGGTCGGCATCCCACGAACCCACTGTCCCTTGTCCTCGCGGAGGCGGTCGAGCATGAAGGTGACGCCCTGGTTGCTCTTCGGCACGTTCCTGGCGAGCTGGCTCGCGTCGCAGGCGGTCGCGCAGGTGCCGGCCGACCGGGCGGGCGAAGAGCGGGCGATCCGCTCGGCGGTCGCCGGGTTCGCCGACTCGGTCGGCCGGGGCGACGCGAAGGCGGTCGCCGCGATGTTCACCGAATCCGGCGAGGCGATCGCCGCCGACGGCCAGGCGATCCGGGGCCGTAAGGCCCTGGAGGCCCACTACGCCTCGCGGTTCACTGCGAGCCCCGGCGAGAAGCTGGAGGCTACCGTCGAGCTGGTCGACTTCCTCGCCCCCGGGGTCGCCCGCCAGGACGGCCGCTCGAAGTTGATCCCCGCGGGCGGCGGCGAGGCCACGGCCGCCCGGTACACGACCACCTTCGTCAAGCTCGAAGGCCGCTGGCTCGTCGCCAGCCTCCGCGAGCTGGACGACCACGGCATCACCCCTCGCGAGCGGCTCGAAGGCCTGGCCTGGATGGTCGGCGACTGGGTCGAGGAGAGCGGCGGGGGCGTGGCGACGACCACCGTCGCCTGGAGCGAGGACGGCCACTACCTGCTCCGCAACTTCGAGATCCGGGTCGGCGGCTCCACCCACCTGAAGGGGACCCAGCGAATCGGCTGGGACCCGCTGACCCATCAGGTCATCTCCTGGGTCTTCGACTCGAAGGGGGGGTACGAAGTCGGCCACTGGAACCGGAGCGGCGACCAGTGGGTCATCAAGTCGAACGGGGTCCACCCCGACGGACTGACGACCTCCGCGACTCAGACCCTCGGCCGGATCAAGAAGGACCGGCTCCACTGGGGGGCGACCTCCCGGACGCTCGGCGGCGAGGCCCTCGAAGACATCCACGAGGTCGTCATGGTCCGCCGGCCCCCCGTGCCGAAGTGACCGGGCCGGCTTCCGATCGCGTCGAACCCCTACCACCCACCAATCGGCTCGCCGCGAGCCGGCCCCGAACGAGGCACCCATGACGACCAGCCGATGGAAGACAGCCCTCGTCGCGGCCCTGGCCCTGGCGGGCTTCGCCGGGGAGGCCGCCGCCCAGAAGGGCGGCCGTGGCGGCGGCGGCCGAGGCGGGATGGTCGGCGGCCGTGGCGGCGGCGGCGAGCGCGGTGAGGCCCGGCCCAACTTCGGTGGGGGCGGCGAGCGTGGCGAGGCCCGGCCCAACTTCGGCAACGTCGGCCGGGTCAACATCCCGAACTTTAACCGGCCCGTCGAGGCCCAGCGGTTCGTCCCCAACATCGCCAACATCAACCGGGGCAACTTCAACGCCAACGTCAACCGCCCGGCCAACTTCAACCGGCAGAACTTCGGCAACGTCAACGTCCTCAACAACCAGGTCAACAACCTGGACCGGGGCCGCGAGTGGGGCGGGGGCGGCGTTTACGGCAACGGCTATCACGCCAACACCTATTACAACAACAACTCCAACTGGGTGAACGGCTCCTGGAACAACAACTTCCGGCCGGGCTGGGGCGGCTACCCCGGCTATGGCTACGGCGGCTCGGGCCTCGGCGGGCTCGGGGCGCTCGGCGGGCTCGGCTTGCTCGGGGGGCTCGGGGGCGGCTATGGGTCGGGCTACGGCCTCGGCGGCTATGGCGGCTATGGCGGGTACGGCAACAACTCTGGGTACGGCAACAACTACGGCAACGGCAACAATTACGGCTACGGGTCCGGGATCGGGTCGGGGCTGGGGATCGGGTCGGGCCTGGGGATTGCCTCGTGGGGCCTCGGGTCGCTGTTCAATAACTGGGGGTATTCGAGCTACTCTAATCCCTACTATTCGACGGCCTACGCCGCGCAGCCGGCCGCGTTCTCGACGCAGACCCTGGGATACGACTACTCCAGGCCGCTGGACCTCTACTCGACCCCGCCGGACGAAGTGGTCCTCCAGTCATCGGTGACCAGCCTCGACTCGGCCCGCGAGGCATTTCACGCCGGGGATTACCCCCAGGCATTGATCCTAGCGGACCAGTCGCTGAAGCAGTCGCCGAACGACCCGATGCTCCACGAGTTCCGGGCCGTCTGCCTGTTCGCCCTGAGGCGTTACGACGAGGCGGCCGTGCCGTTCTACACGGTCCTCTCGGCCGGGCCGGGCTGGGACTGGACGACCCTGATCGGGCTCTACCCCGACGTCGAGGTCTACACCGTGCAGCTCCGCGAGCTGGAGGCATACTGCAACGCCACGCCGACGGCGGGCTCGGCCCGATTCGTGCTGGCGTCGCTCTACCTGACCCAAGGCAGCAAGGACGCCGCCGCCGACCGGCTCCGCCAGGTCGTCGCGCTCCAGCCCCAGGACCGGCTCTCCGCGCAGCTCCTGACGGCGCTCTCGGCCCAGCCGGCGGCCCTCGCCCAGGGCCAGCCCTCGCCCACTCCCGAACAGCTCCAGGCCTCGCAGGGGCTCGTGGACCCGGCCGCGGCCCAGCCGCTCGCGACCCAGCCGCTCGCGACCCAGCCGCTCGCGACCCAACCGCTGACGGCCCAGCCCCCGGCCAACCCGACCCCTGCCGACGCGCCCCCGGGCACCCCGGCTGCCGCCGCCTCGCCCGCCGCGCCGGCCTTGCCCGACGGCCCGGTCCCGGCCATCCTCGTCGGAAACTGGACCGCCTCGCCCGCCGCCGACGTGACGATCACCCTGAGCCTGATCGACGACAAGTCGTTCAACTGGAAGGTCGTCGAGAAGGGCCAGGCCCGCGAGTTCAAGGGCGAGGCCAAGTTCGCCAACGACGTGCTCGCCCTGGTCTCGCCGACGATGCCGCCGATGGTCGCCAAGGTGGCCTTCAAGGAGGCCGGCCACTTCAACTTCAAGGCCGTCTCCACCCCCGCCGATGACAAGGGCCTCGACTTCGGCAGATGAGATCGATCCGACCTTGCCGCCTCGAACCACTCAAGGGAACCGCGCCGATGGACGAGATCATCAAGAGCTTGTCGAGCCACGTCGGGGTCTCCGAGGAGACCGCCCGGACCGCCCTCGGTGCCGTCGTGGCGTTCCTCAAGGGGCACCTGCCCGAGGCGGTCTCCTCGGAGATGTTGAAACGGTTCCCTGACGCCAACGGCCTGATCGCCGCCTACGAGGCCAACAAGTCGACCGAGGGCGGCGGCCTGATGGGGGCCGTCACCGGCCTGGCGACCAAGGTCCTCGGCGAGGGCGCCGGGCAGGCCCCTCGGCTGATGGCCATGCTCGAACGCTCGGGCCTGGACCTCAAGCAGGTCGAGTCGTTCCTCCCCAAGGCGGCCGAGCTGATGAAGGCCCACCTCCCGGCCGACCTCTACGACAAGATCGTCGCCAGCTTCCCGAGCCTCGGCCAGGCCGGAGGGAAGCCCTGAGATGGCGGAGACCCGGCCCGGCCCCAGGCCCCGGCGAGCGGCCTCGATCCTGCTCGCGGCGGCGCTCCTGCCGATCGGCGGGGCCCCGGCGGCCGGTCCCCTGCAGGTCCCGGCCCCCGCGCCGGCCGATCCCCTGGTCGCGCTCAATGACCGCTTCCACGACGCCTACCGCCGGGCCCGGGTCGACGAGCTGGCCGGGGCCGGGCCGGTCGTCCTGGTCTCGACCGGGATCTTGATCCTGGCCCGAGGCGAGCAGCGGTCCGAGGTCCCGTTCCCGCCGCCGGCCTACCACCGGCTCAAGGAGGTCGCCCACGTCCCGCTGCTTACCTTCGTCCTGCTGAAGGGGGCCGGGGGCCGCCCGCTCGACCCCGACCGCCTGGCCGAGGCGTCCCGGGTCCTCCACCTCGTCGACGCCTCGCTCGCGAAGCTCGACCCCTCGAGCTTCCCCGCCGGGTCGGTCGACCGCCAGCGGGCGATCCTCGGGGCGACCCGGACTTACCTTGCGGGCGTGATCGAGGCGGGCCGGGCCGAGCCGGGGGCGCTGGCCGAATACGCCCGGGCGATGGGCCCGCCGATGCTCGCCAACGCCGACGACGCGGCGAGGGTCCACCTCGAAGCCCTCGACGCGCAGGTGCAGGCCTGGCGGCGGTCGATGACGGCGGAGGAGCGGCGGTCGATGCGGGCGGTGGTCCTGTCGGCCCACATGGCCCGCGACCGCGAGATCGCCATGCAGTATTTCGAGAAGCTCCTGGGCGAGTCGGCCGAGGGGCATCGGATCGTCTACGCCGAGGGGGTCGTCGATCCGGCCAGGGCGCTCGACCTGCTGGGTACCCACCTCCTCGACGGCGCGGCGAGCCTGGCGTTCTTCGGCGACGAGCGGCGGCTCCACCGCGATATCCTCTCCGACGGCGGGACCAAGGCCCTCCGGTCGATGACGATCGGGCCTTGAGGCTGGGGCCTTCCCAGGCCGCCCCCGCTCGGGTCCAATGGTTCGACCCCCACCCCTCCCGGCCTTCGCGAGGCGCCTTGCCATGAACCTCGGACTCCTGCTCGCCCCGGCCTTGCTGGCCTGGGCCGACCCCGCGCCGATCCGCCTGCCGGTCACGCGCGACGCCTGGTTCTCCAACGTCGGCCCCGAGGCCGACGCGAACACCGGCGGCTCGCCCCGGCTCAAGCTCAAGTCGATCCAGGAGATGGCCCTGGTCGACGTCGACCCCGCCCCCTTCAAGGGCCGGGCCGTCCGGTCGGCGACGCTCCACGTCCGCTCCTCCGGCGAGCCCAGGCTGAAGCGGGTGACGGTCGGCAGCTTCGGATCGGAGTGGTTCGAGGGGACCGCGACCTCCTACGAGCCCCAGGTCGGCAGCTCGACCCACAACCACAAGCGGCACCCGGACGTCCCCTGGACCGTGCCCGGCTCGGACCTCTGCGCCGTGATCCTCGGCCAGGGCGGCACCGCCTGGAGGGTGGCCGACGCGACCGAGCCCGACGCCGAGGGGTGGCAGGCCATCGCCGTCGACCCGCGGATCGTCGCCCTCCGCTCGGCCGGGCTCAGCCACGGGTTCTTCCTCTTCGACGACACCGGGACCGAGTGGAAGCGGGAGGGCGAAAAGTTCACCCGTGACGGCTTCCCCAACCGGTTCGTGGCCAGCAAGGACTCGAACCGGGCGAGCGCCCCGTACCTGACGGTCGACCTCGGCGCCGAGGATCGGAAGCCTCCCGCCGCCCCCTTTAACCTGGAGTCCGACCCGGCCGACCTCCCCGAGGGCGAGGCCCAGGTCTCCTGGTCGACCCCGGAGGACTCGGGCGAGGCGGGGACCGTCGGCTTCTTCGCGACCCTCGACGGCCGACCCATCCCCCAGTACCTCGTCCCGCTGGCGAGACGACCGGGCGAGGTCGTCCGGATGCACCTCCGCGACCTCGGCCCGAAGCCCCCCCCCACGCCGACCCTGGCCGTCCGGGCCGTCGATGGCGCGGGGAACTTCGGGCCGGAGTCGCGGGCGAGGGTCCGCCTGTCGACGAGGAAGGCCGACCCGTGGACCCTCGGCGCGGGCTACCGCGTCGACCCCGCGCCGCTGCCCCGGCTCGGGCCGGGCGAGGTCGCCGTCGTCGACGAGCTGGACAAGATCCAGCCGGTCACGGGCGAGCTGATCCCGGGCCAGCCGGATTCCTACCTCTCGTCCAACCACCTCTGGCAAGCGAAGTCCCGGCAGGTCGCCCTGAATGCCGCCCGGAACGAGTTCGTCGGCTTCCAGCTCGTCCTGAAAGGTCCGATCGCCAAGGCCCGGCCGACCTTGAAGTTCGAAGGGGCCGCCGGGGCGAAGGTCCGCGTCGCCATCGGCCGCTACCGCCACGTCGGGACTTCGAAGGGGCCGCTCCCCGACCCGATCGTCCCCCTCGACCGGCCCGAGGTCGTCCCGGGCGCGAAGTCTTCGAGCCTCCACGTCGAGGTCTACGTCCCCCACGACGTCCCGCCGGGCGACCTGAAGGGGACGCTCTCGCTGGAGCTGGACGGGGCGAGGCTGGACCTCGGCGTGACGCTCCGGGCCTGGGCCTTCACCCTGCCCGACCGCCTGAGCTTCCTCCCGGAGATGAACTGCTACGGCCTGCCGCCCAACGAGCGTGACTTCTACCGGCTGGCCCACGAGCATCGGACCTTCATCAACCGCCTCCCCTATCATCAAGACGGCGCGATGGAGCCGGGCTGCGCCCCGGCCTGGGACGGCAAGACGCTCGACTGGTCGGCCTGGGACCGGCGGTTCGGCCCGTTGCTCGACGGCTCGGCCTTCGCCGACCTCCCCCGCAAGGGCGTCCCCGTCGACGGCTTCTACCTCCCCCTCTTCGAGAACTGGCCGACGCCGATCGAGGGGAATTACGACGGGAGCTACTGGGCCGACCGGGCCTTCACCCCGGCCTATCGGTCGGCGTTCGTCGAGGCCTCCCGGCAGTTCGCCGCCCACCTGAACGCGAAGGGTTGGGACGGCCCCCTCTTCCAGGGGTTCCTCAACAACAAGGTCGACTTCAAGTCACGAGGGTGGTCGCGCGGGTCGTCGCCCTGGCTGCTCGACGAGCCGGCCAACACCCAGGACTTCTGGGCCCTCCGCTGGTTCGCCGCCGCCTTCCACGAAGGGGTCAACCAGGCCCCCGGCGCGGCCCATCTAACCTTCCGCGCCGACATCTCGCGGCCCCAGTGGCAGCGCGACCTCCTGGACGGCCTGCTCGACTACAACGTCGTCGGCGGGGCGATGCGGGACCATCACCGCATCGTCCTCGACCGCAAGGCCGCCGAAGGGCAGGTCGTCGTCGAGTACGGCACGGCCAACGCCATCGAGGAATCCAACCTGCAAGCCGTCGGCTGGAGCCTCGACGCCTGGTCGCTCGGGGTCGACGGCGTCCTCCCCTGGCAGACGATCGGCCGAGCCGAGTCGTGGACCACGGGCGACCCGCTCGCCCTGTTCTACCCTTCGCGCGAGGGCGGCGGCCCGTCTCCCTCGATTCGCCTGAAGGCCTACCGCCGGGGGCAGCAGGACGTCGAGTACCTGACCCTCCTCGGCCAGCTCCAGGGCGAGCCCCGGTGGGCGACCGGTCGGCGGGTCCGCGACGAGTTGAAGCTCTCGGCCTCCCGGACCAGCTCGGGCGGCGAGGACGCGGGGCGGGTCGGCTATGCCCGGCTGAGGCCCCAGGACGAGTGGGCGTTGAGGAACCGGGTCGGCGAAGCCCTCTCGGCCCTCCGGCCCGCCCCGAAGCGGCAACTCGTCGAGTGGAAGACGCCCCGGCGTGACCCCTCGAAGCTCGCCCCGGCCCTGGTCGGCGAGGGGCGCTGAGAGTCTGTGAAAGAACTGGCCCGTTTGCGACCTCTTTGTGAGAACCGTC
>JAABUK010006814.1_pt1 | contig 16823 bp, 18 predicted proteins | sample 5559141 | NCBI WGS metagenome assembly JAABUK01 (sample SAMN10711869, study PRJNA513367) | rock metagenome | isolation source: Antarctica rocks | place: Antarctica: Victoria Land, Pudding Butte nord | collected 2016-01-03
GAGGAGGAGGAGGAGGAGGAGGAGGAGGTAAGCGACTCTCCTTTTTTCTTCCCATCCCGGAAATTACGGGGTAGTTACATAGCTGTGTTTGGCTCAGGCGCGGGATCCATCCGTGGGGAGCAGGAATTGATAACAAACAAGGGGGCGTCACGTTATTAGCGAGATTTGGCATGGGAGCCTCTATTATGGAACTACCAGTACCCCGAGTGTGATAGGTAGATTTTGAGGGGGGGGGGTGGGGCGATTTGCAGACAAGGAAGGGTCAATGAGCACTTCACATGATTTCGTGAGAGTAAGGCCCATTGTTCGATAATGCAGGAAGGAAGATAAAGTCATTGGAGAGTAAAAGGGTGTGTCCGGTCTGTGGATGTAGTATGTATATATATTATGGAGGTGTTCAACCCTGGAAAAGGAAGGCAAAAGATGCCATGGTCTCCTGCCCGATTGGTGCACGCAAGCACTACGAGTTATTCCTCGATGACAGGATTAACGACCGGGCTATGCAGACATTGACTGTGGAAAAGAAAGTCATGCAGAGATTAAAAAGAGACTCCTCCCAATCAATGTAGAAACGAGAATAAAACAAAACCTGCCAAGACGGGCGACAATCTGCTTAGACCAGGAAAGCCAAAAGTCCAGCAAAAGCGGCCACACCTGCTCCAACACCACTAGCGTCGAACCTGACGGCCGCACCGGTGAACGTGACAACGCCTGATGAAGTCGCACTAGCCTTGGTGGTACCATTGTATGCACCGCTTGCGGTCGGAACCGGCTTTGCGGTGGTGATGGGGGCCGCTGGAACCAGACCAACACTGGTGGAAGCTTTGGGTGCGACTCCAGTGGACTGACCCGAGACGGGCGTAGCAGGGACAGCGGTGTTGGTGAGGAAAGATACCTGAGGCACAGTGACGGCGCTGGTCATGACGGAGCTGCTACCGCCGGCGGCTGGGGTGACTGTCTGGGTGTAGGAGATGACTGTCACTGGCATCTTGGCTGTCTGTGATGGGGCGGATTTGATGCTGGTCACCATCGAGGTTACGGCATTGGACTGAGTGATGGTCTGGCCGGCGGCGGTGGCTGTCATGGTGGTGGCGACTGGTGCGGGTGGGACACTTGCTGTGGGGCAAAGAGTGATGGTCGATGGTACGGCGGTGATGATGGCGGGATTTTGAGGAATGCTGGCTGCGCATATGCCGGTGAAATAGCTTAGAGCGGCGGACATCTCGTCGGCGGATGCACCCCATGCTTGTACGCAGCCGATGACAGCATCGGTGAATGCCTTGGAAGGACAGTAGCAGGAAGCGTCAGAGTTTGAGGAACACTTGGGAACAAGTGAGAGCCATGTGTTGAGGCAAGAAGGCAGGACTTCAGGGCAAGGAGCATTGGATGGCACCGGTGCGGCGGACGAGACAGAGCCAGGCAAGACAGATGTCGACACAGCAGCAGATGTACTTTTTGTGATCGTGGCTGGGGACTCAGGAGAAGTGGCAGGCGGCGCCGGAGTCGTACCAGGTGGTGCAGGAGTCAAAGTAGTAGGTGGTGCCTCGGTACATTTTGTGCAAATTGTTTTTATTGAGGTGACGACTGTCTTGGTCATGGTCATCGAGGTAGCGATGATCGTGCTTGAGCCCAAAGTGCTTGTCAGCGTGACAGGGCACAAAGTGGTGGTTGTGTAAACGATCTCCGTTGTCACCATATCAGAAGTTGCAGGTGTAGATGCTGCCGTTGCAGCAGTGGCCTTAGAGGTAGTAGAAGGCGCCGAAATAGCAGTAGATGATTCTTGAACGGCGGATGATGACGATGACGATGATGATGATGGTGGTGCCGGCGTTGAGCCTGCAAGAACTGAGGTAGGATTTGACTTAGCAGGCGCGGTCTTGGTCTCAGTTGTTGGTTGAGATGATGCTGGAGCCGGAGCTGACGTCTCTGGAACAGGACTTGATGCTTTGGGGATGACTGGACAGACGGTGGTGTAGGCGGCGGTAGTCATGGTAACAACTTTTATTGATGAAGCAGGGCAATCGGGGACACCTGAAGAACAAGCGTACGTGGTAGAAGTGAATGTGCTCCAGACTGTCGAGGTAGTCATTGGCACCGAGCTTTCAGTCGGCGTGGTAGCCGGCATTGTGGGTGATGCAACTGTCGAGCTATACGTGACTGGAAGGTTGCTTGAACTGGTAGGTGCAACAACAATCGACGAAGACTTGATACTTGAAGCAGAGCTTGCATGTTCGCTAGTTGAGGGTACTGAAGTTGTCTCTGCGCTGGAAGCAGGGGTAGTCGACTCTGCGCTAGAGTATGATTCAACAGTGGTGGCTGCAGACGACGACGCGGGCGCAACCTCGCTGCTCGTCGATGGAGCCGATGTCTCTGCCACCGAGCTTGTCTTAACACTTGAAGCTGCAGATGAGGAGGATACAGGCGCAACCTCACTGGTTCTTACGACAGCTGATGATGAAGCTTCCGATGATGAAGCAAGTGCAGTGGAGGAGGTCTCTGCAGATGCAGGTTGACAGTCAAAGCCAACACTATGAATTCCAACATTGCAATCCTTATCCTGACCATGTTGTGGCATCTGGAAAGAAACCGAGACAGCGCCACCGCATTGATTGTTCTTCACATTGCTGCCACCCTTTGAGCATGACTCGGTGTGCTTGCAAGAAGAACCATCGGGCATATCATAAACGAAATCAATGTCAGTGTCATAAGACGTCGAGACCTGCATGTCTGTGATTGAAAACCCTTTGCCAGTAGAGCAAGAGATTTTGGGTGCAGCTTGGGCATTCTTGTTGACCTTGCCTTGGATGTATTTCCCCTGATGCAGTTTAGAATTCGGCAACTTCGTAGCTTGGATGACATACCTGGGACCCAGTGCGAGAGATCAAAGAGCGCTTGCCATCCGAGTTCGAGCAGCCAAAGCCCGAAAAGTCGAAGCCCTTGTAAGAGTCGAAGCCACCAGGTGGCAAGTCGGTCCAGTCGAAGCCCGACTTCTGATCCTGCGTACACTCATTGTTGGTGTTCGCGGGATTAGAGAAGCTCTTGGCGCCACCCCAATTGTACTAGATCTGTGTCAGTACTCGTTGTGCCATGATTCATCTGGAAGCATACTGTAGCGGCAGCCTGCTGCGCAAGAACACAGGTGGCGACGAGACTTGGTGTGGTGATCTTCATGATGAAGTGCGATCAGTTATCTTAGCGATTCAAAGGAATACAAGTAGCGATGAGAAATCATAAACGAATGTAGTCCAGCTATGAGGATGAACGAGAGACTTGTTCTGCAGAGAGGATGAGCGAAGAAAACACAGACAGGAAACTGAGGGATGAGGACATTGTGCCCATGGGCAAGCAAGCCATTTGTAGGACAGACATCGGCCGCCAACCCTGGTCCCAGAGGTCGCATCCAGGAACCAGTGGGATTGACCTGGCTGCATGATGAAAATCTCCATATCGAATGTTGGTCAGGTATTGGGTCAATAGCTGTAAGACACTGGTGAAATGATTGGTCGCGCGGGCCCATGTTTGGACGAAAAGTGTGGATAGGAGTTGTGTGGATCCATGTTGAGCGGCTCTGGCCAAGTCTACGAGCACCCTTCTGAAACGACAGGAGAAGAACTTTTCATCCAACCAAAGTAAGGGTCTGGAATTGGCTAATGCAGGTACCACTTATGGCTCGTCATTATCACTGTTCAAGCTTCGACAATGATCAGCTTGTCGTCCACAGCATGTCCCAGGAGCTCCTTGCTATCCCAGTAACTGTGCAAGAAGCTCTGCGGAGTACTCACCGACCTGGTAAGTCTTCCGTGGACCAATCATAATCCCCGCTGTAAACTGATCAATCGGAGAGACTTCTGCACTGGGCTTCTCTCCTCGGAGAGCCATGGGGCCCCGAAGCTTGTGCACTGCTCGAACTGTTCGTCGTTTGGATGCTGCCACGACGGTGAATAGCGTTGAGCTTGCCGGAAGTCTGTGTGTCAGAGTTGTGGAGGGTTTGGAGTTGGCTAAATTTAGGGGGTGGAAAAGCGTGAAACGCGCGACAAGAGAAAGTGACCTCGGCTACAGAAGCCAATCAGCGCCTCAACCGGCAATATCTGGCCCTCTCCACCAGGTGCCGCTGAAGAGTGCTGGCCATGATGTCGAGCCTGATATATCGATATGCAGACGCTGTATCCAATTGCAGTGTCAACACTGACTCGGAGATTGTGATCTTCCTCTCCTCGTCATGAGTGACGTGGAGGAAAATGCCAAGCATCTCGGACCGGAGCGAAGTTATACCGAACCGGATTCTTTTCAGGAGGCCCCTTAATCCTCACAATAGTATATACTTAGTACCATTGAGGAGTGGTCTGTCGGCCAGCAGATGAGGAGCACATTATCCAAAGCCTCCTGGATTAAATCATGCCGGGCAAGCTGCACCATATCACAGTCAGAGGCACTACTGGGCAAGCTGCACCATACCACAGTTAGAGGCACTACTGGCCAGAACTTAAGGCTGATCACTGGGAAGAGAGACTCACAGCACAAAAGCAAGCCGACCTCGTTGGTGTCGATCTCAATCACGGACATACCGGGTTGTTGACACGTGAAAACTTTGGATTTTGGTAGCCATTCTCTACAGACCTCTAGATTGCTGGCTAGATGCAGTCAGATTCAGCGAAACGAAAACGGAAAACAAGGCTAAGGAAGAGAACACGACATGGCTTGCTCCCTGCTCTTGCAGCTTTCGGCGCCGCCAACACCTTCGCTGGCAACAGAATGAAGCATGACCTTTTCAAGAAGTGGCGGTGCTAAAACGAACACAACTTGAGTGCATATTCTCTTCCAGTTGAAAGCACAACGAGCCCGTGGACAAGCAATGACGCCCCTTTCAAAATGATCTGCGGGAACAAACAACTTCGAAGCATTCGCGGAATAACGACTAAGATAAAGTACTGCGCCGAGAGCTTTTGGCATCATCCTTTCAAGTGGCCATTTTGGGCCGTTTCGAGACATGGATGACTTTTCTCTCAACTGGAGTCACGTCTCCATATATCTTCTCGTCTTGATATGGTGTGCTGCTGGCCTTGCGTTTGTGTGATGTCGCCGGTGTTCGGACAGGCACTGCTGGTAGAGCGAAGGGTGAGCCTGCGATAGGAGACGTCTGCAGGTCATAAGCATACGAGGTACCAGGCCGAGAAGCAGACATTGGGTCTGCACTGCGACGAAAGGCTGTGACATTCATGTTGTTGAGATGGCCAAACAATCCATCGTTGTCGCCAGTTAAGTTATCGTCCGCTGGGGCGTATAGCGGTAGTTCTGAATCAGCGTCCTCAGAGTCATCGTCTCCCAAATTCTCTAGGAATTCGTGGAGAGGGAAGCCAGGCTTCTTGGTAATTGGTGTAGCCTCCTCATCATAGGCATCGGACTGTGGTTCTGGCGAGACAGCATAGTCACCGCCAACAAGCTGAAGACCATTCGAGTAAAAGGCTTCCGGTGGCCCAACCGTCTGGCCATGATCACTCTCCGCGAATGATTTCATCCCGCTAAGGCCGGCCATCATGACATCGGCGATGGCAGTATTAATGATCAGGTCATTGTTGGCTCCCGAAGCGACGGTTGGTGCAATCACTTCTCCATGCAGCCTCAAGGATGAATTCAATGGACTGGCGCTACTAGAAGGAGTCGAGGTAGACTGCGACATCTCGTCGAGCCAGGCGTGTCGATTGGTATTTGCTGCAGGAATTTGAAGTATTTTCTTTCCGGTGGAGTCTAGAACAGCCCAACTCTTGTCCTGGTCCACCGTGAAGATGCCGCGAGGCGGACCCTTTCTACGGCGAGATGATCGCTTTCCGTTTTTGTTGTTGGAGCTGGCATTGTTGGCATTTGCTGGTGTGCCGTATCCGACCTCTGTATTGGCGACATTGGCAACACTAGAGCAGCGTTGGATAGGTGTAGGTGGTGGACTGATCACTTCGGTAGCATCACCTGTGAAAGAGTATTAGCAAAAGCACGCAATAGTCACACGCAAGACACATACTATCGTATGCATCTTCAACCGCCGAGAACATGTTGTGTTTTGAGGTAGGATGGGGAGTGTCCAGAGCATAGATATGATTTTCATATTCGGAAGACATAGCTGAAGGAAGAAGTGCTCTTGTGAGCGAGGGCGAGGTGCATTTTCCGTATGCGTTCATGTGCTCGACATCTGAACCAAAGTGCACGTGACGTTCAGCAACAGCAGTGATATCACCGTCTTCTGATGGTGCTGAAAATTCTCCAGAACCGTCACCTGTGTCTAGATCATCACCAAACCCATACGCAGAAAGGCCATCGACCTGATCGAGGATAAAATCTGGTTCGTGCTCAGGGTCTGGAAAATATAAGGGAGAACCTGATTGCTCTGGCAATAGGCTTGCAGCAGCCTCCGCACCGGTGAGCTGGAATAATTCTTCATTCTGCTCGTCTTCATCTGATATGTCATCGACTGCGCGATAAAATTCGTCATCGTCATCGTCATCTTCCACAGATCCTCCGAAGAGATCGTGAGGGTCCTCGTACAACACAGGATCTTCACTATGGAACATGTGTCTGTATTCAGCAAGGCGCCCCGCCTGGCGGAAAGTGCGTCTCTTGTGTCCGCGAGGCGGGGCAAATGCTGCTGGCTGATCGCTCTCGTCATCCCCGTCATCATCCTCATCTGATGCCTCATCGTCTTCGTCGTCTGCGACCTCGTCGTCCGAGCTTTCATTCTCTGTCCCGGACTCAGTCGTCTTTCTATGTGTTCTATTGGTACGGGCGAGCACAGCCTTACCATGCGATTTATGTGGCATGGTGCCTTCCGAAGCTCTCTCAATTACGTTGGGAATATTCTCAATTTGATCAAGGTTCGCCATAACTGATCGGGTCAAGCGAACGGGCGAGGGTAGTAGTGGGGATCTTCCACGGGAAGAGGCGAAGTGGGTTCGGCGTGACATTGTGGACGAGGTAGATGCAAGCGTGGGCGAGGTCGCAAAAGTTATCGGATTGAGATTTAATTGGCCTTTAGAAGCGAAACCCGGGATTCGCGAATGGTGTGCGGAGAGGAGAGTTTGAAGGGCGGTGAGGAGGGACTGCACCTCACGCCTTCAAGCAACGTGAGGTCTTTCTGGTTGTACTTAGGAGCAATTTCGAATGCCGAGTAGCAGGAATTTCGTGCTTGGAAGCAAACGAAAGAGAAAAATATCGTCGAGGTCGAATTGAATACTCGTTGGGCTGGCCGGAACTGGAGGGAGACGAAGGTCCTCGCGCCCCCTCCAGTTGGAGGTTTAGAGCCCAGCGATAGCCATCTGGCGGTATTCCTCGACGATATTGGTAATATTGAGATTGTGCTTGCTCTTCTGAAGTATTTCGAAAATGTTCTGGTGGTTGTCAATGGTGTTGATGGAGAAGAATGGGAAGGCAGAGGGAGAATTCAGAGATCCTGCTCACGCCCGCAGAGCATCGATCCCGCACTAAGAAAATGGCCGGGGTTCCTCATTGGGGCAAATACAGCGGTGAAGAGTCAGAATCTGGAGACTATTATCTAGGTACACGCCATTTGCAGCTCTCGCTTCATGGCACAGAATCTCATTTGCTCTGGGCTTCTGGTAAATTTCTTCTATGACTGACTGGTCCCGCGGAGACTGATCCTGGCATGCTGCAGTCACAGCACACGACACCGATCTCGATCAATCAGCCTCTTCATCATTGCACCGCCCCTCAAGTTGGCGTCATTTTATTCGTGCCGTGCGGTTAGTCTTTTTCTATGCTACATCGCCTCAGCGGTACTGGACGGGGCTAGGAGCACTTTGCATATGCTCGGGGACCCTACCCTTTTCGGGCGTCTCCGCTTGGGCAAACTGGCGAAGTCTATGAAGAGGAGGCATCTCATCTTGGGAACATGCACAGCAGCACATCCATTGCTCAGGTGCAGGATGACTCATGAATGGCATGCCTGCGCTGATTTTTTCAGGTGTTGTCTTTTTTCAGACGCTGCCCCACGTTGAATTTTGTGCGTTTTCGAATGTCTAAGCTTTGACCGAAGAGGCTAGCTCAAGGCTTGGTATCGGGTTCGCCTAAGCTCCAAGACATTTTTGACCCTCTTCTCAGTCCCAACCTCGTCGTATCGTGAAGACACCGCATCTAGAAAGACGGCGTTTCCTAATGTGAATCGCTCAGTTTCTACGTGTGGGGGTCCTTCGTTGGCTGCGCACCTGCATCCAAGTCACCACCGAATACTGGAGAGCTCACGGCAAGCATGGCAATTATGGCGCCCTGCATTGGAACAAGTACTCCCGTGAACCTTTCGCACAGCTCCCAGAAGTGCTATACTTGCTTGAAAGATGAATTGGAATGCGCAGCTCTCTCGTCCTTAAGCGCCAGAATCCTGTGAAAGTCAGGTACCAACCCTCTCGGCTGGCTGGACAGTCGTGCTTAGGACTGATGGATGCTCTTCAAGCATTTCATTCTCCATGTCTGCTTCACGAGCCGCCTGGGCTTCCATCATGCCTTCCTCGACTTCTTCCAAAGGTGCACCTTCTGGTGCTGTAGTGGTATGAATGCCGTCTGGATTCATTGCACGATATTCGGCATCCAATTGAGCCTCTTCTTGCTCGGTGAGTTGCCTTTCCTTCTCCAACCGGACTTCCCTGCCACGTTTGTGGCAGTACCAGAACACAAAGAGCAAAACTAAGAGGATCAGTTCTGGTGTCTATCAGAGAGGGGAGCTACCGGCTTACCGAATAATGCCAGAGACCATAGCACATTCATCCCTAGGAAAGCTGGAAATCTTGCTCTGAGGAACGTGATGATCGATCTCATAATTGACGCGACTGCTCCTGGCTTTCCCACCAAATCTTTCAATGAAGGGGTCTTGAAGCCCATCCTTCTAGCAGCGCCCGCTGCTTTCGCCGCTTTTGCAGTATTGATGCCACTCTTTTCCGCTCCAGCTGCCGCAGCTGCCATCAATTCTGGTGCAATCGTCTCCGTCATCCTTTTTGGCAGCTGCGCAATTAGCTTCTGCAGAAAAGTCGGCAAATGGTTGAACGTCTTCTGCAATTGTCGATCACCGTTGGTAAGAAGTGATTCCAAGTCGTCGTACGCGGTAGGAACGCCGTTAATCAGGTCCTTGAATACTTGGTTGAACTTTTGCAAAAGCTCCTGTGTCTCGTCACTTATTGAAAAGACACGATTGTTGACTGCTGCAAGATTGAGCTTTTCGAGCACCATTGCCATGTCATCCTCTTCTTTTTTCGCTTCAACATCGCTGACCACGTTGTCTTCGTTTGGTTTCGCATCCGACGGCTTCATTCCTTGAGCTATGTCCATGAGACTGTCTGCTGTGTCTGTCTGATGCTAGAATGGTCGTCAGTCTCTTTTCTGTTGCGCAACGGCCCTAGCACACCTTTCTCTTATGGTCTCGGCTATCTCGGCGAAGCCAACTCCATGTTTTCCTAGAAGCGGATTCATCTGCACTTCTTCCAGATCCTGCAGTTGGATCCTGCATAGCTTCTGGCTCTGACATGATTTCATCTGGAGTCTCAGGTAGTGCAATATTTTGGGCACCATCCATGAGTGCTAGCTGCGCGTCGTTGCCTTGAGTTTCACCAGCTACCGGTAGGTCTTGAACTCGAGGCCTGGCCGGTAGCGGTGGAGGATGTTCATCGTGGGAGGTTATGTGGTTCAGGAACTGTTCGTCCTCTTCGGAGAGCACTGGCGTCTCGGACTTTTTCGAAGTGCCAATACGTGCTTTGCTCTTCACGTAGTTGATGTACTCCATGGCAGTGGCGTTTGGAGAGGAATCGGATGCGCAGTGTAGAACTTTTTAGCCGGCTTAGGTTCGACTGGAAGGAAATTAAGGATAATTGTTCATCGACTTGCTCAAATTGCCATGATGATGGAGGGGTTTGCCTTCCCACCTCCACGAGCAGGCGCCACAGCATCGTCATCGTGGCACAGACTAAACTCTAACGGCCAAGACCACTTGGCGAGCCACCCCACTTCGCGAGTGTTACCGCTGCCAAGACCTGCCAAGGCACTAGTCTGGAGGGTATATATATCTGCCTCGCCTCCTAAGTCTTCTGTGTTCTTCAGCTTGAAGTTCATGTTGAGAAGCGCCTGCGAGTAGCTGCCATAACTCCTTTCTACCTATTTCTACCCTTACATATTCTACTATTGCTGTTTACTCTCTCGTACCCCTGACACGCGTGATAATTCTTCAAGCTGAACCCTTCGAGCGACTCAAATAGAATAGCGACTAGCACGTGACTCACGTGCGAATCAATCCTCATATCTCCCCGACATAATTCTATCGCGCCCGTCTCTTCTACAACCGATTTGGACGAGCCGATTAAGAATTTACGCGACGAGAATCTTAATCTGAAGATCAAAAAATTACAGTAGCAGATAGCTGCGAGACGCAAGCGTATCGAGATTATCACGCTATATTAGAAGCTCGCGGGTGAGACGCCTGCGATCGATATAGAAGCTTATAAGTAGGCTGCGTAACGGTCCGATCCCAACCCGGGTGATCCGGTCCGGTCTGGTTCTTGATTCGGTCCGATCCCAAATATGGAGGGATCAAAGACCGGCCGGTCCGGTCTCAAATGAGCTGAGACCGGACTGAATCAGACCGGATCGATCAAGAGTCCGCCAAGAGAAAATGAGTTGTCAAGAGTCCGGATGAATGTTAAGAGCCCGAATATATCTTGATATTATTCTATTTATAATTAACCTCTTTAAAATCTATTTATTCTAATCATTATTCTAATTCTATATTTTCTAAATTACAATAAATATTAACTACTTTCTTCTATCTATTATATGTGCTAATTTAAAGTTTCTAGTATTAGTAATCTCTCTTAATCTTATATATAAAGAATCAGTAGACTATAATAATAATTATTAACTCTTATTAAACTTCTATTTATTTTCGATCTCATTATTCTTATTAATAAAGTTTATTAAATCAGAATTTATCTTATTATCTTTTATTTCCTTCTTCTTTTTCTCTTCTTCTAACTTAGATATTGCTTAAATATATTAAAATTTCTTACACATATTAAAGCGATTACTATATATTAATATTATTAATACTTAAATAATATTAAATTAAAGATTATATTATTAATATAAATAGATATCATAAGTTTAATTAAAAAGTTGTTCAACTTTAATATTAATAACTGAAATTATTAAGTAATCTTGCGTGATTAATATTAAAATAGATTATATTTATTCAGCTTATTTTTAATATTTAAGAATATCTTATAAATCAAGATTAAAGATTATAAAGATTATTAATTAATTATTATATTAATTATTATATTAATACTTATTATATAAATTTATTAAATATTATAATATTTCTTTCTCTTCTAAAGAAGAAGCTACTCTATATTTCTTTTTTAATAAGATTTTTAAATCTGACGCTTTTTATTTTTAAGAAGAAATTGAGCTTTATTAATAAGATAGTGAAGTAAAGAATATTATCTCTTGTATCACTGAATGAATAACTCTTCTTATTGAGAATAGTGTTGCCGCATTTAATTTATTATTAACGCTATTAAATTGCAGATTTCTTGACATAAGAAACATCAAAATTTTCAAAGTAATTTTCTTCTTAATTAATCTTCTACATCATTATTTCAGCTTCAAAATAGCTTGAAATTCTTTATAATTTCTCTCAGACCTTCTTAATAACTGAATTTAGTTATATCTTAACTTAAATTACGCGAAAATCACTTATTTCTAGCTCTTTTAATTAAAATCAATAAAAATCCTTCAAAATCCTTCAAAATCAAGAATTTTCAAATCAGCAGCTTTCTCATCAAATCAACTCATCATTCAACCATTCTGGAGTGCCCGGGGGCGCTTAAAAAAGCGCCCCCGAGCCAAATCAGTCTCTAAAACCTCCGAAAATAACGAAATTCTTTCAATTCAACGCATCAAACGCCCACGAAAAGCCTCACAACTCGCCCAATTCTCTGTTTATGAGGACGAAATATCCAGTGCAGATAGCTCTGATTCAGGCGCTTCATTTGATTTATCTCCGGCTGAAAATGGACCTCAATCGCAGAAGATACAGCCTCATATCTCTGTTGAAATCTCTTTTTAAGCTGAATTTCACTCAAAATCAAATTTTTCTCCGCCTCAAAATCACTCTCAAAATACTACGAAGATCCTTCAATCACTAGCTATTAATAGCAGACAGAGAGTACCAAAAATCCCTAAAAAATGGACTGAAAATCAGTCAAATGATCACATAAGTATGTTATTTTCTTATTTTCTATTATTTCTTTCAATTTTTTCTTTATATTCTATATATATAACTACTAATTTAATAGCTCCCTCTATTGCAGATGATTTTACAGCTGATAAGAAGTTAAATAACTTCTTGATTCCTTCTGCAGAAGCTGTAGAACAATTCGAAAATCATTCAATCTCAGAAATTCTTCGTTCTTTACTTAATTTTGAGCCGCTTTTGTTAAAGTCTCATTTAGAACAGCCTCGAAATATCGATCTTAATAAATATTGACACCCTCTTATTCTCTTCCAGTTATTTTTTAATTGGAAAACAATGGCTATTATTATTAAAGAAATGAATTCTTTTGTATTTCGCAGTAATTCAGCTCAAAATTCGTGGGTTTCTCTTTTTATTAAAGAGTTATATCACTTTTTTGACTGTTTATTATTATTATCTCTTCATAAATAATTCCTCCGAGCTTATTCTTAACATTCAAATAAAGTTCTATCAAAAACTTCTCTTTCAAAAAATCGATTTGAGTAGATTATCAAGAATTTTCACTTTAAAGATCGCGATTTAAATCTGATTAAAAAAGACTTTAGTTGATGAGATAAATTAGAGTTTATTTTCTCTATTTTACACGAAAAATCTGCTTTTTATTAACTTTCCAGTATAAATCTTACTGTAGATGAAGTTATACTCAAATTTAAAGAAAGAACTTCTCAAAAAATCATTATTTCTGACAAGTCTATTCCCACGGGATTTAAGCTATTTGCTTTAGGCGATTCCGGTTATATCTATAACTGGGAATGCACCAAACCGGGCATAACAGAAGGAATATTGAGAGAGAGAAAAAAAGTTTCTATTTCTATTCCCAATTCTTCAATTTCTACTTCTTTAAATTCCACTCAATCATTGATAATTCGACTTGTAAATTCTCTTTCTAAATTTACTGAAAATAAACTCTTTTTTCATTTCTATTTAGATAATTTATTTATTTACTAGAAATCTACTCAGACTCTAAAAGAGTGTGGAATAGTAGTTACTGAAACTGTTCGAAAAGAAGCTACAGACTATTCTCCACGACTTTTACAGTTAAAAAAAATGAATAGAGCTCTAGAATGAGGAGCTCTACAGGCCTCTATTATAGAGGGGATAGCCTGCTGACTATGATAGAATGCAAATGCGGTTATGAGTACGTTTAATTTTTATGCTTCTTTATTTCTATTTTTTTCTCCTTTATTTTCTTTGCTAAAATTCTAAAAAATATTTTCCTAATTACTTCAATTTTTTTTCTATTTAATTATCTATTTTTTATAATTTTAACTGTTTTTTTCATAGAGTTATACTCTCTTTTATATGAACTTTCTCTGAAATTTTCTTCTTTTTAATTTTAATGTTATGAAATAATATATTAATAATTTTTTAGGAATGATCACTGAACACAGAATTAAAGACACTATTTTACGCCTACAAAAACGTCCCAAAAAGACTGCTTCAAATGCCGCAATTACTCGAAAATCATTTAAAGATCAATTAACCAAAATTCTTTCTATTCTCTTATTTATTGATTGTTATAATCAAAATATGGGGGGAGTAGATCAAGCAAATCAGCTTCGAGCCGCCTTTACCACTCATTTTTCTCGAAATCGAAAGGAATTCTTTTCTGAAGTCTTTTTTGCTATTGATATAGCTGTTATTAATAGTTATAAGCTTAATTTGACTCTAAATGAATCGAAAATAAGCTCTACTGGAAATCGAAAATCTACCTAACATCAGGAATATATCGAAGAATTAGTAAATCTCCTATTTTGTATAGAAGATGAAGATTTTTCTGATAAAATTACTCAAAAATCCTATCCAAAATACGAATATCAGCTAGTTTCAAAAGGACCAAAATCAGACAAAAAAGAGGTCTTTTTTTCAACTATTTCTAATTTTTCAAATCATTCTCAAATTCAAAATTCAGCTCAAAAACAAGGATATTATATTATTTGTCCTAAAAAAAGCAATTTGGAGATAAAAAGAGTGAAGGAAAATTCTCAAAATAATTTTCAATTAACTCTTCAATTGAATAACAATTTGATTGAAGTAGAAAAGATTATTAAATTAAAAAGAGAAAGAGATTATAGAGGAAAGTTAACTCTTTGACAATGTAAAGAGTGTGAACAATATATTTGTTTAGATTGTTGGAATTCAGGTCATATAAATAAAGAATGAAGATCTTTTTATTCTTTTTATTTCTATTTTATAATAATAATTATTAATAAATTAAATCTTTTCTTTTTTATTATTATATATAATATTTAATAATATATTATTTTAAAATATAATATATTAAAATTTGAAAACCTTTTTTAATATTTAAAAAATGAATTTCAATAAATAAACTAACTTTTAATATATAAGTCAGTGAAGAATTTTAAGACATATTAAAAAATATAATTTTTATTTTTATAGCTATAATAGTTAATTTAATATAGATGATTTAAGAATTAAAAATAAAGTAAATTAATATTATTTTAAATATTTTAGACTTTTTCATGACATTTATTGAAATTCTAATAAGACTATTAAATAGAAAATTCTAAGAGCTATATAATGATACTATTTTTAGATCTATAACTATAATAATTAGCTCGATGCAGGCAATTTAATTATTTAAGTGATGTTAAATTTTGATGTTCTTTCTGTTAAGGCTGCAGCAAATTTTGACGTTAAAACGCGGCAACACTATTCCTAATAAGGAGAGTAATCCATTCAGTGACACAAGAGATAATCTATTCTATATAAGAATAAGAACGAAACTATAATATATAATCATACTATAATTACTTTAATATTTCAGATCTCTAATTAGAATTAGAAGAGCTGAATTATTAGATTATATGTAAAAGATTATTTATTCTATAAGATTTAAAAAAATTCTGAAAAATACTCAGTCTTTTAAATATAAAATAGCGGGCTAATCTTATATAAAGAACTAATATATATTATAAATTAAATTAAAGAAATAATTCTCCAACAATATTATAAGAAAACATCTTATAAATATTAAGAAATAGAAAAAACTCTAGAATATATTTTCAGATTCTACTATTTTCTTAGAATGAATAAAGTAGTTTAGTAGTGAATTACTAACTATAATATTTATTAGAAAATAAAGCACTCTTAATATAAATTATATATAGAGATATAATCTTTAAAATTATCTAAAGAAGCTTAGAAATCTATTATATTAGACTTTATTATTAAGCTACTATTATTAAAAGATCTGATAATCAATATTAGCTATAATAGTATCTTGATTATTATTAATAGACTAATAAAATATGCGTACTTTATCAACTACTTAAAGATATCTAATATAAAAGATTTAGTCTACATATTTTTATAAATAATATTTATAAATTATGATATATTAATAGAGATTATTTTAGATTAAGATAAACTCTTTATCTTAAAATTTTAGAAATTATTAATAGATTAACTTAAAACTAAATATAAGCTATTAATAACTTATCACCCGCAGATAAATAAATAGATTGAAAGAATTAATTAGATTCTAAAATAATATCTATAATACTATATCAATTATTATTAAAATAACTAAGTAATACTTTTATTACTAGCGCAATTCACGTATAATAGCGTCTTAGCAGTAATTAAAATATCATTCTTCTATATTAACTATAGATATAAATCAGTTCTATTTAGATAATTAAGAGAAGTAGAATAACTTATATAGAAGTTAATTATTAATATATAATTATTAATTAGCTTATATTAGAAATTAATAAAAGATCTTAAATTTATTAGTTAAAGATCTAATATATATTATAACTTTAAAAGGATTAGTAAACTAAATCTTAAAGAAGAGAATCTAGTATATCTACTTCACTAAAATATTAAAATTAAAAGACTTAGTATTAAGCTAAATTATATAAAGCTTAGCCTCTATCTAATTTAGAAAGTCTTAGATTAATTAATCTATAGACTTAAACTTTTAGATATTATAAGAATTCACTTAATATTTAATATTTCTCTTCTAGAACCTGCACTAAAGAATATTAAATAAATCTTAGTCTAGCTAAATAATTAAAATTAGAAGTATAAAGTAAAATAAGTACTTAATAATTAAGAGATTAAGAATAAAACCTATTATTTAATAAAATAAATAGATTATAATATATTAGAGAATATATAGAAACTAGAAATAAATCTCAATCCTATAATTCTTAAGAATTACTATCGCCGGAACTCTTAGTATAAGAAGAATTAAAGAAAGTAGTTAGCTACACCTTATTAAAAATAACATCTAATTCCGCACTGACTAATAATCCTCTCTTCTCTAAATATCTCTCTTTCTAATTAAGCTTATTTAGAGACTTAGTCTTCTAAGATATTATAATCTTCTGCGTCTTCGCTAAAGACTTAATTTATCTCTAAAGACTTATAATCTCCGCAGTCTTCTTCTAAGATCTTTTATAGAAAGCGCGAAGAGTTAATTATAACTTCTTCTTCTTCTAACTCAGCTTATTAAAATTATTATTAGAAAAGTTTCCATTATAATAATAATTATAAT
>JAABUK010006815.1_pt1 | contig 16821 bp, 19 predicted proteins | sample 5559141 | NCBI WGS metagenome assembly JAABUK01 (sample SAMN10711869, study PRJNA513367) | rock metagenome | isolation source: Antarctica rocks | place: Antarctica: Victoria Land, Pudding Butte nord | collected 2016-01-03
TTGTGGCACCATATGCGTACAGTTACAAGTTTGGACGACCGGGAGTTGATAGCATAATCAATCAGCGCCAGCGTCCCATGGTCATCTATGTGAGGTCCTGTGATAATCACATGGTGCTGTGTCAATTGGTTCATGTGACAGTGATACTTTCGTGACTGTTTTGGAACTTCGCGTCCAGCCAGACGTGCTGCATCCATCACGCTCATTTATGGCATTATCACACTAACATTGAATCATCTTTCCATATGTTTGAGGACCAAAGTCCACAACCTTTGCAGATAAACAGCTACAGACATTATCGCTACACTTCAGAGTAGACCCCGTGTCCTTGCATGCCAGCTTCCGGTTTCAGGTAAGCACCAGTTTGGGTAAGCTTGGGTAAGCACAGTTTGAACGAAATCACATTTGCAAGCGACGATCACTTTAGTAATATCATGATGGTCTTCTCGCTAGAATCAGAATCGCGATCATCCGGTCAATGATCTCGACTATTTGCGAGACTGTGTCAGACAGCACGACGTAAACGTATAATTGGGCTCTCCATGAAATGCGGTATCTCACAGATGGTCCTCTACCAGTCATGATCCAGCACATTTGCAATGAGACGCCCGAATTTTGTGCCAGCTTTCAGGAGCACTGATCTTGCTTAGCTGACACCTAACCTTGGAAGTCGTGCCTGTGCGAACCTTACGATTAACCTTGCAGTCGCTGGTTCGGTGTGCAGTGTTCGCTGATCTTGGGTTGTTCCATCGCATTGTGCAAGTGTACACCAAACTCGGTGCTCACTTTGGGTCAGCTGCATCATGGCTATGCTGCCGCGAAACATGTTCGATAGAGTCTGGATTATGGAAGAGCTGAACATTCTTCACATCACGGAAAAACCACTCGTAATCTTCCTGCCAGGGACTGCTGCTGATCCTCGTAGGTGGGACGCCAGTGCATCTGCCAGTCTGGCCAAGTACCAAAAACTCCATCACAGTCGCCTTACTGCGTACTCTTGCCCTCAAAGTGTTGCAGCAACCTGTTGCGTTTGTCCGGTGTGACTGAAACATCGTGTGTCATACGCAGTGCACACGCTACCCAAGATACATACAGGTGCCTGTTTCACAACATGGAATGCTCTACTGAAGTTGGCACTCCGCGCACATCAGATGAGTATGGGGAAGTTCTGGCACACATGTCAGCTGACAAGCGGCACCAGTGGTATGATTGGACCAGAAGTGTAAGGGTATGGGACACAACTACCACAAGTTTTGGGTGCAGACTGTTTAGCGTTAGTCGCTTGTGCACGTTGTACTATCAACCCTTTCAGGAAAGTGCACACTTGAGCATCTGCCAAGGACGCCTATTGCTGAGATGATGTCATGCGTCTATGCCTCAAACAAAGCGTTCCTTTTGGCAGGAAAACAAGCACGAGAATGGCTGGTTGCAGTTCCATGATGTGATGCAGCCAGTTTTTGACGTCTCCAAACTGGATCTGACTGCAACGGTCAAATGTAAGGTAATGTAACGCTCCTCCACAGTGCTACAGCATGCATCATGCACATAGCTGCAAACGAAATCATTATGCTGCAATGTGTGCTGGGGTACACATGTATTTATTCTTGCAGCTCTTGCTTGCATCACTGTTATGCATCCTCAGCTGTTACAATCAGCCGGTGAGCAATCACTGGTACTGGCTGCAGCATTTTGCACGGGAAACATAGCCTTGTGTGTTGTTGGATAACTCGCTTTGACACTTGGTTAGCTGAACCACTTGGATCCCACCAGAACAGTCAGGCTGTACTTCCCAACCCCCAGTCACACTGCTGCTCTCAGCATTGCATCACGCTCCTTTAGCTGCAAGTTTCTGACTGCAGTGGCAGCCCAAACAGGTCATTCCAATAGCTTGCCCAGTGATCCTCTGGGAGGCCCACAAAGTGACTGTGCGTGTGTACTGAACGAAGCCAATCAAATTGACAAGGTCTGTGTGTTGCATGCAGCCAATCAAACTGACAAGCTCTGTATGCTGCATGCAGCCAATCAAACTAACAAGGTCTGTGTACTGCATGCAGCCAATCAAGCTCAGGCTGAAGGATCATTGCGTGACAGCTGTCATGTGCCAGATCAGGACAGATCATGACACGGCCCTGATCCGATTATCAGCCATGCAGAAGCGCACCTCCTTGTTTGCTCTCATGTTCGCTGAGGATGGCATTCTGCTGAACGCAAACCAGGCTGCCCTGAGGAAGTATGGGCCTGACTGTATAGGTGAGACTTGTTCTGTGCACTGTCCTTGGCTGTTAGTGCAAGGATAAGCTTCCTGCTACATGGGCGACAACAGATGTATGCCGTACGTACCTAGCTCATCATGAGCTGGAAAGCAAATTTATTATTGTTATCATCAACAGATGTATGTCTTGAATTTGCCTTGACAACGTCCTCTGCTGCTTTACATGACTCACACCCTGGGTATACTTAGGCCAAGTCCCTCTGATACTGCGTTTGTCTGTTGCAATTTATCATTGACCTCTAAGACCCCCCTTGCACAGATACTGCAGAGCGCTTTTCATACATCAAGGCATGCAACTTTTAATCTGGATTCAGGTCAGCACTGCATTTGAAGTTGATTGTTAGATAGGCTGCAACCAATCAGAGCAGCACTCGCCTGTAATGTCATGATGTTCAATTAAGGAGGACCAGTGAAGTGCTGTGACTACTTACAAAGTGGCTGTGTCTTCTTGCAGAGTCAGACAGCTTTCACCTGAAGGATCTGTTTGTGGGAGGTTGCTGTGCTGGTAAGCACCCTGCTTGGCTATTCACACCAACAGCTGCAAATCTGCAGCACTCAGTACTCAGTACTCAGCCCTCAGCCTCAGCACATCAGACAGTTTGCACATTCCATTCTCATGCCACCATGTTGTTGGCACATTTTGAATGCATTGCCACAGCTGCATAGCAAAGCCAGGTCCACAGCTCATTGCAATTGTTCAAGTATGTGTGTGTCTATGTCTGCATGCTGGCACTGCTCCTGCAAATGCAGCTGAGTCACCACGGTCATGCCAGCTGGCAAATCAACATTACCTGTTTCAAAATCAACACGTATATGTGTACCTACCTAACCCTGAATGCCATTGCATGCATGTGCTGAGCAGCGCAAGTAACGTGTGCCCAGCTTTCTTTCTTGTGAATGTACTGCACACAGGAGCTGCGCCTTGTTGCTACAGAATTGTTTGAGCATGTTGTGCTTAGCTATGATAGCTCGATAGACCTTGTAGAGATGCGCAAGACAGACTGCTCTGGAAACACATGACTTGTCCCGCACATACCTAGCTCATTGTGAGCTGGAAAGCATTTTTACTATTATTATTATTATTATTATTATGGTTATGACTATGATAGCGTGCCTTGTAGAAGGGCAGGCAGAGGAAATTGCAGCGTATGAGGAGGCGCATGAAGCGTGTTTCAAGCTTGGGGTAGAGTCGTACCGACACCCCATTCCTCGCATCAGCAACAAGACAGGCGAGCTGAAGTGGTCGATGATGGAGATGTGGCCTATGACTGTGAGTTCCTTTCAATTTGCCTTTGTCTGTGTCCCTGATAGCCTCTCAGTTTGCCTTTGTCTATGTCCCTGCGAGCCTTTCAGTCTGCCTTTGTCTATGTCCCTATGAGCCTTTCAAATTGCCTCTGTCTATACTTCGGTGAGTCTCTCAGTCTCCCACTGCTCATGTCCCTACAAGCCTTTTAGTGTGGGTTTCTGATAGCCTTTCACTTTGCCTTTGTCTATGTCCCTGTGAGCCTGTCTGTTTGCCTTTTTCTATGTCCCTCGGCCTTGCATGCTACATTGTGGAGATTCTGCCGAACATCCTGCAGTACAATAAGAACCATCCACTGATCCCGTACCCGCGATGCTGTCCCAGCCTTGACAGCACCCTATTTTGGGCTGCACATCGATGGCTATCTCTGGCGTGGACACGTGGCAGCTGCAGGTGGTTAGTAATGATGCTGAGCTGCAGCGAGGACCAGCCCTGGCATGGATGAATGGTGGCTGCACACCAGTTGTTCTTCGAGTTTAAGAGGGGGCTAGACCGAATTCAGATTTGCACTGCAGCACGCCACATCTGCAGCTGGTCATGGCGTCTGTGCATCATGGCGTCTGTGCATCATGGCGTCTGTGGCCACACCCTCTTTGCACAAAGTCAACAGCATCCGTGCTCCATCCATAGCCATGTGTGATGCTGCTGCAGGACCCCATCACAGGCAAGCCTGCAGTGCTGGTCATTGTGCACAACATCACACAGCAGAAGCGCATGGAGCTGCAGCTGGCGCAGCGCCATGAAGCCTTGCAAAGGTGAAATCTGATGTCTCACCATGTGTTGACAGTCACGCAGCGCAGCAATATGGGAAAGTAGACCTTGGGCGACCCGCTGCTTCTGGGTTAGGACTGTTGAGTCAGTATACTGTACGGGGATGCTCTGGCCAGACTGCTCTGGAGAGACAAGAGTAGCCTGTTGTGTCAGTAGACTTTGTTGGGATGCTCTGAACAGACTGCTCTGGAGAGGCAAGAGTGGCCCCTGCATGTGTCTAGCTTGTCATGAGCTGGAAAGCATCACTGATATCATTCTCATCATGATTATCATTGTGATTGTTACTATTGAAGCTCACCAGGTCCAGTAACTAAAACCATCCTGGAAGGGAAACTTCAAACCCTCAAACCCTGTGTATCTGGTCAGTTCAACACTGTCAGCAAGCATATGCACAGTTGCTGGATGCTGGCATGAGACGACCAAGCGAGCTTTTGTGTATCATATGTGACTTCAAACAGCAGCACAGGCTCATGCACTACTATTGATAAGAATTACAATAATAGTAATAACAATAGTAGCAATAATAGTAATAATTGTAATCATAATAATAATAATAATAATAATAACAACAGTTGATAATCGAAATTATTGCATGCGTTTGGTGCAGGGCAAACCAGGACCTGGAGCAGAACAGGATCCAGCTGGAAAGGCAGACGGCTGCCATTCAGAGGGAGAAGGATGCCCTTCAGCAGGAGGCTCGCAACCTGGCCCAGCGCCTAGAGGCGATCATCCATGACAAGTTCATCCCCAAGAGCCACATTGACGCTGACACTCCCATCGACAAGACCCTTAACTTCCTGCATGCTTTTATTGCGGTATGCTGTTGTTGCTGTTGTCTGTCTGACCATGTGTGATGATATGACAACACCTTCCTGAATGTTGTCACTGATGAGTCATGGTAGCTTGCTGTTGTCTGTCCCAACATGTGTGTGTTGCGTCAGCACACACACCTTCCTGCATGTTATCACTGCAGAGTCATGACATTGCGGTTGTGAGTCCAACCATGTGTGCTGACCAGAGCCCCACTTTCCTGCATGCTGTTGTTGCAGTGCCATGTCAGCATGGCAGTGCCATTGCCCAGTCTGTGCCTGATCATGTTTTCTGATGGCATTTAGACACTGTCAAGTGACATACCCGACATTTTTTAAGTCCAGGTTTTACAACATTTGTCCTGTACATAATACTTTGTTTATGTGTGCATCAGTTCCCTGTCTTCAACATCAACAAGCCGTGTCAGAGGCAATAGTAGTGTGTGCCTGTTGTGCACTTGTCAGCTTCATAGTCAACAATGCGGCTATCTCCATACAAAGAGCTCTTCAGGGCTGTACATACATGACTCTTAGGGGAAAACAGTTGCTGGAAGAATGTGTGCAGCCAGCCCTGTCATATACAACACATACAATCTGTAGTTCTCGAAAATGGTGTTGGAAACCTTTGGTTCTCTCCAAATGCAGCAAACCAAGCTGTGCCATTGTTGCATCACCAGTCACTGTATCTGTAGACAGGCTGCTCTGGAGAGACAAGACTTGTCCTGCACATACCTAGCTCATCACGAGCTGGAAAACACCTAAAAATTTTCATCGTTATTATTGTTGTCATCATCATCATCATCATCATCATCATCATCATCATCATCATCATCATCATTATTATTATTATTGTTACCGTTATTATTAATGATTATGATTATTGTTTTTATTATTATTATTGTTATTGTTGTTGCTGTATGTGCCCCCAGGGTGAGGAGCCATCAGTGCAGTCTGCTCTGGACATCTACCACGTTCTCACAGAGTCCAACACAGACCTGAGGCAGCCCGTGGGCTTGGAGTCTCAACTGCTGAAGAAGAGTAGCATGGACACAGAAGTGGGCATGTCCATGCTGCAGCTGCTCACGGTATGCTGCTGCTGTACTGCGCTCGCCGCCAATTATTAGTTGGCCAGCTGTCGTCTTGTTGCAGCACCCTCTGACGGCTGTCAACTATCAATCAGGCAGCTTGTGTCACAGCTTGTGTCACACACACAGCACTGCAGCGGCAACTGGGTTGGCAGTGGGAAGTGCTGCATTGCGATTATTGCTCTGGTCAGACTGCACATGCAGTCTTCACACAATCAAGCGTGATGTGCGTCCTGATCAGTGCTACCAGGGAAGCAGAGCCCTAGAGCTTGCTCACAGCTTTTCCAAGGCACCGCACTGGTCTGTAGCGCCCTGTACATATCCGATACATCACAAAGGAAGAATTGAAGGTGTGAGGCAGTGAGCGAATGAGTGGATGGATGAATTGATGGGTGATGAAGGGATGAGGAAGTGAAAGGATGAGTGAATGATTGAATACATGGAGTTCTGTCTGTCTGCCTGTAGGGCCCTGCAGCTTTCAGGGAGGGCACGAACCCAGACTCAGAGGGCAACAAGCCATCTCCCAAGTCCCTGTCTAGGCAGACCAGCATGCTAAAGGGCACAGACCGGTGTCAGCAGGTGCTCATCAGCGAGGCCTCCATCTCAGCCAGTGTCACCCCTCAGCTGGAACGCATGTTGCAGGTATGGGTTTGCAGATGGGTCTAGGGTACGCATGTTGCAGGTGTGGGTCTGCCACATGGGTTTAGGGTACGCACATTGCAGGTATGGGTCTGCACATGGGTTTAGGGTACGCATGTTGCAGGTATGGGTCTGCACATGGGTTGTAGGGTACTCATGTTGCAGGTATGGGTTTAGGGTACGCATGTTGCAGGTATGGGTCTGCATAACCCCAGATTGATGTGTTGCTCAGTCAGCAAACATCATTTCAAAATCTGTGTGATATATTACCAAACGTTGTCACAACCACGCCCATGCAGTTGTATTGGCACAAATCAAACAGTCTCTTCTACAGCAGCGGCCTCTCTGCTGGTTGGGCAACTAATTTGGACCAGTTGCATGTGCGCTGCATCATCAGGAGGTCATCTGAAGGTCAATTTGTCACTCATGCAGCTAAAACAAGTTGCAAAGGTGCCTGCTGTTGGCTGCAACAAACCAATGTTAGCAAACACGTCAGAGTCGGGCTGAGTCAGCAAGCACATTTGACTCAGCAAGCACGTTTGAGTCAGCAAGCGCGTCTGAGTCAGCCAGCGCGTCTGAGTCAGCAAGCGCATCTGAGTCAGCAAGCGCGTTTGAGTCAGCAAGCTTGTCCGAGTCAGCTGACGCTGCTGTTTGGCAAGATGATGCATTTTTGTACTTTGGCCAAATAGCACTGCAATGGAGGCCAATGGAGGCTGTCTCAAGGCTGATGACATTCAGCCTTTCAGAACTTTGCTAACACTGCCTCTGCACCGGCTGATGTCTGTCACACAGCATGCATACACTGAGCCATGCATATGTGGCAATGGTCGCAGGACGCAGACATGAACTGGCAGTTTGACATCTTTGCGTTCTCAGAGCAAGCTGAGGGGCATGCACTGTCGCTCCTCAGCTTCTACTTCTTTCAGAGATTCGATGTCGCCGAGAAGTTTGGCATGGATCCTGTGAAGCTGGCCACCTTTGTGCGCGTGATTGAGAAAGGCTATGACCCTCAGAACCCATACCACAACAGGTATCGCTCAAATCAGCAAAGCTATGCCTTTGTTGCTGGCTTGTGTAGGGCCCAGTTGTTGGCTACTGGAGAGAGGGTTAGACAGCCATGTGTGTATGTGTCAATCATGTACAGCGTTGCCTGCAATGCAACACTGCTCACAGATTCCAAATGTCTGGGACTGCGTGACTGCCTGCTCGCATGTTCAGGCTTCTTTGCCAACATGTGTGTGTGTGTCCTCTCATGGCTGCTTGTGTGTCTGTTTGTTTGTCGGCATCACCTTACATGGCGTCAAGGAATTGTGTGTGACTCTGTCCTAGAATGTGACAGTCGTCAAGTCAATGTGCCATTACACAAATGTTTAAACACAGTCTGTCAATACAATTCTAAGCAAGATTTGCCTGCCCAGATGTCCAACTGCCATGTGTGCATGCCGACCTGTCTAGCCAAAGCCATTGAAGGAGCTGATACAGGCAGGCTTCTGCTGCAGCATCCTTGTGGCCTCAGTGGTACACATGACTCACATGCTGCTGTGCCAAGGCAGGAGTTTAATGAGCAGTGGACTCTTTTGTTTCTGACACTGCTGTCATGTCTGTAGCATCCACATGTGTTGGCAGTACAGATGCGCCACATGCTGCTGTGCCATGGCAAACTCATGACGAGAACTACTTTTCAGGCTCTGACACTGCTGCCATGTCTGCAGTATCCAGGTGGATGAGCAATACATGCTGCTGTGCCATGACAGGATCTTTACACCGAACTTGCAACACTGCTAACATATCTGCCGCATCCGCCTGGTCTTAGTGGTACAGATGACCCACATGCTAGACTTGCCATGATGGGATCTTGAACAGCATTTCTTCCCATGCTTCTGACACTGCTATCATGTCTGCAGCATCCATGTGGCCTCAGTGGTACAGATAACCCACATGCTGCTATGTGAACAAGATGTCCACCTGAGTGCTGAATGGTCAACCTTCTGACACTGCTGACATGTCTGCAGCATCCACGTGGCCTCAGTGGTTCAGATGACTCACCTGCTGCTGCACCAAGGAGGAGTTGCAAAGGTGATGACAGACAACCAGATCTGCGCCACCTACTATGCAGCTCTGGTCCACGACTTTGAGCACTTAGGGGTGAACAACGACTACCTGATCAAGTCGTTCCACCCACTGGCGGTGATGTACAACGACATATCACCGCTGGAGAACCACCATGTGGCCGCGGCTGTCAGAGTGATGCTTCGGCCGGAGTGCATGTTCTTTGGGGTAGGTCTCGCGAGCCCTGTGCCAGTCACACCCATTGCTTTTTCCATTTGTTTGTTCTAGTGTTCTTTGAACTTTTCTGTATTGTTGCATAATGCGAGTCCAAGTTCATCCATCTGCCCATCCAAGACAGGTCTTCCCATAGGATCAGGGCGTACATCAGCTCCTTGTCTGAGGTCCTGATTTGGCAATCAGAACACCAGCATCAAAGCACATTGATGCATTCTCAGTCAAACTAAGCAATATCATGCCAACTGTTTTGCACTGGTGGCCATCCAACCCTTACTGTGGCAAGACATTGCAACACAGCTGGTTGCCCATTGTGATGTCTTTTTGCTGTTTGTACACAAGCAGTGTGTACAAACAGCAACGGTGTTTGTACAGACTGCTTGCTCAGCTGCATCCTGCCTTCAGCCCCCTGACCAGCCAGGTTGAGTCCTTCATCACCAAGCTCAGTCAAAATAGGTGCCTGCAGCAGACAGAATTCTGCATTGCTTGTGCTGTGAGGCTCACTTGCTTGTGCCTGTTTTGCAGAATCTGTCCAAGGATGCTGCATTGTTTGTGCTATGAGGCTCAATTGCTTGTGCCTGTTCTGCAGAATCTGACCAAGGACACGGCTCTCTTCAGGCCTGTGATTGTAAACCAGGTGCTGGGCACTGACATGAAGAAGCACTTTGACATCACTTCCAGGTTCCAGGTGGGCCTCCTGCAGCCCATGCTTTGCCTGTCCTTTTCAGCAGGCTATGTTCGTCCTTCTGGGCATGCTTTGCCTGTCCTTTTGAGCAGGCTTTGTTCGTCCTGATGGGCATGTTTTGCCTGCTCTGCTGAGCATGCTCTGTCTGTCCTGCTGGGCATGCTTTGCCTGTCCTTTTGAGCATGCTTCGTTTGTCCTGCTGGGCATGTTTTGCCTGCTCTGCTGAGCATGCTTTGCCTGTCTGGCTGGGCATGCTTTGCCTGGTCTGCTGAGCATGCGTGGCTAGTCCTGCTGGGCACACCTCGTCTCCCCCTTCAAAAATTATGGGGTCTAAGATGTCTGGCACTGATTGAACTGTTTGCCTTATTGGGTTCCTGCTCAAGCTAGATAACGCAACCATCACGTTGATTCATATGCTCACTCTGTAATCACTCACTCACTTCTTCACCTCCTTCACGTGAGCGGTGTCTTGAATTTGGAGTCTGTGTCTCGAACACCAACCATAGCACCTGTGCTGATTGTGCACACATCCATGGCAAACTACTTAGCTGGTGAAACTGTCAGCCCTGCCAGCACACTAGCCTCCAGACTGATCATCGTCTCAGCCAGACTAACCATCTCCTCAGCCAGACTAACCATCTCCTCAGTCAGACTAACCATCTCCTCAGTCACACAGAGGAGACTGACTATCTCCTGCCTCGACCCTTGTCTCCTGCATCTAGCCACCTCCTGAGTCAATCCATCTGTCTCACGTCAGTGTGTCTGACTGCAGACTGCCTTCAAGAGGTCAGCTCCAAACAGCGCCTCAAGCTCAGAGACCAGAGGAGACAGCGCTCCAGGCACAAGCACTGGCAGTGACACTTCACGACAGGCGCCTGCCACAGATGGGATTGACTGGGACAACGTGAAGGCCGATGACAAGATGTTGGTGTTTCAGGTTGGCCAGCAACTGTCAAAACACAGAGGCAGAGTCTCAGTGCGCATGCTGCTTGTGTGCCTTCTGACTCTGGTGTTGTCTAGCCGTATGCTGGGTTGTTGTGCTGCCGCTGCTGCATCTGCTTTGCGTCACAAGATCTTTGCATGGGAGTGATCAGGTCAAAGCTACCTCCCTTGTAGCCCAGCTGTTGGGTGGGAGTCTGGGAGATTTTGACAGCTGCTTACACTGACGCCACCAGGTTGTTTGAGTGGCTTAACAACTGCTTGTACTAGCACCAGCAAAGCATTCTTTGAATGCTCAGCAGCTGCTTGCACCATGTCAACAGCTTGAATTGCCAAGCATCACATCCACACAGGCTGCACAGCAACAGCTTCTGCCAGCGGTCTCAATCCACAGAGTTTGGTTTCACTTGCTAGGTTCACATGCAAACAGGCGGTGCGATTGCAAGGGCCCTGTTGCTCATGCTGGCACATGTCCCATACTCCGCCCATGTTCTTCAAACCCATTCTTTGATATGCACCTGTGTTACACCCACACGTGTGTGTGTGCGTGTGTGTGTGTGTGTGTGTGTGTGCCGTGGCAGAGCAATCATGGCCTGCCTAACACAATCAACCTCCATCACCTGCTGTAACCTTGAGCAACACCTTCAGGACAACGTGAAGGGCACGGCATCAACCTCACCACCTTGCACACCCTCCATGTGCATTCGTCTGCATACAGCAACGCCTCTGCACAGTTGTGCTTGCATAGCACAACATAGCCTTCATTGCTTCAAAAGCAGCTGCATTTCCGTAATAATGCAGCCTTGCTTTTATTGCGTTCCATCAGAGACCATCTGCAGTTGCCGCCGCCATGCTTGACTCATCCTGCAGTTCTGCCCCTGACTGCGGATTAGACAGCATGTGGGTTTTGCTTGCCTTGACGTACGCTCTGTCAATTGCTGCTGTGCACAACAAATGAATGACTCCCTATCAAGACGCTTGACGCTCAACTGTTTTCACAGCAAGTGTGCTGCAGACACTCTTGCACCATACATGGCTGACATCAGCACAGACATGTGACTGGCTGACATCAGCACAGACATGTGACTTGATGACATCAGCACAGACATGTGACTGGCTAACATGAGCACAGACATGTGACTGGCTGACATCAGCAGAGCATTCTAGACGTTTGTGACTGACTGTAGACCAGTGTGCTGCACACCTCATCTGAAGCCAATCAAACTCAGCATATGGATATATGGTGCAGATGCTGCTGAAGTGTGCTGACATTGGACACTTGGCAGCCGCCCAAGACACGCACAAGAGGTGGGCCTACCAACTGGAGGAGGAGTTCTTTCAACAGGTATGTCTGTTAACTAGTTGATGGTAGCCATGTCAACACAAACTGCTGGCACGCTTACCACTGTAAGAGGACCTTATACAGAAACATACCCAGGGTTAGACATCACCTGATTCAAGCAGAAGACATGGAATGAATAAATGAGCGAGAGAACGAATGAATGAATGAATGCATGGATGAATGAATGAATGAATGGATGGATGGATGGATTGATGGATGGATGGATGCAGGAATGAATCAATGACTGAGTGAATGAATGAATGAATGAAAGAAAGAAAGAAACAATGGATGATTGAATGTATGCATGCATGAATGAAAGACTGACATGGTGGCTCTGTTGGCTTAAGCCATGCATTGACAAAGGGCAATATGTTCTCTGTTGCCCACTTCCCAGCGGCCCTCTCATCTTCCAGCCTGGTGGGCTCCTAATGCCTCATGTGTGTTTCCCTCGACTAGCTACGCAGGATATTTCTGAGCAGGATGTGCATGCTTGGTTGTGTGGGTGTGTGTGTGTCTGTGTCTGTGCCTGTGTATGTGCCTATGTGTTTAGACACTGCCCTGCATGAGCAGGGGGACCGGGAGAAGGAGATTGGGTTGCCAGTCAGTCCCCTCATGGACAGAAGCAATAAGGGAGGCATCACTCGCTCCCAGGTGAGACACAGTGTCTGCTGCGCAAACAATGTTGCAGCATGCACAGGCTTTGCTTTGTTCCTGCTCTTGCAAAAGCCATAGTGTATGAACTCCCTGCTGGAATTCCTAACCTGCATAAGACCAATTTCAGCAAGTTTTAAATGAAGAGTGCAAGAATTGCTTGGGTTTGAGTGTGCTGTATGCTCTTGGAGATGGCATGAGGGCGTGGTGCTGCATGTGTGCTGCTCTTGCCATCTTGGCAGGCGTGTAAGGTTTGCTTGTGATTGGACTGACACAAGCATCCCTTTTGGCCTGGTGCTTGTGTCAATCACAAGCAAGCCTCACACAGCTGCCAGGAGGGCTACTCGTGCAAGAGGGCAAGAGCAGCAGACATGCAGCACCTTGCCCTGTCCACCTTGTTGCATCCTCTGAGAGTATTGCATGGCCTACTGGTAGCACACCCAGAGCTGCAGGACAAGGCTGGTCACAACATGTGCAGTGAAGTATATGCACCATAACATTACATTGTCTCCTGGTTTGCAAATGCAGATGGGTTTCTTCAGCATCGTGGGTCTGCCAATGTTCAAGGCCATGGCTGATGTGTTCGAGGGAGCGCAGCCAATGCTGGATGGAGTCATGGCCAACTACAGGAGTTGGGAAGCTGCTGCAGCAGCTGCTGACAGCCCGACCTGACTGCATGCCGACCGCATTTTACTTCTTCTTTCCTATTTGCCTTGCATCTTTTCACTTCCTTGTGCACGGCTAGATGCCAGGCCGCAATGCAGAGCACACTGGCTGCATTGCAGCCTGAGTTACACACTGTGTTGTTCTGCGTGTCACATATGTATGTTGGGTTTTGGGTACATTACTTCTTGGGTATGTTGGGTTTTGGGTACATTACTTTCTGGGATTCCGTCTGCAGATTTTGTCCAAGTGCTAAGGAGCTTGATTGAGCCTTGCAGTTCATGCATACTAAATGTATGTGCTGTTTATTTGCATCATGCTTGCAAGGTTGTGTCAGTCAAAATAAAGACTAAGTCTGACTCACAGGGTCTGTTGTAGATGATCACAGTTATTGGTAGTGCATTTGCTGCCAGGAAGAAAGCGTTTGGTGAAGATTGAATGGGTGCACACGTTCGAGACCACACGTCGTGCGCCAATATGACTCAGCAGGTTCCCTTTCATGCTTTGTAGACTCAGCCTTCGAAAGGCATCACATCCATTGTGTAATATGCATCACAAAGCTTCTCAAGACTTACAGCACAGACTGTTCAATTAAACACAGAAAAGTGAGTCACTTCTCAACGCTCTGCATAGCAACACGTTACTGCATCTGAACTATTGCTGTAGGAACGCGCAATGATCAGTTGCGAGCAAACCCTGATTGCACATTCCAATGCCCTGAATCAGGGCCCTGATGCTCTTGCCCACACAGTAGATGTCACGTGCTCTTAAGCTGAGGCTCACTTGCATTTTGTGATTCGAATATCATGCGCGGTAGCTTGTGGCAACAGATCCTCATTCAGACCAACAAGGGAGCTGCTTGCCGAGCAACAAGCCCGTGCTCGCACAGTGAAAAGTGAACGCCTCACCGGCTGGCACACACTTTCAGCTGACAGGTATGCTGGTTTTGGCTCGAGAGAGCTGCCTGGCTCAGGTACGTCAGCAACAACTCACGCCGTGGTGGTACTTTAATCATACGCCACCCTGTTCAGGTGCATACCTTGCCAAGCTGGACACAGACAGCCATGGCAAGGGGATATGTCGACCCTGCCTTCCCAAATCCTATGGGCTCTCACGATGCTTCTGTGATCATTTACGGATACGTTCCTTCCTTGGCTTTAGCAGTAATAGGCGCAGTGACATTTGGCATTTCGACTGCCCTGCACCTGGGGCAAAGCTTGCGATACAAGACTTGGTACTTTGCTATTATTGTTGTTGGGGTTGCCATGGAGGTTGTTGGCTATGTGTTTCGTGCGCTATCCAGCCAGAAGGATCCCTACAGCATCATATACTTTGTGGTGCAGTATTTTTTCATAGTGTGTGCTCCAGTGTTTTTTTCAGCTGCAATTTATGTAGTGTTGTCCAGGTTTATCAACAAGGCAGGCAGATCATATGCACCATTTCCACCAAGGCTCATTGTCATTGTCTTTGTGACTCTAGACGTCTTCACAACAGGAATTCAGATTGCTGGTGCTGCACTGATTGGTACCGCTGAAAGCAATCAGAAGTCTCCCAATACAGCAAACAACATCCTGCTGGCTGGTCTAGCCATTCAAGTGTTTTCTTTTGCTGTGTTTTTTGCGATATTGTGTGCCTGCATATGGCGTGTCAGCCAACAAAAGGATAAGACGGTTTGGGCAGCATCTGCGTCTGCGCAAACTTTGCTGCTAGCACTTGTCATCACGTCTGCTCTGGTTGAATTGAGAACCATCTTCAGGCTGATAGAAACTGCCCAGGGTGTCTTTGGGTTTCTGTCTAGCCATGAAGCTTTCTTTGGATGCTTGGAGTACTTGCCAATAGTGTTAGCTGTCAGCACATGGAATGTTTTGCATCCTGGCTATTTGGCACCAAAGGATGATGCGAATTACCCAACTGGCTCACACATTGGAAACAGTACCGCACCAATTTTGGCACATGCGGCAAATGTGTAGCAAGCACTGCCAAGCAGCACCTTTCTGGAGTCAATTTTGGCACATGAGTGTGCAAACTCTGTGTATGCCAGTGGTGCAATATGTCTATGGAACACATGTTGAAAGGATGACATACAGTAATGATGGCTTTATTGAACAATGATGCACTTCCAACCAAAATGCATTTCTTTGTGTGACAATTGCAAGGGTGAGCCCATGAAGAGCAGTCACCTGCTGCTTGCTTATAGCGTCACAGCTAGGACCTTGACAGGAACCATACACACTGGTTTACTTACGACAGAAGGACGGTGCATTAGGTTGTTACACAAACACATGATTGATCTTGGATGCAAGTATACAATTAGCCGGGATTCATTTGCATGGCGCTCCTAGAGACACTGCCATGTGGTCACAAAGTATGCACCAAGCTTGGTGTGTAAGAGTGTGGTTGTACACAATGAGTAATGACTTAACTATACAGTAACTACACTACCAACAAGTCCATTGCCCACACTTGGGGCTGTTTGATACAGTGAAATTGCAGGTTGGTCCTAACTAAGCCTAACATGTGAACTGTTGCGAACGTTTGCCTGCCACCCATGAGCCTGGTCTGCACCATATGCAGTATTTGACATCTGGCATGCTTCAGATTTTGGTGTTGACCTGCATAAGCAAGACCCAGTAAAAGACAGCTGCAGCAGTTGTACACACCAGGTGCAGGTGTGTGCGTCAGGCATAGGACATAACTGACATGCTACCTTCACACTCCAGCCTTGTACTTGCCCTTCATGTTGAATTTCTCCTCCAAAATAGATGCCGTCGGGTCCACTTCAAAACCAGGATTTGTGATGCCTGGCTTCTCCCATCGGTGCTGCGTCTCAATGATTCGTACTGTATATACAGCAACAGATTGTCAGAACACAAGCGCTGTGAAGCTCACTGGATACCATGTTACGAACAGTGTAGAGAGTCCAGCATGCATTGACCAACATTGCACTGGAAAGAGACCAGTGTAGATCAACAGTAGAACCAGACAGCAGCAAGCCTGGTGCACACCTCTGCCCATCATAGGTTTAACGTTATACAAAAGGACTTGACAACGTATCAATCTCATGACAACAGAGCTAACACCATTCTAAATGGGCCATTTGACGTCGCTTCATCAGGACCATTTGACAATAGAGTACCTGTGCCAGAGCCTGAGCGCATGACAATAGAGTTGCTGGAGGCGCCGCCAGCAAAGTAGCGCACGCCCTTCAACAAATCTCCATCTGACACGCCTGTGGCTGCAAAGAATACCTGCTCTCCTGCGCACAAGTCATCTGTGTACAAAACCTGCAGCGAGCACAAAGCAAGGGTTGAGCTTGCATGCTACATGCAACAGAGAATCGTTGCTGCATTCCTGGTGTTCCGTGGGCAGAACAGTGGGA
>JAABUK010006816.1_pt1 | contig 16819 bp, 10 predicted proteins | sample 5559141 | NCBI WGS metagenome assembly JAABUK01 (sample SAMN10711869, study PRJNA513367) | rock metagenome | isolation source: Antarctica rocks | place: Antarctica: Victoria Land, Pudding Butte nord | collected 2016-01-03
GCCCCGATCAGCACCAGCATACACTCGGCCTGCGGCTCCATACGCGCCTGCAGGTAGACGCCGTCCGCCCAAATGTACGGCGTCTGGCCAACTGCGACTCGATCTGGAAATGCACCCAGACCAGCAACAATGACAACGACAGCCGAAGCATGAGCAAACCGCATCTACCTGCCTCTATGAACAGCGTTGGCGACCCAAGCGGTCAATATCGAATGACCTAATTTGCACGGTGGGACTATGTCAACGAAGCGCCAAGCCTCCTCGATGATCTGTGCCGGTACCCGGCCCACGCCATGGATCAGGGCGCGTGTGTCCGGCCTGTTTCCGTCTGCCAATCTCGCAGTTGCTCCTGGGCCTCCGGCGATCCCGGCGAGAGGAGGTCGTGTTGACACCTTCTGCATGCTTCCCTTGTAGCCATGTCATGAACCGCCGCCGATCCACCACGTCTGGCATCCGTTTTCTCAGCCATGCTGCCCTGATCGGTCCCGTGCCGTCCCCAGTGCTGCCGATCTGGTCGCCGCCCCTGTAGGCAGCGAGGGGCGTCAGCTCGCCACGAACCCGGCGAGCTGGCCGAGATCGACGGAAGATGCGGCGAACGTCATGCCAGCCCCGAACGACCGGCCTTCGCGCGAGCCATCGACGGCGACCGCCGCGCTCCCGTTCGACCAGAGCGTCACGGGCTGATCGAGGCACGCTACGCCGTTGAACGTCACCCCGTCCAAGTAGAGGTTCCGGTCCGTCTCCGGCGTGCCGCCCCAGGCATCGTTGAGGAACGTGACCCCGACCTGGTGCGAACCCGGGCCAAGGTCGGCCTGCACCTCGAACGACTGCGTCTCGCCCGCGGCGTGGGACGCGAACGCCATCCGTGGGCCGCCCACGGTCGTGCCGTCCACCTGGATGGTGAACTGGGCGTCGCCGAGCCAGCTGTCCTCGCTCACCGTGAGCGTGATCGTAGCCTGCTCCCGAGGCTCCGGGGTTGTGGCGATCCACTCGATCCGCTCGTCGCGCAGGCCGTTGACCCGGTTTTCCGGATTGGCGAAGAAGTCCACCCAGACCACGTCACGCGCGCGGTCGTAGGTCTCGCCGCTGACGCCAGTTCACCATCTTCATCTCCGAGTTCGATGTTGCAGAAACACTTGGACCGCCAGCGCAGTCGCCGTGAAGCCTGCCCCCGTCAGCAGCACGCCGGGCCAGCCCAAGTGATACCAGGCCAGGCTGCCGCAGGCCGAGCCGAGCGCGCCGCCCAGGAAGATCGCGGCGACGAAGGCGGCGTTGATCCGGCTACGCGAAGCCTGGTCCAGCGCGAACACGGCCGCCTGGTTCGAGACCAGCGCCGTCTGCAGCCCGGCATCCAGCAGCGCCACGGCCAGCACCAGGCCCGGCAGGCCCGGCAGCACGCCAGCGACCGCCCAGCCGGACAGCACCAGAACCACACCCACGCTGCCGACCCGCCACGGCCCTTGATGGTCGACCATCCGCCCGACCGCCGGTGCGATCAGCACGCCCGTAAGCCCCAACAGGCCGAAGAGCCCGGCCCCGGCCGGACCCATCCCGAACGGCGGCTGCTGCACATGCAAGGCGAGCACGGCCCAGAAGGCGTTAAAGCCGGCAAACAGCAATCCCTGGACCGCCGCCGCCGCCCGCAGCACGCCGTGCCGCTTCACCAGGTCATACACGCTGGCCAGCAGGCGCGTGTAGCGCGGCGGCGTGATGGGTCGGGTGGTCGGCAGGCCGAACCAGGCTGCGCCCATCAAGGCGGCGGCGATCAGCGCGCCCAGGCCGTACATCGCCCGCCACCCGGAATGCTCGGCCACCAGGCCCGACAGCGTGCGCGCGAACAGGATCCCGACCAGCAAGCCGCTCAGCACCTGGCCGACCGCCCGGCCCGCAACCGCCGGGCTCGCAAGGCTGGCGGCGAGCGGCACGGCCTGCTGCGCCAGCGTGGCTGACACGCCGATGGCGACGGAGGCCGCGAGCAGCCACGCCAGGTTTGGCGCCGCGGCGGCAGCCAGAAGCGACAGCACCAGTGCTGCGGTCAGGACGATGATCAGCCGCCGCCGATCGAACAGGTCGCCAAGCGGTACCAGGAGGACGATCCCAACCATGTAGCCGACCTGCGCCGCGGTCGAGACCTGCGCGGCGGCGGCCCCGTGCAGCCGGAACTCGGCCCCAATCAGCCCCACCATCGGCTGCGCGTAGTACAGGTTCGCAGCCCCGAGCCCGGCCATCGCCGCCAGCAGCACTGTCAGCCCGGCGCCATGCCGCCCCGGGACCGTGCCGTCTGCCGTCACCCCTGCGTTCACCACGTGACCTGCAGGCCGCCGAAGCCACCGACGGCCGTCTCCGTCCCGGCGAAGCGCCCCTTGAAGCTGCCGAGCAGGGCGACATTCCGGGTCAGCGCCAGGTTGCCGTTGAACCCGACCGTCGCCGAATCTGCCGCCGCACTGGCACCGAGCACCTGGAACGACGAGGTGGGCGCGGCCGAGAACGCGGCGCGGACGGACCGCTGCGTGTTGAACTCGTGCACCCAGCCCAGCTCCGCCGAGACTGCCAACCGGCGCCCGCCCCCGACGTCGAACGCGGTGCCCACCCGGCCGCCCAGCGTCAGCGGTACGGAAGTCCGCTGCGTGCGGCCGTAGCGCAGGCCGAGTCCGGGCGCGTCGGAGCCGATCTCCGTCTCGTTCACAGGCGACTGCCAGACGTGGTTCACCTCCAGTGCCGCGAACGGAGTCAGCGTGAGGGCGCCCGCCGGCTGTCGCCAGCCGAGCTCGACCTGGCTGCCAAGGATGTTGCTGGTGACGGAGGCGCGCGCCGCGGCCACCAGGTCGGTCGCACCGCCCACGCGGCCGCGCTGCACGGTCGTGGCGAGGTTGCCGTAGGACACCACGCCGGACACGTAGGCTTTCCCGAATGTGGCCAGGCCGTAGCCGCCGACCTGCACGGTGGTGCCGTGGCCATGCGCCCCGCGGTCCGCGACCGAGAAGTCCGTGCTGCCGCCACCCACGCTGATGCCCACCATGTGGTCGGGGTCGAACCACTTGTCCAACCCCATCAGCCCGCCCGCGATTTGCGTATGCAGGCTGCCGCGCCCGTCGCTGCCGTCCAGCACGTCGGAGCCGCCGAAGCCGCCTACCCACACGCGCAGACCCTGCGGATTGGGCGGCGGCGTGGGCGTCAGCGAAGCCGTCCTGAACGGCTGGACCGGCGCCAGGGCGTCCGTGTCGGTGGCGTGGCGCAACAGCGTGGTGTTGAACAGGCTTTGTGTCGCGAACGCCGTCTGCTGCACGTCCGCCACGGCCTCGCCGGACAGCGCGTCCAAGGTGGCAGCCAGGGCGGCGGTGGTCGGCAGCGCGGCCAGGCGATCGCCGAGGGGCGCCAACCGGCCGGGCTCTCTGGCGAACACCACGTTCAGCGCGCGCCCGACCTCGCGGCGGTTCGACGAGACCAGGCCTCGCTCGGTGAGCGACCGCGTGCCGGCGAGGTCGACCGTGCGGTCGAACCCGATCGTATTGGCGTCGATCTGCACGATGTCGTAGCGGATTACGGGCGTCCCGCTGACGGTGATGCCCGACCCATCGCGCGTGACGCCGCCCGTTGCGGTCAAGAGCGGATAGCGGGCCGCGCCCGGGCGCAGGCGGACGGCGCTGGTGGCCCGGCCCTCGATGGTGCCACCCAGGGTCGCGCGCCCGGTCACCTGCAGGCGGTCGGCGCTGCCGGAGGCCGGGTCGATATCGACCCGCAACGTGCCGGTCGAGGCCTGGACGAAGTCGCCGTTGACCGTTGTCGTGCCGACCGTGCCGCGGCCGCCGATCTCCAGCGCCCCGGCATTGGCCAGCCGCCCGCTGGCCCCGAGATCGATGGTGCGCGCATCGATGGAGCCACCCTGCCGATTTTCAACGAGGCTGCCGGATTGCGCCGGCAGCACGATGTTGCCCTGGATGGTGCCGGTGTTGACCAGCGTCGTGCTGCCGGCCGACGTGACGTTCGAGTAGACGGCGGTGCCGGCTCCAGGGTCCTGTCTTGAGCCGATGATGGTGCCCTGGTTCTCGATCCGGTTGTTGGCGCCAAAGACCAAATAGAGAGCGGCAGCGGATGAGCCTCCGCTGCCCACAACCGCGCTTTCCGAGTCGATCGAGATCGAGATCGGCCCGTTTCTGCCGTTGTCCCCGGCGCTGTTGGCGATGATGCCCGAGGCGCCGCTGCCGCCCGCCTCGACGGTGCTGTTCACCAGCTTGATCGTGACGGGGCCACCGCTGCTGGTCCCGGGGCCGCTGCCGGCGCTGCCGAGGTTGGCTGCACCCGCACCGGCCGCTGCCACCATGCCGCCGCCGCCGCCGATGCTCTGCGCGATAATGGCGCTGCCGTTGACGCCACCGGTGTTGATTGTCGCGCCGTTGAGTGAGATGGTCACGGCCCCACCGTTGCCAGTGCCGGGCTTGATCAGGCTTTGGGTGCCGGAGAGGATCAGACTGGCGCCGGACACATCGCCGGCCAGGCCGCCGCCGCCGCCGATCGACTGGGCGATGATTGCGGAGGCGCCGGCACCGGACGTCGAGATCTGTTCCCCCGAGTTCGGCATGCCGCCGCTGAGCGTCACGCTCACGGGTCCGCCATCGCCGCGGGCGTTGGCGTTGCCGGAGGTGGTCAGGGTCGTCTGTCCGCCGACAACGGCGCCGCCGCCGCCGCCGATAGATTGCGCGACGATCCCATGGGCGTCGAGCCCGGTGGTGAGCAGGTTGCTGGAATGGACGACGGACACGCTGCCGCCGTTGCCGTTGGCGCCGTTGCTACCGCCAAGGTTCAGCGACAGGCCGTGGATGTCGGCGATCCGGCCCTGCGGGTTGTTCAGAATTTTGGAAGGATCAAACGTTTCGTTGGTCGTGATGGTGCGCACCAGGCCGCCGCCGCCGCCGACGCTCTGGGCGAGGATGCCGACGCCGTGCTTGCCGGTGGTGGTGATGAGGCCGTTGTTCGTCACGGTGACCGTGCCGCCATCGCCGGCGCCGGCGCCACTGCCGCCGACGCCCACGCCGAGGCTTTTCAGCGAGCCATCGACGGTGCCGGCCATCGAGCCCTCGCCCCCGCCGCCGCCGACGCTCTGCGCCATGATCCCGAATGAGGCGACGCCCTGCGTCGACAGCGTGCTGCCGAGGGCGTTCATCACCGTGACCGTACCGCCATTGCCGCCACCCTTGCCGGAGCCGCCGACCGCGATGGCGCTCTGGTAGGAGCCGTCGTCGCTGGCCGCACTGGTGGAGCTGGCCGCACCGCCGGAGCCGCCGCCGCCGCCCACGCTTTGCGCATAGATCGCATCCGACGTGGCGCCGTAGGTCGAGATGACGCCGGTGTTGGTGGCGCTCACGGTATTGCCCTTCCCGCCCAAGCCGCCGCTGCCGCCGACCGAAACGGAGACCTGGAAGCTGGTGCTGGACCCCTCCTCGGCGCCGCCGGCCTGGGGCTGGCCGAAGATGCCTTGCAGCTCCTTAAAGGATGCCTGGATGTTCTCGCCGATCTCGCCGATCTGGAAGATGCCGTCGCCGCGGTCCGTCGTGGTCTTGCCCAGGTTCAGTCCGTTGCCGACCGTGTCGAACAGGCTCTGCGCGCTGGAGAGCGGGGTCGTGCCGCCTGCCGTCGCGCCGCTTTTGCCGCCGCGCCCGCCGCCGCCGCCGATGCTCTGCACCGAAAGGCCGCGCGCGTTCGTCCCGCGGGTGATGACGGAACCGCCGTTGCTCACGTTCAGCGGGCCGCCGTCGCCGCCGGTGCCGCCCTGTCCGCCGATGCCGACGACGATCGAGAGCTTGCTGCCGCTGGCCGCGGCGGTGCCGCCGCCGGCCGCGCCGCCACCGCCGCCCACGCTCTGCGCGAACACGCCGTCCGACCCGTCGCCGCGGGTGAGGACCGCGCCGGTGTTGGCCAGGGTGACCGCGCCGCCGCCGCCGCCGCCGCCGCCCTTGCCGCCGACGGCGACCGAAGCGCCGAAGCTGGCCTTGGCGTCGCCCGCGGTGGCCGTGGCGTCGCCGCTGCCGCCCAGGCCGCCGCCACCGCCGATGCTCTGCGCGAACACGCCGTACGCGTCCTGCCCGGCGGTTGCGATCACGCCGGAGTTGGCCAGCGTCACCGCACCACCCGAGCCGCCGCCGCCGCCGCTGCCGCCCACTGCGACGGCGACGGAGATGTTCACAGCACTCTGCTTGCCATTGGAGTAGGAGGCGGCGCTGCTGTCGCCGCCATTGCCGCCGCCGCCGCCCACCGATTGCGCCATCACGCCGATGCCGCCGTCGCCGCCGGTGGTGATCAGGCCGGAGTTGTTGAGGCGGACCGTGCTGCCGGATCCGCCATTCCCGCCGGAGCCGCCCAACGCGACGGTGATCGACACGGCGGGGATGTACTTGCTGGGCGAGAGCGAGACCGCGTTCGCCGCCGCCGACCCGCCAGTGCCGCCGCCGCCGCCGATGCTCTGCATCAGCACGCCAATGGCATCGGTGCCGTAGGTGGCGACCTGGCTCGAGTTCTCGACCGAAACCGCACCGCCGGCACCGCCGGAGCCACCTTGGCCGCCGATCGACACCGCCGCGGTCGGCACCGGGCTTGCCGAGAAGTTCGTGACGGAACCGCCCTTGCCGCCGCCGCCGCCGATGGACTGCGCCTGGATGCCCGCGGCGTGGTCGCCGAAGGTGGTGACGAGTCCGCCGCTGCGGACGTCGACCGTTCCGCCGTCACCGCCGGTCCCGGCATTGCCGCCGATCACGATCGAGATCAGGCCGCCACCCGTGGCGGACGCGCTGCCGGCGTTGCCACCAGCGCCGCCGATGCTTTGCGCCAGCACGCCGCCCCCGCCAACGGGCGTGGGCAGCTTGCCGCTTTTCGTCAGGCTGCTGGAGCCGATGACGGCGTTACCGAGGTTCACCCGGACGTTGCCGCCCGTGCCGCCCTGCCCGCCATTGCCGCCGACGACGAAGGCCGCGACGACCTCGACCCCCTTTGCGTCCCCGCCCGAGCCGCCGCCGCCGCCGATGCTCTGCGCCACGACGCCCACGCTGTTGTTGCCCAACGTGACGATGCTGCCGTTCGGCACGGCGACGTTGGCCGTGCCGCCATCGCCGCCGATGCCGCCATTGCCGCCGCCGCCGCCGAAATTCGCCTGGCCCCCCACCCCGCCGCCGCCGCCGACGCTCTGCACCAGGGCGCCGTGCGCGAAATTGCCCGACGTGGCGATGGTGCCGGGCGCCCCCCCGCTGCCGGCGTTGCCCACGGTCAGCGCTGCGGTGCCGCCGTTGCCGGCGCGCCCACCGCCGCCGCCTTCGCCGACGGCCGAACTCTCGTTTCCGCCTTTCCCGCCCGCGCCGCCATTCGACTGCACCAGAATGCCCACGCCATCGGCCGTGCCGGCCTGGTTGTTGCCTGTGAGCTTGACGGTGCCGGTTATCGCAACGTTGGCCGCACCGCCCGGGCCGCCGGCGCCGCCGCTGCCGCCGCCGGCGCCCAGCGCTCCGCCGGGCAGGCCGCCCGCGCCGCCGTCGCCACCGTTCGAGGCGGCATACACGGCGGCGGCCAGGCCGTCGCCCCCTGCCGGGCGCACGACCGCGATGGTGCCGTCGCTCAGGGCGATGCCGACCTGTCCGCCGCTGCCGCCGGCGCCGGCGGCGCCCCCGGTCGTGCCGAGCTGCTTGGCCGTCGACCCGCCATCGCCGCCGCTGCCGCCGGACGAATGAGCATAAAGCCCGTATTGGCCGGCCTGGACGGTGCCGCTGGTGAAGGCAAGCGACGCCGGGCCACCATTGCCGCCGCTGCCGCCGGCGCCCCCATAGATGTTCTCCAAAGTATCCCCTGAGTAAGCCTGGCCGCCTTGTCCGCCATTGCCTCCGGTTGAGTAAGTCTCGATACCTGTCGTCTGCACGGCATAGGTGCCGCTTGCCGCGACTGTCACGCTGCCGCCCTTGCTGCCGATGCCCCCCGGACCACCATACGTGTCGACGGTCGAGGTGCTTGTCGACGCGCCGGCGGACCCGCTGTTGCCGGTGAGCGACCGGACAACCAGGCCGATATTGGGCAAATTGTTATTGCTGTCCGGCAGCAGGGTTGCATCGAACTGCACGGTGACCGGCTCGCTGGCGCCGCCGACGCCGCCGGCACCGCCCTGAGTTGAGCCCGTAAGGAAGCTGGGTCCAGCCTGGCCACCGCTGCCGCCGGCGCCGCCGGTGGTCGATATCGTTGCTGCGACCGTCTTCTGCGGCACGGTCGGCGATCCGCCGAAGATACGCACGGCGGTGTTGGCGCTGTTGATCTGCGTACCGAGCTGTCCGTTGCCGCCCTGCTCCCCATTGAGACCACTCCTCGTCTGCGCCGGGGAATCGCAACCGTTGCTGGCCGTTGGGCTTAAGACGTAGGGGCGCGACGCGTCGAAGGTCTGGTTCTGGAAATTATAACTCAGCGGCGCGTTGGGCTGGATGTTGTTGCCCTGGATACAGCCGGCCAGCGCCTGGTTGCCGAAGCAGGAGCCGGCGAGGCAAAGCGCTGCGAAAGACACGGGGCGGGATAGTTCGACGCGTGGTGTCGAGCACGACGACTGGTGCGTGCGCCGCCCGGCACCATAGATCACAATGCCGTGCCGCCAGAACGAGTGGGCAATCATATCGGGCACTCCAATCGGTTCTGTTGCAAACGCTGGGTGTGGATGTGCTTGACGGTGTTGACCGGCCGGTTCGGGCTGCTACCCCGAACAGGCTGGAGACAAAGGCCGCCTGCGCCTTCGTGTCTCGACCACCGACATTGTGCATCTGCCCTGTCCTGACCATCGCCATCGCCCCATGGCCCGCCAGCGTGGGCTTGGCTGTTCGCAGGCTGCCAAAGCCAAGCCCTAGCCGCACCAGGCGTTTGATCCGGCGGTGGTCCTGCTCCACGATGTTATTGAGGTGCTTGTTCTTCAGGACCCAACCACTCTCTGCCCAAGGTCCGCGGCGCCGTTCAATGCGCGGCGGGTCGCCAGCAGGCCGAGCAGCGCGGCGCCGGCCAAGGCAAGGCTGGCCGGCTCGGGGACGGGCGTGGGCGAGCCGAAGTCGGGCGAGTCGATCACCACGTAGCCGTTGCCGCGGTTGACGCCGGGCAGGAGCACCGGGCTGGTCCCGCCGTTGAACGAACCGCCGCCGCCGCCGCCGCCGAACCCCAAGCCGTCCCCGCCCCCGCCGCCGCTGTAGCCGCCACCGCCGCCGCCGCCGAATCCGGCCCCGCCGCCGCCGCCGAATCCGCCGCCGCCGCCGACGTTGCCGGCGCCGCCCAGCAGACTGGGAAAGGCGCCCCCGCCCTGGCCGCCGCCGTTACCGGCATCGATGCCGGGCCCTGCGAGCCCGCCTCCTCCTCCGCCCCCGCCACCGTCTCCGCCGCCGCTGGGGCCGCCGGCGCCGCCGGTCCCGTTCGTGCCGCCTATGCCGCCACCGGCGCCGCCGGTGCGCGTGCCGGCGCCGCCCGCCGTGCCGCCCTGCCCGTCGCCGCCGGTGTCCAAGGCGCCGCCGCCTCCGCCGCCCCCGGCGATCAGCAGCGGCGTGCCGCCTGGCCCGACCACGAAACTGCCGCCGCCGCCGCCGCCGGCGCTGGCGCTGGCGCCGAAGCTGCCGGCGCCGCCTACGGCGACGCTCAGCACCTCGCCCACGGCGAGCGCAAAGCTGCCGCTGACCTGAGCACCGGGGCCCCCGAATGCCTGGTCGGACGCGCCACCCTCCGCCCCGGCGGCGACGATGCTGTACAGGCCGGGAGTGAAAACGGTGTAGGTCTGCACGCTGCCGGTGAAGCCGAAGATCATCGGCGTCGCCGTCGCGGCAGTGACGGAAACCGCGAGGGCCAGCAGCGACTCGCCGGCGAGCTTGAGCATGCGCATGGGATCGGCGTCCTCGCTCTCAGGGTCCGAAGGCGGCCAGGTCCCCGCCGTACGGGGCTAGCATCCCGAACTCCCCGAGCATGACCGAGCCGGCCAGCGCGAGCAGGGCGAGCATGGCGCAGGCCAGGACGGGGCGCGGCCGGTGGCGGGGCTGCGCTGGGGCGTTCTCGAACGGATAGATCGGTCGGCTGACGTGCATCGCTCCCCTCCTCGTAACGCGCGCCGATCATTGCCCGACCGGCACCACCCAGCCCTCCTATCGCAAGTTCCACGTCGGGAGAACCGCCCGTCGCGAGAGTTCCCCAGGGATGTCGCCAAAAATGTCCAAATGTTGCCAAATCTGTCCTTTCTGCCCAATCTAGGCGCCTGGATCCGGATGCCAACCGAGGCGGAGGCGCAGCCGATGCGACTATACCCGGGCTTGCTCGACGCCCTGCGGATCACCACGGTCCGCAGCGTCGAGGATTACGAGGCCCTGACGCGGCGCCGGGCGCTGGCCTCGGACCACGGCAGCACCCGCTACCAACTGCGCGAGCCTGAGCGGGCCAAGGCGCCGTCGGGCGAGGCGCTGAGCATCCTCGGCAACACCCATGTCGGCGGCATGCTCGTCTCCTACGTCACCGACCGCCTCGGCACGAGGATCACCTTCCCGGAGGCGCACCCGCTCTCGCTCTGCATCATGACCCTGCTGCAGGGGTCGATGCAGTTCAGCCCGTTCGGCTCCGGGACGGTGCGCACGGCCGGCCCGGGCGACATGCTGCTGTGCAAGGTCGAGCCCGGCGTGGAGGCGATGACCACGGACGGGAGCGAGCGGCTGAACCTCTGGATCAACGCGCTCACGCTGAGCCGGCGGCTGGAAGCGATGCTGGAGCAGCCGCTTGCCGCACCGCTCGTCTTCGCGCCGGAGCAGGCCTGGCCGCAGGGCGTCGTGGGGAGCCTCACCCGGCTGGTCGGCTACGTCGCGGCGGACCTGGCCGATCCGCATTCCCTGTTCGCGGGCGGGGTCGGCGCGGCCGTGTTCGAGGAGCTGGTCATCCGCACGCTGCTGGAAGGCGTGCCGCACAACCACACCGAGCGCCTGGCCCGGCAGCCGGGCACAGCACAGCCGCAGGTGGTGCAGCGGGGGATCGAGTTCATGCGCGCGCACGTCGCCGATCCGGTCACGGTCGAGGACGTCGCGCAGGCGGCCGGGTGCTCCGCCCGCGCCCTCGCGGCCGCGTTCCGGCGCCATCGCGAGCAGACCGTCACGTCGGCCCTGCGCGACCTGCGGTTGGACGCCGCCCGCGACGCCTTCGCCGGCGACCCAGCGCTCAACGTGGGCGACCTGGCCGCCCGGCTCGGCTTCAGCAATCCCGGGCGCTTCGCCTCGCAGTATCGCGAGCGCTTCGGCGAGATGCCGTTGCAGACGCGGCGCTCGCACGCCCCTATCCGGCCCGGCCTCCCACCTGCGGCAGAGTTGGCGCGCAAGCCCGGGCGCCGGTGACGCTCCCCCGCCGCCTTCTGCTCGGCGCTGCCGGCGCAGGCCCGTTGCTCTGGCCCCGCGCCGTCCCGGCGCTGGCCCAGACGCCGTCGGCGACGAGCCGGACGCCGCGCGACATCGCCGTGATGGGCATGGTGATCGACGACATCGTCAGCCTCGACCCGGCGGAGGCGTTCGAGTTCTCCGGCACCGAGATCGTCGCCAACTGCTACGAACGCCTCGTGCTGCCGAGCACGGCCGACCCCACCTGGGTCGAGGGCGCCCTGGCCGAGAGCTGGGAGACGGCTGCAGACGGCACCACCACCTTCCGCATCCGGCCCGGCCGCCGCTTCGCCTCCGGCAACCCGGTCACCGCGGAGGACGCCGCCTTCACGCTGGAACGCGCCGTGATCCTGAACAAGGCGCCCGCCTTCATCGTCCGCCAGCTCGGCTTCGACAAAGCGAACGTGGCCGAGCGCGTCACCGCGCCCGACCTGGCCACGCTCGTCGTCCGCGTCGCGTCGCCGGGTTCGCCCTCGTTCCTGCTCTACTGCCTGTCGGCCGCCGTCGGCTCCATCGTGGACAAGCGTACCGTGATGGCCCGCGCCCAGGGCGACGACATGGGCAACGCCTGGCTCAAGGCGGGCAACAGCGCCGGGTCTGGTCCGTTCATCCTGCGCCAGTGGCGCGCGAGCGAGAATGTCTCGCTGGAGGTCAACCCCTACAGCCCCGAGCCGCCGACGCTGCGCCGCCTGCTGCTGCTGCACCGGCCGGATCCGTCCGCCCAGCTGCTCGGCCTGCAGCGCGGCGACATCGACATCGCCCGCACCCTTAGCCCGGACCAGCTCGCGACGCTGGGCAAGGACCAGGCCTACACCCTGCAGCCGCAGCTCAAGAGCTACCTGAACTACATCGCGCTGAACCAGAGCCACCCCGAGCTCGCCAAGCAGCCCGTACGCCAGGCGATCAAGTGGGCGATCGACTACCAGGGCATCGCCAAGAGCATCACCCCCAGCGCCTACGACGTGCACCAGGCCTTCCTGCCGCGCGGCTTCCCCGGCGTGCTGACCGACCAGCCGTTCCGCAAGGACCCTGGACGCGCCCGCGCGTTGCTGGCCGAGGCCGGCGTGGCGAAGGGCTTCGCGGTCACGCTCGACCACGCATCGTCCGCACCCTTCCCGACGTGGCCCAGGCGGTGCAGGCCAACCTGGCCGAGATCGGCGTCCGCGTCACGCTGGTTGCCGGCGAGCAGCGCCAGGTCGTCACCAACACCCGCGCGCGCCAGCACCAGATGGCGATGCTGCGCTGGGGCTCGGACTACCTCGACCCGCACAACAACGCCGAGACGTTCTGCGTCAACGCGGACAACACAGAGGCCAACCAGAACCGCACCCTGGCCTGGCGCAGCAACTGGAAAGACGACGAGTTCACGAAGCGCGCCCAGGAGGCGCTCCACGAACCCGACCTCGCGCGCCGGGTCGCGCTGTATGAGGGGCTGCAGAGCGGCCACCAGGAGCGCAGCCCGTTCGTGATCATGATGCAGCAGGTCGAGACGGCGGCCATGCGCACGTCCGTCACCGGCGTGCGGTTCGGCCTGTTGCCGGACGACACGCGCTTCGGCCACATCGCCATCGCGGACCGGACAGGACGATGAGCGTGAACCGAAGGGACATCTTGACGGCGGGAGCGTTCGCGTCGGCAGCACCCCTCTCCTCGGCTGCCGCGTCGGGCACGCCGCCCGCGGCGGTGGAGGCGGCGATCCGGCAGTTCGGCTCGCTCCCTGCCACGACGAGCTGCCTGGTCGTCCGCGAGTCCCCGGGCGCGTCGTGGCAGGCCGGCATCCGCCCGGACCTGGTTCTGTTCGTCGGCAGCGCGGTCAAGACCTTCATCCTGGCGCAGTGCCTCAGGGCGGCCGAGCTGGGCCAATTGTCCGAGGACGACCAGTGGGCGATCGACGACGCGGTCCGCTCGCCGGCAAGCCCGGCCTTCCTGAACCTCTCCGGCACGACGACGGGGCGCCACGTGCTCGAGGCGATGATCACGCACAGCGACAACACGGCCACCGACACCACGCTCGCGAAGGTCGGACCTGACCGCGTGCGCGCGCTGATCGCGGAGGCCGGCCTCACGCAGACGCGCATCCCCGACTCGACCCGGCGCCTCTTCTCCTACCTGGCCGGCGCCTCCGTGGGCGAGGACCTCGGGTGGGCCGGCATGCAGCGGCTGCAATCGGGTTGGATGCCGGGCGCCCCACGGTCGCCGGTGAACGACCAGCAAGCGATGCTGAGCAGCGCGGCGGAGATGGTCCGGTGGTATCAGCGGGCGCTCGGCGGCGATTTCTTCAGCCGGCCCGAGACGCTGACAGAGTTCAAGCGCATCCAGGCCATGGCCGACGCCATCTCTCTCGTCGTGCCGCCCGGCGTCAAGGCGTATGCCAAGGGCGGCAGCATCGACTGGGAGCGGTTCCACTGCTTCTGCATACCGGGCCAGATGGTCGTCGGCCGCTCGCGCGCCAGCTTCTGCTTCACGGTGAACTGGACCGCGCCTGATCAGGCGACGCCTCAGATGTTCACGGACTTCATGGCCTCGGTGGCGGCCGTGCTGAGCGCCGCCGCCCTGAGGACCTGACCCGCTGCGGAAGTCGCCCTACGCCTGTCCCCACACCTGGCGGACGAACGCCCCGGCCTCCGCCAGCGAGCGCCGGCCAGCTTCCAGCTGCGGGAAGAACAGGTGCCAGGCGTGGATCATGCGCGGCCAGACCTGCAGGGTCGTGCGCACGTCCGCGGCGCCCGCCGCCCCGGCGAGCCGGACCGCGTCGTCGAGCAGCGTTTCGGCGGAGCCCACCTGGATCAGCAGCGGCGGCAATCCTTGGAGGTCCGCGTAGAGGGGCGAGGCCATGGGCGTTAGCGGATCTGCGCCGTGCAGGTACTGGGCGGCGAGCTCCGCGAGATAGGATTCCTGGATCAGCGGGTCCACCTCTGCCTTCACGGTCATGCTGCCGCCCGTCATCGTCAGGTCCACCCAAGGCGAGCTGCACCAGGCGCACGCGGGAAGGGCGACGCCCGCGTCTCGCAGCCGCACCAGCGCGGCGACCGCGAGGCCGCCTCCCGCGCTCTCGCCGGCCAAGGCGATGCGCCCCGGCGAGACGCCCTGGGACAGTAGGAAGCGGTAGCCCGCGACTGCGTCCTCCAGCGCTGCAGGGAACGGGTGCTCGGGTGCGAGGCGGTAGCCGAGTGCCAGCGTGCGCGCTCCAGCCTCACGCCCGGCCTGCGCGACCGTGTGGCGATGGCTCGCGAGCGAGCCGGAGATGTAGCCGCCGCCGTGCAGGAACAGGATGACGCGCCCCGGGTCGGCCCCGGGCGTGATGGTCCATTCCGCATCGACGCCGTCCGCGTCGACGGGATCGACCTGTACGTCGGCCGGCAGGGGATACCGCGCACCCAGGCCGTCGAGGCGCGCGCGACGGTCGGCGAGACCGGCCGGGCGCGGGCGCGACTTCAGCAACTCGCGGATCGCATCGATCTCGGCATCCGCCATCGGGTCGCTCCACCGAAGCACGGCCCGCATGATCCGTGACGAAAGCGCCCCTGCCAAGGCCCGCGCTCGCGCACCATGCAGGTCCCGCGAGAACTGCGCCAGGTCCGCATCCAGCTGCGCCGGGCATGGCACTGCTCGTCCTGCTCAGGAGCTTCCAGTGCTTCGGCTACCTGACCCGGCTTGCAGCCGGGCCAGGGCGGCGGGCGCTTGGAGGAACACCCGCCCGCTCGCGTAGCTTACGGAGCGCACCCGCACGGGCTTGGCCGCGGCCGCGGCGCGAGGGCGCACGGGCGGGCGCAAGCCGGCCGTCACCGGCGGCAAGCTCCGGCGCGCACGCGAGCATATTGGCAAAGGACTCACCGTGCGCGGGGCAGCGACGCGCGTGAAGGTCGGCAAGACCACACTTTACGAGGCGCTTAGGGCGGAGCTGGCCCGACCTCAGACACGGCGGTTACCGACTTGCCCCCTCAAATGGCCCCTGGTGACAGAGGTGTTGGTTCAGGGCCATATCGCCGAGCGGATTGTTGACGAAGCCGATATCCAGCGGCTGCTAGCGCTGACGACTAAGCCACGCGATGCGACCCTACTGCGCCTGGCTTACGTTTCCGGCCTGCGGATCGCGGAACTATCTGCCTTGAGATGGCGATGCTTCGCACCCCGCGAAAGCGGCGCAGTCCTGAGCGTGATCGGTAAGGGTAGCAGACTGAGGCACATCTTCCTTCCCGAGTACATCGCCTCGGCCGTGGCGACGCTGCGCGATGACGCGACCGACTCCGCCCCGATCTTCCTGAGCCGGCACCACAAACCATTATCAGTCAACGCGATGCATACAATCGTCAAGCAGGCGGCACGACGGGCCGGATTGCCACCGACGTTTTCGATGCACTGGTGCCGACACGCCCACGCGTCCCACGCCATGGATCGGGGCGCGCCCGTCCATGTGGTCCAGCAAACGCTCGGCCATGCCTCGCTCGCCACAACGTGCCGGTATGTCCACTGTAAGCCGGGCGCGTCCAGCGCCCAGTTCATCGCCGCGTGTTGAACCAGACTCTTGAAATACTCCGGAATTTCGAGGCCACTACACCCTGATCCGTTCGACCTCGTCCAGACTCATCTCGTCCCGGCGCCGATCGTAGAGCTGCGTCGTGCGCGTGCTGGCGTGGTTGGCCATGGCGGCCGCCTTCTCCAGCGTGCCACCGTTCTTTAGGTAGGCCGTGATGCCGGTCGCCCGGAAGCTGTGGTTGCCGACCTTGGTCCCGATCCCGGCAGCGAGCGCCCGCCGACCGATCATCGCGTAGGCATTGGCTTGCGGCAGCGGCGTGCGGGTGAGCAGCGCGGTGCCGCGGCCGATGGTGCGGAAAAGCGGCCCCTTGCTGTCGCCTGCGATGCCGGCCTGGTCGAGGTAGGCGTGCAGGTACTCCTCGAGGCTGTGATGGCAGGGCATGGCGTGCGCCTTGCCGCCCTTCTCGCGCAGCCGCACCCACAGCCGGCGGTTCTGCGTGAACACGTCTTCAACCTTCATGGCGAGCGCGGCGCCGATCCGCGCGAAGCTGAACACCATCAGCGCGATCAGCGCCCGGTCGCGCAGCCCGGCATGGGAGGTGACGTCGATCGCGTCGAGCAGCGTTCGTGCCTCTTCCGGATCCAACACTGGCGTCTTGCCCTGGCGCACGATGTGCGACGGGCCGCGGACGGAGGCGGCCGGGTTGGTCGGGATCACTTGGCCGGTCACCAGCCAGTCGAACAAATGCCGGATGGCGGCGAGCTGCTGCTTCACGCTGGGGGCGGCGCGCTCGCGCGTCTGCAGCTCGATCCAGGTGGCCACGTGCAGCGGCTCGACGTCCGCGATCGACCGCACGCCGTTCTCCTCGCACCAGGTCATGAAGCCGCTCACGGCGCGGCCGTAGGCCCGTCGCGTATGCGCGTTGCGGATCGTGCCGGCGAAGAACTCG
>JAABUK010006817.1_pt1 | contig 16819 bp, 15 predicted proteins | sample 5559141 | NCBI WGS metagenome assembly JAABUK01 (sample SAMN10711869, study PRJNA513367) | rock metagenome | isolation source: Antarctica rocks | place: Antarctica: Victoria Land, Pudding Butte nord | collected 2016-01-03
ACTATCTGCATCTGAGGGGTCAGGGGGCTTCACGGGGGAGCAGCTTGCATTTATAATGGCGTGCATGGCATCCACATGTCAAAAGAGGGTCATGCAGGCAATGCAAGGTGGAGATAGAGATTGCTCTGCTGGCTCTAGCGCTGTGATGCCTCATGTTTCAACATCTTGACTGAGCAAGATGTGAGTGAGGAAGAGTAAGCTCATTTGGAATGTGCTGTCAACTCTGTGAATGTATGAAGCCACCTGAGAGGTGAAGTTGCACCTAGGCACTACATTGCATGCATCGCACAATGACCCACTTCATGTTGGTCAACATAACTCATGCTGTTGCAGGCGGCGTGTGTGCCTCTGGCATTGACAGGCAGGGACATCTGTGGGAGTGCCGTCACTGGTGAGACTTGCTGCTGCTTGCTTTTCAAACACGCCACTCATCATGACTGACAAGCCATGTCCAATGAAACAAACATAATACATATTCTCAAAGGAAGGTGACCAAGGAAGGTATCAGCCTATACCTGATGAAATAGCACACTGTGTCCTGCATTGCTGCATGCATTGTCAAGTCCTGATTGCTTCTCACCACCTGGCTGCATGATAGCAGTCTCTGACTTGCTTGCAGTGAGAGGGCACTGCGAGACATATTCCAGTGTTGTATTTGCCTATGCAGTATGTGTTGCGTGCTTGTTGCAGGCTCAGGGAAGACAGCTGCATTTGCGCTGCCCATTCTGGAACGGCTGCTGTACCGGCCCAAGAGGGTGGCAGCCATTTATGCCCTTGTGCTGACCCCTACCAGGGAGCTTGCTGTCCAGGTTTGAACACAGCCATCACCATCTACAGTGTGTGATGCTGCATGGTTTCTTACCCTTGCACACCCATTCTTCAGAGAGGAGAATCGTTGACAGCACAGCTGGGTTTGCTGCTAGTCTTGGTTTTGCATGCTGACGTGTGCACCGCAGATTTGCTTGACGGCTATCACCACTGTCATCACACTAATTGCAGTGTCTTGCTGTCGTCCTTTCTTGCAGCTGCCCTCATTACTGCTTTGAGCCTGTGCCTGCATCAGGATGAGCAGCTTGCATTTAAATGCTGGACAGACGTTCTCATCCATGTCGTCAAGCGGTGAATTGTTCACTCCGCCCATCTTGACAGCTGCACAGCGTTACTGGGAAACGTCGTTACCTAAGCATCTCGCAGTGGACTGTTTGTTTTTGCTGATCTTGCAGGTGCATAGCATGCTTGGGATGCATTCATTTTCACGTCATCAAGCAGGAAACAATTTGTCTTGAGCGTGGACAGCTGCACAGCATGAGTGAGAAGCATTCTCCTTCATGTCACCAGGCATGCAATCATTTGGTTTGATGGTATGGACAGGTGCACAGCATGATTGAGAAGCTGGCCCAGGCAACGGACATCAGGGCAGCCCTGGTGGTGGGGGGCCTCTCCATGCAGGTCCAGGCCTCCACTCTCAAGACCTCCCCTGAGATTGTGGTCGCTACACCCGTGAGCCCTCTCCTCTATACCGTATTCTGTCCTTTGCTGGGTTGAGTTGTGTTTGTCAGTTCTTCACTCCAAAGGGGAGGTCCATCAGCTTGTGATCATGCATGTGTGGTGGCATTGGTGTTACAAGCGCCAACTCAGCCAACATGCAGTAGCCTTGCCCCGGCCAATGGTCTGCTGGGCTGGGCAGCAGCAACACTGTGACTCACTTAATGTAGCTGCATTGAATCAGATGATGAGCGTGATCATCGTGTCCTGTGCCAGCTCTGCCTTGGTAGTCTGTGACGCGACAGCATGTCGTGCAGGGGAGGCTGATTGACCACCTACGCAACACTCAATCTGTTGGCCTGGAGGACCTGCAAGCCCTGGTGCTGGACGAGGCTGACAGGCTACTGGAGATGGGCTTTGCTGAAGAGGTGAGCACATGCCTGGGTACAATGAATCAACATGCATGCAACTTGTGCCTGAGAAGGTGTCTCTGTGCTTAGTATTTAGATCTTGAATACAGTGTCAAAAGTCAAAGACTGCGTAAGCATCACTGGCAGGCAGGCCGTCAGCGAGGCTGTCAGCTCTCTCAGAGGTGATCATCATTGTGCATCAAGGCAGACACTACAGCAGACACTAGATTAGACACTGGAACAGTCATGAGACTAGACATCAGAGTAGACACCAAAGTAGACAGTCAAGTAGACAGCAGAGTAGACACTAATTGACTTACTAAAGCAGACATCAGAATAGACACCAGAGTACACATCAGAGCAGACATGACAGCAGACACCAAAGCAGACACTCGGGCATACATGGGAGTAGTAGACACTTGATCAAACATCAGAGCAGACATCAGAGAAGACACCAGAGTAGACACCACAGCAGACACAACAGATTACATAAGCCTTGTGTGTGGTGTACAGATCAAGGAGATTGTGAAGTTGGCCCCCTGGAAGAGGCAGACACCACTGTAGACATCAGAGTACACATTATAGCAGACACAAGAGCAATACAGAAGCCTTGTCTGTGCTATATAGATCAAGGAGATTGTGAAGTTTGCCCTCAGGAAGAGTGAACATTGTAGTAGACATCAGAACAGACAAGACACTAAAGAAAGCCTTGTGTGTACAGATCAAGGAGATTGTGAAGCTGGCCCCCAGGAAGAGGCAGACGCTGCTGTTCAGTGCCACCATGACAGAGCAGGTGCAGCAGCTGGTCACCATGTCCCTCAAGTCACCAGTCAGGCTGGCAGCTGACGCAGCTGGCAGAGCGCCTGAGGAACTCAGACAAGAGATTGTGCGTCTGAAGGTATGCACTCACAGCAGGTCAAGGTGTCCAAGATGCTCTGCTTGGGGCACTGAGTACTCATGTGTGTTGATTGATTGCACTGTGATTGGTTGATTGATTGGTTGAAAGCCACCAGTCTAGTTGGCAGCTGGTGCAGCTGGCAGGGCGCCTGAGGAACTCAGACAAGAGATGGTGCGTCTGAAGATGCGCACAGCAGGTCAACGGCACTGCTTCTGCTTGGACTTGAACTGCAGCGTTGCATTGCAGTATCATGTTTGGAGAGGCATGAGTAAGATTAGCAGGTTTTGCAGCTGGTACAGCACCCAGTAACACAGGCAGTAGTTTGTGTATGTTCAGCTAAACTCTGATAGCATGGCATTGTGGTTTCAGGGTGGCAATGTGCTGTTCTCCTGCAGGCATTCAGTTAGAAGTGGCAGCACATGTGTGTTCTTTAACATCAGACAGCAAGCTCACTTCAGTTTGACATGGTCTGCTCTGGACAGACAAGATATGCCCTGCGCGTACCTGAAGCTCATCATGAGCTGGCAAGCATAAACACTGCTATTGTCAGTGTCAACGACATGTTTTATGCTTTTCAGCTCATGCTGAGCTAGGCACACGCAGGACAAGTCAAGTATCACCAGAGCAGCCTGTCCTGTGCATCCTTGTAGAGCCTACTGATACGACGGCGCTGACAATCATGTAATGCAACTTCATTGTCTACTATTGTTGTTCATTTTGATCGGCTTCTTGTCCTGCACACACCTAGCTCATCATGAGCTGGAAAGTGTTGTTTTTATTATTACTGTTGTTGTCATCATCATCATCATCATTCTCATCGTTACTATTATTATTATTGTGATTTTTTTTCTTATTATTTGTGTTATTATTGTTATTATTATTGTTGTTGCTATAATTGTTAATGGCTTCTGCAGGGCAACCGAGTGGGTGACAAGGAAGCGATCCTGGTCACCCTGTGCAGCCGCTCCTTCAGAGGCGGCAAGACCATCGTCTTCTTCAGGACAAAGCAGCGAGCTCACAGGGCTAAGATCCTGTTTGGCCTGGCTGGGCTACCGCCTGCTGCTGAGCTGCATGGCAACATGAGTCAATCTGCCAGGCTGGAGTCTCTGGACAAGTTCAGAAAGGTAAGCGCTACGCGCATCGCTCTGCTTTCTGACGGCAGTCTCTGGACACGCTCAGAAAGGTGAGCGCTACGTGCATTGCTCTGCTTTTTGACGGCAGCATTGGCAACATGAGCCAATCTGCCAGGCTAGAGTCATTATCTCTATGTACAGTGTTATTATTGTTATAATACTACAATACATGTTCAGTTGTTGTCTGTTTGATAAGTTCTGATGTACATTCTCATATATCACGACAGCAGTCCTGGGCAGCCCGGTATACTACTTGGCTTCTCGTAAAGTTGACGCCGAAAGGCTTAGACTTTTCGTTTTGTCTCTGACAACAGTCAACAGTAAGCTGAAACACTGACATACTCCATGTTGCAGGGTGAAGTCGGATTCCTGCTGGCGACAGATGTGGCCGCCAGAGGGCTGGACATCCTGGGAGTGGAGGCCGTCATCAACTATGACTCACCACCAAATCTGGCTTCCTACCTGCACCGGATAGGGCGGACCGCCAGGGCAGGGCGCCAGGGCAGGGCTGTTAGCCTTATTGAGGACTCAGACCGTGCCCTTGTCAAAGAGGTGGCTCTGCCCTTTGCTGAAAGTCGCATGACACAATGTAGGGTTTAGGATCTAGGGTTCCAGCTGCAGAACAAAGCTGTGATGTTTGGTTGATTCAGCGTGAGGGGAATCTGATGTCAGATGTACACTGAATCTGCACCATGCACTGCTGGTTGATGCATTTAGCGTCCTACATGTTCTCAGCAGAATCAAGGCAAATTGGAGACAGCATATGCTTACCTCTGCTTCTTTCACGCAAGGCAAGTCTATAGTTCTCCGCACAGAAACCTGACAAGGTTGTATCAGCCCCCTGATAGCTCACAAGCCTTGACCTTGGCGGTTGAAATCTTGCCCACATCCTCTGGAACTCTTGAAATACTTTGTGTTCAGTTCACCATGCGGGTTGCATGTGCTGGTTGCTGGGCAATGCATAGCAGTACTGGCCCGTGCAGTGCAGTTCTGCTCCACACTGACATGTCACAGGTTACTGACAACACTGGCACATGTGTGCAGCCTAGTTGTGAGGAAGAAGAGGAAAACCTCGCATCGCATCTTGCGAAGCTTTCCTCTTCCTCCTTACAACAGCTGATTCCACAAGGCCTGTCAATGGCATGATGCACTTAGAAATGCCTGTGCCATCGTTTTGTGCAGTCTCTGCAAGCTCTGCCATCTGCACTGCAGCAGCAATCATATGTTGGCCGGCAGTGATGCACTGCACTGTCATGGACTGGCAGCTGTTTTGGATTGCTGTTTCTGAGCAAGCTGAGCTTGAGCCTGCTGATGGTGTTGCTCAACAACAGCAAGCCAAAACAGCTGCCAGTCAATGACAGCATAGTGCATCACTGCCGGCCCACCAATAGTGGACCATTAGATCTAGGATGTCAGCTTTCACCCTTTCTGTGCAATCATCAAGACAGCATCATCTGCCCGACAGCTTTGGACACAGACTTGGACGTATTAGGAAGCTGCACAGAATGCGTTTGTCGCGGCAGTGTTGATTGGCCAGAAGCATGAAAGATGTACAAATGCGGGTCTTGATGACTATGAGCTTGGCAGCTCGTGTGTCGGCACTTGATTTTTTTTGCCTCCTCAGCCCGTACTGTTCTGTTGTTTCTGACCGATTATCTCTCACTCAAAGCCGCGATGGCCCCTAAGAGGGCATCTGTGCTTGTCTGTATATCACAGTTGAGCAGTGCTGTAAGATTTAATCAAGCAGTCTGTGATCCATATTCACGCGTTGTAGACGTTTGGGAAGCTAACTATCCCCACCTGAATCTTGACTGTGGGTTGGGGCTGAAAGCTTCCCAAGAACAAATAGCAAGGCTTATCAGCTGCTGGTCTCACACTTCAGAGTCCTGTGGTTAAATACCTCTGCAACAGCTAGTTTAGGCATTGCCTTGTGCAGAAAGAATTCTGGGTTGTCCTGTTGGGTCGTCCTTGCAGCAGGATAAACACTCATAACTGCAAACGCTGCTGGAAAATTGGCAATCTTACTTGCACATTTCCTATTACATGGTTGCTCAGGGTCTCCTGGCAGGCCGACATTGTCACTTGCTGTGCATGACCCACACTTGTTACCTGGTCTGAATGAGTCCCTCCCAAAACGTGCTCTGCCAGATCATGCTGCCTTGGTCTGCCTCAGTCTTCTAGCCAAAGCACAAACAGGGTGGTGGCACAAGCCCAGTCATCGCTTTGTGACTCTTGCGTTTGCGCTGATTCAGCACTTGGTGTTGATGGTGCAGGTGGTGAAGAAGGGGCGCGTCCAACTGCAAAACAGGCTGGTGCCCGATGGGCCTGTACATGAGTGGGTGCGTCGCATTGATGACCTGCAGCCGGACATTGACAGAGTCCTGCAGGTATGTTTGCCTGTCACTGTAAAGACAAACTGCAACAATTCATGTTTTTGCTGCAGCTTCTGTTGCTTGACTTGTGAAGCATAGGCTGCATAATGACTGGCTGTTCCTGTGAGTTGCACAATCCCAACACGCCATTGCCAATGCAGGACGAGAGAGAAGAGCGAGAGCTCCGAAAGGTTGAGATGCAGACTCAAAAGGCTGAGAACATGATTGAGCACGAGGCAGAGATTTACGCCCGGCCGCCTCGCACATGGTTTCAGACAGAGAAGCAGAAGAAGGAGAGTGCCAAGCGAGGCAGGCCTGACGCTGATGACGAGGATGTAGGGGCCAGGGGCAAGAAAGCCAAGAAGCAGAAGAAAGAGGAAGGCAAAGGCAAAAAGGAGAAGGGTAGCAAAGAGGACAAAGGCAGGAAGCAGAAAGACCCACTTATCGAGGTAAGGCAGTAGGACCACTTGCCTGATGTATTTTCTTGCTGGCAGGAACTGCTTCATCGCATTGTTTTGCATCACGTGCTACAGGCTGCTGACATGACACACAGCTTCTGACAGTCACTTGTATGTCAATGCACAACCTGCATGTCTTGCCCAAACCATTACTATGCATGCTTGCCGCCCTAATTGTATTGTGCCAACTCCTGCTGTCACTACATAACCTACCTGTCTTGGCCAAAACATCTCCATGTGTGCTTGATACCCTTTGTGTTATTTTGTTCACAACAAGAGAGCAAGATGAGCAAGTCACGTCCTTGCAACCCTAAATATAGACATAAACCCTCAAGTCTAAAACCTTGCCTAATCAGGAGACCAAGGAAGCCAAGAATGCTGTGAGGGCCATCAAGAGCCAAGAGGCCAAGTTCAGGGGGCAGGGGTTGACCCCCGGCCAGGCTGGCAAAGCTGCTGCAGCTGCTGCCCTCAACCAGAAGGGCTTCACTCCCAAGAAGTCCCAAAAGCAGAAAGAACGGGACAAGAAGTGAGACCCCCTGTTGTTGCTGCTGCCCTTGCAACTTTGCACTGCAGTTGTGTTGATTTCAGCCACTGTGCATTTGACGGCTTGTCTGCATGGCATTATCTGCAATGCATGCACGTCATGTCTACTAGCGAGTCTGATACTTATCATGATCTCTTTTAGCTGCAGGTTGTCCCTGACACAACCTTGTCATGTCACATACCTGCACTGCCATACAAGCGTTGTGCACATGATCGGTGATGATGCATACATGGCAACAGGATGCCCAACAGGCTGTGTCAAGCTTCTCAGTACAGAAAGCTTGGCTTGGCATACTGCAGCAAGGAGTACACTATAAGATTTTTAGCAAGCTCTTCAACAAGTTTGATGAAATTCGCAGGAAAAAGGGGCAGGAAGGACTGTTTGAGGGTGATGGGATTCACAAGCCAGGTGCAGAATTCAAGAGCTCCAGGGTGTATGCTGGAGGGCCAAAGAGTGGCAAAGTCAAGGCTCCTGCCAGTGGAAAGGCCTCAATGTCCAAGAGAGATAAGAACAAAGTGCGGAGGGGAGGCAAGGGCGCTAATGCATTCAAAAGCAAAGCAAAGCACAAGAGGAGAAATTAGAACAGCCTATGCCACTGAACTTGTCACTATGCGATTTTGCACTATGAGCTTGAAGTTGTGTTTGTATATCATGATGTTGTGGTGTCAAATACTGCTGCATGACTATGATGAAATGTTGTTTGCTAGTGTGTCGACTGCGCCTTTTGTAGTAGCGTCGCATGATTGCATTCAACAATGCTGTCAAATGCGTCTGAAGTAGCGACTGAGGCGTTGTCTAATGTATAGGAAGTTGTTGATTATTCCAGGTTGACATTGCAAGAGACACTAGAGAAAATCTGAGGCACCAATATGACTATATGGATACGGACCTAGTAGATCTAGAGGTAGAGATTACAAGGCTCACACTCAGAAGACAACAATTTATTAAACATCCCTGTTTTTGAGCTAGAAGACCAACAGCTGGGCAACTTTCGCTTTGTCGGAAAGCCAACGTGGCTGCTCTCCGACACAACGCGCCACATGAACCAATTTGCAAATCGCGGAGCTGTGTTCAAGATATTTGCCAGATCAAACGTGCCTCAAAGAGCTTTGCGCTTATCAGCAATCATGACAAAAAAGGATCCGCAGGAAACTATCTCCGACTTCAGAAGTCATGTCAACATGAGCGTTAAAGAGTTACAGGATTGGCTAGAAACGGACAAGTCTCAAGAGATTGGCTGGAACCCAGAAGGTGGAGAGTCTAAAGGCCATCAGTCCGGACGGTACATCTGCGACCTACTGCCCAAGAAGGACTCCGAGTTCACAGACGAGGATCTGCAGCATATGAGTCACGTTAACGCCTACTGTAAAAGGCATTTGGCCCAGCGGCCCAAGAACGTCGAAGACAGCAAGTGGAGATACAGCTTGATGAACTGGTACGCGCGTGGACCTGCTCGCAACAACTTCGGTACAACACGCCGTTTGTCACTGATCTCTGCTGGATCTACCACCTGCAGGGGTCATGACCCCACCAAATGATGGGCTTCAGTTGATGCTGCTCAAGACGACACAAGAACAAAGCCATGCATGTGAGGCGCCACCATGGTCTGCCACGTCTAGAAGTGCACGTGCGTGTGCACCTGTTGTGCACTCTTAGATGGATAGATTTGCCGTGAGAAGTGTCTTCTAGTGTGGTGTTGTAGGTGTAAATAATATGCAAGCCTTGTCCTGGCTATGGTCTGTATGCAAGTCGTTGTGTCAACACAATGGTGGTATGGCTGAAGCTTCACCTTACACCATCAGTTGCCACTCTTATTCTGCATAACGTTTTTTGACATGCAATATAGTTAGGGCACCTTTACCAACCTGAAATGAAGAACCATTCAGCACATAGTTGCTGGTGCGTGCAAGCCAGTATCTGCACTGTTGGTGGTTTCAAAGTTTTTGTCAGCTATGTAGCACACCAGTGTTTGAATGAGACATAGTTTGTGCAATCATGATGCACGAAGTTGACAGCATATAAGTAAACACGTAGCTACCCCTGCTATGACATATTGTACATTTGGTGCTTTACACAAATGCATGGATTATCCGACTAAGCTTCTTGCTACCCAAGACCTTGCTGTTGAAATGCTGATTGCTGTGGTTGGGGGCTTCACCTTGAGGATATACTGAATTGTAATGTACCTGCAACCAAATGCAGCCATGCTTTTGCTTAATGTGGACAGTGCATACTCACTAACCTGTACAGGATGGAGTATCACCCACAGGTCATGATGCAATGGTCATGTGGTCCACATCCAGTGGATGTCCCAATGCAATGAGCCAAGCAAGGTCAAGTCAACAAGAATATGAGTTGTACAAGATGCAAAGAAGTAGCGCAAAGTCAAAAGAGAGGTGCCGTACAAGCACACCTCAGCCCAAAAGCTCAGATACAAGACCCGCTGGCTCTGAGTTTCGCCCTGAGGCTGAATCTCAATCACACAGCTGTCTTGATAGGATGTCATGATAGCTATGCGCACCCCAAAAGTGTCTGCCACGGCCTGGAGAGTCACATGGTCTCCCCATGTGCCAAATTGCTGCATACGTTGACAGTACTCCCTATAATCTTCAGGGATGTACTCCCGATACAAATTGGGGTATGAATGAAGCTGTGCTATAGCTGCTGCTCGGATGTAGCCATGTTCATGAGGTGTCCTGTAAAGCTGGTCTGATAAGGCGCGAAACTGCAGCAGTCAAGGGCGCAAGCCTGTTTGTGAGGCAGAATGTGGTTGCCTTCATTTCTGCATGCAATATAAGCACCTTGAGCAGGGCACACTCACAAAGTGTCGAGTAACACCCACCTGGCAATTGCCATCACCATGCACAGCTACCTCACATAGGCCATACATATCCAGGCGTGACAGCAACCTGGAAACACATGCGAGGTGTAGTAATAAGAAACTCAAACGGGCTTGCAGAAAGGGCAGAGAGACAAAGCATGACCCAAGCATACCTTGCTCTTGCAGTGCTTGAATCCTCAGGGCTCAGCGGTTCGCTATTGACTCGCGGCAAATGCTGCAGTGACAATACGCTAGGTCAGCGAGTCAGAAGAACACAGAAGTCAAGCAGCTTAGCAGAGCGCACCCTCGAATACTTCACGCTGCCCAACCTCTGACTGACAGCACGCTGAAGGCGGTCATCGTCGTCTACCCATGGTGCAGGCTCAGCAGTTGTGGTCCGTATTGATGCAACTAAAGCAACGCGCGCAAGTTGAGCCTCGAAATGGTTCAACCGCAGTGCTGCTCAACAAGCGGAATTTACCAGGATTGTGGTAAGGATCTCCGTTTAAGCTTGACACATAATTGTGCAGAGGCTGTTCAGCCGAACAGATGGCACGTTGACTCTCGGCCTGGTCCAGGGCGAGCGCCAATGCCATGTCCCCGTCCTCAGCAGTGGTGCTCCGAACAAAGCTGCGTTGCTTGTGCATGGCTTGCGTGCTGCCGAGGACACCGTCGACCAGCACGATCAAAGCCTGTGTTTGCAAAGCAAGCGCTAGCAGCTCTGCAGCCTTGTCTTGGTGGACAATGGGTGCAAGCAAGTTGCGCGCATAGGTGGACCACTGCGCACAGACTTAGCTGACTAAGAGCTTTTGTATATGATCGTAAATTTACAGTGAAGCACAGCTTCTCTGCATGCCCTAAATTTTCTGGTAGAGGATTCCACTGTAGATTGGACGGTTCTGAACTGAAACAGAATGTTTCGGTGTTACAAAGAGCTGTAGGACATGATATTGGAAGGTTTTCAGGATCATCCACGATTATTCACGATCATCCACCACGTGGTGCACCAACGATCATTCACGAAAGGTCAGGCTTAGAATCCTAAACATCGCACTTCAAGCACGCTCGACAAACATGGATAGACATCAGCTTTGCCGTTTGTGCTATTCATCTACAAATGCATGTGTTTGAGCCTTGCCACTTTTTGGGCCAAGCAATGTTCTCGGAATAGCCTCACGAGAGGGCTACGATTAAGTACTAATGGTCCGAGGCGCCCTAGCCTGTCGCAGCGGATGCCGTGCAGCGAACCAGCCAGCAAAAGCTCACCTTCTACAGCACTCAAGCACTTCTTCAGGTTGTCCACTTCTCGGTACACCAACAGCAAACATGAGCTTCAACACTGCAAAGCTGTCCTTGTCCTCCAAGTTTGTGACACCAGTGGCGTTCAGGCCATCAGTCAAGCACACTGTGCGTTCCAGAGGGGCACTGCAAGTGCACAATGCCACCTTGTGGTCATTGGCTTCTAAGGGGAAGGAAATTGAGCTAACCGACACAGTTGGCAAGAAATCTATCTGCGGGGTGGGAGGTGAAGGTTCAGACCAGGATAAGGTGCATGCCTTGACGTGCTGGAAGTTCCAGAGGCAACTTGCGCCATCTGCACCGTGTATGTCGTTTGACGAAAGTTTCTGTGCATCCGCACCTTAAGCGTCTTTGGGACCAAGCCTAAACTTTTGCAGAGCCTTCCCGGGATCGAGGGCATCCATGTCGAGTTTGTAGCCTCAGGCGAGTCAGACCCAACCGACTCACCTTCCGACCTTGCAATCAAAGTAAGCCTTCAGGCGCAACAGTCAAAGTTTCGGTTGTTGTGGACAGCGTTCATGGCTTGTTGTGAACCTGCTATGGCATCACGGCGAACGATTGTCACTGAGGCTGCCAACACCACATTGGAGCACTAATTGTGTAGTTCCTTTGCCTGTTGCATTAGCAGCGTTTGTGGCTATGCAGAACGTCAACAGTGAAAAGAGTGTGACTGTTGATGGTGAGAAACTAGAAAATGGCAAGGAGAAGAAGCTAGGCATTGGCATGAAGATTCTTTTTGGTGACGACACCGAATACCAGGTACAGCATATGCCACGTACTCTGTATGCACACACGCAAAGTGTAGTCCTATTTGACTGCAAGCACATTTGAATTTGTTTGGGCATGCATGCTAGTGAAACTGTCAAACATGTTTCACTTCCAACTTGTTACTGGAATTAAAAGAGACATGTCATCTGGGCTTGTTGCAGGTGCTGCGCAATGTCAAAACACACGCATAGGTCAGCGTTTGATTGTCACTGGTCCCCAAGCTTCATCAGCAATGTTGTCTCGACACAGCACAGTATGCAGGAGGCAATGTTAATTAACGTTGCTTCTCAATCAAATCAGAATCTTGGCTGGAGTGATTTTCAAAAGGCTTTTGATCTAGGCCTGTGTGGCAAAGTCTGTCAGCCTGCTGTGTTCAGAGCTATAGTGATCAAGTGCTAGTTGTGTTTGAATACGGCATGGGTGAGTGCAATATGCACAAGCATACCTGTTTTGTAAACATGCCATATGGTATGCATTTCAGAAGGCAAGTGTCTGTGTTGCACCTTAGCCCATTTTGCCGTGCATACTGGGGAATGATATTGTGTTGTTGCAGTTGCACGCTGCATAGTTCACTGTGAACCCCAGCCTTACACAACAGCATTACAACTGTGATACTGAATCCTCGAAGTCTTGCTATTTATGTACATACATGTGTGTGAGCTGAATGATTATGGGTAGGGCACACCCAGACATATGCATGAATTTGTGACAACGTTACAGACCCAGACATATGCATTCATGTGACAAATTGTGGCGTAATCTCCACCTGTCAACATCAGTAGAAAACTTATATGTCAGTCTGAATGACCACCAGTTCAATCCTGCCACTGTGTTCCAAACAGAACATGGTAGGCCAAGCACTGGCTTCAGCCATTTCGAGACGTTGCAGCTCTCAGCCTGCTTTTAATGTGCTCAACAGGAGTGAGTTTGACAGACATACAATCAAGTATGCACAGCAATGATATCTCTGTATGATCAAGCAGATGTTAAACCAAGGCTGAGGCCCACTAGAATTGAATGCAAGGTCGACTCCTTTGACTTCAAGCTAAAGCAAGTATACAGCACACTAGCAGTCTATACAAATCACATCAGAGTTGTCTTGTGCAGCTTGCTGCAATTGCAAGCTGGCACACTTTTCCAATTGATGCCTCAGAGGCATGGGTGCGTGGGTTTACACAGGACTGTCGACCTGCAGTGCTGCCAGCTTACACGCAGGCCTGCTGCCAGGAGTGTCAACAATCAACTGCCGCTGTTCTGCCACTCGCTTGCTGACACACACTTGACTGCGGCCTGAAACGGCAGCTGTGCGGCATGCAAAAGTCATGGGGAAAAATGGCTTTTCCTGGTCAACCTTCGTGGCAAAACAAGACAGCTAGCACCTGTGGTACCCACTTCCTTCAGCAGAACCACAGCCAAGCAGCAAGAGCAATTTCTCAAGAAGACACAAAAGCCTGCTTCTCTTGACAGAGGGAGAGCCTGTTCAGTCAGCAAACGTTCATTTTCTGTGCAACCTGTTACATTTGCACAGTAGTGGATTGGACTTGCCAGCTCAGAAGCCACTCTTTGCCAGAGTGTGGTGCCTTCTGACTCAACTTTGACTTTTATGGCAGACTGCTAACTGCGTCTTCAACTGCGCTAAAAGGTTCAAAGCTGCTATACCCGGCTGATAGCAGAACTGCACATCTGATCATTCATGAAGCAGTTGCTTTCAAATTAGATTGTTCAATCCCATAGGGCATGCTGACTCAGGCCGCTGCTACAAATGGAGGTCACAGTGCATATCATATCTCCAGCCCCACAACATGTCTGTGCAGTCCAGACCTAAATCTAAGACTCAAAGCTGTACAGTTACAAGTGTCATCAATTCACATATGCTGTGCATGCAACTTGCTGTCCTGCAAGTCACTGACATAGCTGGCATATGGCATAGCTGCAAGCCCGCAATTGGGGTGCAGAGTGAGTGCACCGCAGTGCTGCAGTAGGGTCATGCTTGCTACCCTGCCTCAACGCCTTCCTAACCTACCATCTGAAGCCAGCAAAAATGAGGATATGGCTGGTGAGTGGCGCTTCTGTGCTGTCTCAACACGAATCAGGATCTGTTTTTACACAAGTGACAACATGCCTGTAGAATGCCCAAGTATCAAAGCTTGACAAGTGTTCTGGCATAGGTATTTGCTGACAGCACATTACAAGGTGCAGTACTGTTTACTGTACTGTTCACTAGTGAAAGGGAAGAACAGAGGTCCAGTCAATGAAACTGGGCCCTGAGGAACTTGTGAGAAAAACTCCAAAGGGTGAGTGATTGAGGGGTGATTTTGGTGCCAGCAGCAGTGACTATCATTCAGTTGACGTGTCATCAGGATAGCCCATGCAGGGGCTGACTGGGCAGATTGGTCTATGCTGATTTGCAGCACACATATGTGGTCAAAAACATGGGACAACAGCAGCTGTGGTCCTGCTTGTTAGATTGGGCTAGCGAGAAGGACTTAGCAGCATTAAAGTACACTTGTCAAAGGCATAGCAGCCACTGTAGCTTCGATCACACCAATAACAAATATTGTGAATGCCTGTCTGCTGTGGTCTTTTGAACAGACTCACCACGTTGTACATAATTCACTGTGCGCCTGCTGTCAGATAGACTATTACCTTCAGCATGCAGCACTATGCATTCATAACTGCATACTGCAGTGGCATCTTGACAGCAGCAGCAGCAGCAGCACAGACAACACCAGCAGAAGCAACACCGGCAGTAGCTACAGTAGCTGTTTATGCCACATCATGCAGATTGCCCATCACAACTTCTTCAGGTAAAGGTGTCATCAACCAACAATCAAGTGGTGGTGCACACCTCTCTGCCTCCTCTGTGCTCGCATGGCAGTGTCTCTCTTGAGCTGTCACCATGCCTAAATGCATTTCATGTATCTTGCATGCATAACAGCGCTGCCTACGTAGGCTAGCCTTGTTATCCGCACTGCATGTGGTGTTGCATTGCTGACACCACGCACACCATGGGCCATGTTCCAACACATGCTGCCTGTCAAGTGCTTCTCTCATGATGGTTTTAGGTGCTACGCAGTAATGCATGTGTGTGTTGGACATGCTACTTTTGCCCCGACTCGGAGCTTTGCTGAAGAGTGCAGTTTCGGGCATTGGATTCATATCATTAAGAAACTATAGTTTGATCGCCCTGACTATAATGTGCCAGACTGACTGCAACTGTCACCTAATCCTTGGACGATTTAAGAAAGATGGTCATCTACTCACCACTTCACCTGAATTGTTGCCTAGCTTACGGGTACAGAAGCTTGCCAGCATGGGCAGCAAATATCGCCCCAGCCCATATCCCGGTGAGTTCAACTCTACTACTAAGCAGGAAGTCTTATCTGTACTACGTGACCCCATTCTTGCTTATGCTGACAGCGTTGAGAGGAGAGTTGGCATGACAGGTATCATGAATGCATGGGCTTGTAGTGTTCTTGCTGCCTTAGAGACCCAGCTCGATACCATCCGTCATGGGACCCCGCTGCGCCCTGCTGGGGGGATCCCTTACACATCACATGACAGGAGGGATATGCACAGATTCTTGGAAGGCTTTGTTGGTCAAGGGGTTGTCTGTAGTATTATGGACAAGGCCAGTAACACTTTGACTTGGCAATGCCCTCATGACAACTGTCGCAGACTCGTGAAGGACTTGACCAGCAACGGTGTGTACCAGGTGAGCTCTGAGGATGCTACCACTGTCATAGCCAGGCACGCTGCATTTCTGACTGATCAGGGCATGGCAATTGATCCAGGCAGCCAGGCCATTCCCTACTATGTTGGCTGCCCCAAGATGCACAAGGACCCAGTTGACATGCGATTCATTTCCAGCTCTGCATCCAGTAGCATGAAGTGCATATCAGTGTGGATCAACAGGGCCCTCAATGGCATGCAGCGAGAAGTCGACATGTTGTTTGCTGACAGTATGCAATCTATTGATGTCACTGCACCCTGGGCTGTTAGATCTTGGATCTTGAAGAATGCAGGTGACATGCTCTCCCTCATACATGCATGGAACTCACAGTATGCTGATGCCTCTCCAGCACACCCTGATATACAGTCTTGGGATTTTCAGCGCTTATACACTAACATCCAGCTGGCAGAGATGAAGGACAAGATCATGCAGCTGGTAAGCCTCATCTTTCACTCAGACAGACATCAACACCATGTGGCTTTGAAGGTCAGAGCCAAAAAGCATGCCTTCTGGTTGAAGGCACAAGATATGCCGCCTGAAGGGAGCACCAGGTATGGCTCTGACACTCAGGGGGAGTTCTTCATCTTTGATATGGAGACATTTGAGACATGGCTGACCTTCTTGCTTGGCAACATGTATGTGGGATTTGGTGGTGACCTATTCATACAGGCCATTGGCACACCTATGGGCACAAACTGTGCCTCAAACCTTGCCAATTTCTTTTTGGCGATGTGTGAGCTGCAATTTGTGAGGACTCTGGTCAGGGTGATTCATAGCACACCTGCAGATTCTGAGGTGCACATCATGGCACGTCGCATCAGCCAGAGCAGTGCCATGACTCGCAGATATATTGATGACCTCAGTTCCATCAACAACCCCTACCTGCAACACCTCATGT
>JAABUK010006818.1_pt1 | contig 16814 bp, 12 predicted proteins | sample 5559141 | NCBI WGS metagenome assembly JAABUK01 (sample SAMN10711869, study PRJNA513367) | rock metagenome | isolation source: Antarctica rocks | place: Antarctica: Victoria Land, Pudding Butte nord | collected 2016-01-03
TCCAGGTAACCTTCAGCGCCAAAAAAGGTATTCCCCACTTCTATTCCAAGGCTGGATTCGTGATAAGTGTACCTGCCTCTAACCTCGAACGCAATCATTTTGTCATCACTATATTTTATAACAGCCGTTTGTGTATTCGGAGTTTCCTGTGAAGTCTTGTCATCGCCATACGTCTCCACTCCTCCATATACCGGAACTCCTTTTGTTTTTGGTAAATTATCATCCTGGTGAAAACCATATAGACCCCCGGTACAATAAACAGAAACAGGATGCTCGTTTTTATTTAACCCCCAACGGGCAATATCAAATTGGTGAGGGCCTGTATTCCCGATATCTCCGTTCCCTGTATCCCAGTACCAGTGAAAATTGTAATGACTCTTTTTTTCATTATAGGGCCGGTAAGGAGCAGGGCCTAACCAACGGTCATAATGAAAGGTTGCCGGTGGAGCACTGTCTTTGGCAATACCAAATGAATCACGTGCTTTGTAGCAGATGTCACGCGCCATATATACCTCTCCGATGCCACCATCATGGAGAAATTTAATCGCTTCCCTTACGTTGGTAATGGAGCGGTTATTCAGTCCTACCTGCATGCGCCTTTTATATTGCTGCGCTGCTTCAATCATTTTCCTTCCTTCCCAGATACTATGCATGGCAGGCTTTTCAACATACACATGTTTACCTGCCTGGCATGCCCATATTGCTGCCAGTGCATGCCAATGGTTTGGTGTAACGATTGAAACAGCATCAATGTCTTTATCATTAAGTACCTTATGCAGGTTCCATTCCGTTTGAGGTTTTACACCAGTCTTATCAAAAACGGTTTTTGAGCGGGACTCAAACAACTGTTCATCGGTATCACAAAGTGTTTTTATCTGAACATTATGACTGTCTTTAAGTTTGCACCAGGAATTAATGTGCACACTTCCCTGGTTTCGTATACCTATAACTCCCATGGTTATACGCTCATTAGCCCCCAGTATAGCTTTGTAGGATTTAGCCGGGAATCCCATTCCACCTATGGCAACTCCGGCTGCGCCCATAATACTTTTTTTAATAAAACCTCTTCTTTCTGTCATGTGGATCGTTTATTTATTAATCAATCAGTTCAATCAGTTATCTGCATACCATTGTGATTTATACTTTAACCGTAGTGTTTCCACCCTTTTCAAGGGAAATATCTACCGGACTATTCTGTTTCCAGTTACCATTGGTAAAATCAGGCACATCAACAGATGATGAGCGATTCTTTACTGATTTTTCGCTTAAAGGTGCAATAGCGCTCCATAATGCTGCATCATATACATCCTCGTCAAGTGGTAAGCCATTTCGCAGGCAATCAATCAAACGCCAGTCCATCAGGAAATCCATTCCGCCATGACCACCTACCTGTTTAGCCAGTTCACCCACCTTTTTTACAATAGCAGGTTGGTATTTTTCTTCAAGAGCTTTAAACTCCTGTTCAGAAAGCCACTTTTCATGCCCTGCTGCTATTCTGGGAAGCGGGTATTTTAAGGCAGAGCCTTTAGTTCCACTTATTTTATGAATTCTTGAATAAACATTTGGTGAGGTTACATCATGCTGAAGCATTATAGTTTTACCCTTATTGGTGCGGATGACAGTTGTATTCATATTGCCGCGATAATCCTTATCAACAAAAGGTCTATAGAAATCATCTTTTGCTGCACGTTGTTTTGCCTCTTTACCCATGAGATTATCATAGCTTGACATAGAAACAAGGTAGTCCATTTTATCACCCCTGTTTATGTCCATTACCTGGCATACAGGTCCAAGTCCATGTGTAGGATAAAGATTTCCATTTCTTCCTATATTCTCTTTTAAACGCCACATATCCCAGTAACCGTCTTTCTGAAAATTAAGGTCAAGCAGGTAATGGATGTATGCTCCTTCAGTATGTACGATTTCTCCAAAGAAACCCTGCCTGGCCATATTCAGGGTCATGAGCTCAAAGAAATCATAACAGCAATTTTCAAGCATCATGCAATGTTTGCGCGTCTTTTCAGATGTATTCACTAACTGCCAGCATTCATCTATAGTTCTGGCAGCAGGAACCTCTATAGCCACATGCTTTCCTTGCTCCATTGCATACACAGCCATTGGCACGTGCATGTTCCATGGAGTAGCAATGTATATAAGATCAACATCCTTGCGGTCGCATAGCTTTTTCCATGCATCCTTGTTGCCAAAGTACAGTGTCGGATTTTGCCCCGGACTTCCAAGAAGCTTTTGCGCTTTAAGAACATATTCTTCCCGGATATCACATAACCCCATGACTGACACACCACTTAGTTTTGTCATATTGTTTAAATGACTTGGACCACGCTGGCCTAGTCCTATAAACCCTACTCTGACATTCTCCATTTTAGGTGCTGCATACCCCGACATATTAAAGCGGGCGGCATTGATGTTATTAGCGGAATAATTACGTAGGGTATCATTTTCTCCTTCCCTGGAAAAACCTTTCATTACCCCGCCTGCAAGGCCAAGGCCTGTGAGGCCCGTTAACTTCAGAAAATTCCTGCGATTATTTTTCATGTATATATTTTTATTATTGACGAATATTATTCAATTTTTTATTAAGCTTTATACTTCTTTTAGTTAGACTTATTAATACCCGGGAACCATTTTTCAGCATTTTTAAAATAGATCTTATCAATAACTGTTTTTGGCAATTTTAATCCCTTGAAGGCTGCATCAAATCCTGGTGAATGCATGGAAGCATCACTTACAAAAAAATTCCAATCCGCTAACCAGCTATCATGTATTCGCTTTTTTAACTGGGGAACATTTATTGTTCCACCTGCTTCCAGGTCTGTTGCATAAATGAGCCGGTCCTGGTATTTAATAAAAAAATCCCTTACGCCCTTCCAATTCGTTACAGCCTGGTATTGAAGGCTGGAAAGGCGTGCTGCCATATCTACAGCCATGTTGGGAAATTTATCCAGGCGCTTACCAAGTTCTTTAATACTCCATTCCAGGCTGCCCAAATGTGCACCTACAAATTTTAAATCAGGATGTTTTTCCAGCATGTGATCCCTCGCCCGGATCTGATCTTCGTATGATGGATATTCCGAATGTAGATACATGTGATACTCCGGATGTTTACTGAAATAATTTTGATTATTTTTTATAGTCATTTTTTCTAAAGGCATCCAGGCATTTTTCGGTTCCCCAAGATGCCCTATTAAAGGGATATGTCTTTGAACAAGATAATCAATTATACCATCAAACTTTGGGTTGTCAATCATTACGAATTTGCCGTTCTTATCTTTCAATTCCATGCCTACATTCTTCCAGACCTTTACTGAAATGGCTCCTTTATCAAAAGAATCTTTTAAATAGTCAAGCGCCTTTTGCTGCCATCCATCACTATCCCAGTTTTCTAACGAAAAAGTGGTAGCATAAGCCAATTGTTTTGGATAAGATTTTACCAGTCGCATTGCTATACTTCTTTGCTCTTCAATAGGTGGATAATACGTGGGGGATACATTTACAGTAAGGAGCTTGAAATTATCAACTAAAGCCTGATTAATAAAGGTTGTATCATAAACGTTTAGATGAACATGCGTATCGTACTTTTTAATAGTTGCAAAATCATCGATGAAATAATACGATGATTGAGGAGTTGAAGTTGCTGAGCCCACATTTTTTGCAGGAGTGCATTGCAGCAAAAAAGCCGAAGCTAACAATAAACTGAAATATGGGAAAAGCAAGTTGAGTTTCATTGGTTTTTAATAAAGAGCATACTTCTGAAAACAAGGTATACATTTCACTTTCATCAAATCTTAATAAAAATCTTTTTCTTATACATCCAGTATAATATCAGCCATTCAAGAAGCAACACCAATATACCATTTACCAAAGTGGAATAAGCATCACCCAGTATATGATCATAGTTTTGTCCTAAATGAATATGAAGAGATCTAGAAATTACTTCCCTCATCCCTCCGTCGGCTAAGACATATGCTGCAATGGAATTGGCACCAATTACCATAAGAAAGAAAGACCACTTCCTTTTATCAGCAACGTCAATTACGCCATAGAAAAACGCAAGGAACAAAAAGCAGATGCCACCACTAAAGATTGTCCATGCAGGTGTCCAGATTCTTTTTACTATAGGATTAATTCCTGTAACATGCAACAACACTCCTGTAACAATTAAGGCTAACCCGGTTGTTACAAAAAACATTATTTTCTTTTTCTGTGTTGTTGAAGATTTTAATTCATTTCCTGCAAGTAACCCGATTATCATGGTTACCAAAGTAGGTATAAAGCTAAGCGTAGCATATCCTCCTCCATTATGTAGAAAGGGTTTTTCGCGTGGGAAAAGATTTAAGAACCACCTGTCGAAAGCCCATGCAAGGTTAGTGTTTTTATTCCAGGGTGCTGCCAATCCATGTAAATTGTGTTCCCACCCAGGAGTAACGCCAGCGGCTGCATAATCAAAAGTTGCACCAGGCAGTGGATAGAGCACAAATGCAAGCCAATAACCAACCAGTATAACTGCAAGTGCAGCTAACCAAACCTTTTTTGAATAAAAAGAAAGAACAACCAAAAAAGTATAGCCCAGGCCAATTTGTGTAAGGGTATCCTCAAAGGTGAAATAGGTTTGTTTTGCATGCATTGAACGAAGAAATATTCCCAGCAAAATGAGAATAAGAGAACGTTTGGCAGCATGCATTAAAACAGTTCCGAAAGTTGCACCGCTGTTTTTCCTGCCTGCAATCGAGTAAGGCAATACCACGCCAACTAAAAATGTGAAAGAAGGCTGAATCATATCATGCAGTGAAAGCCATGTCCATTGAACATGACTCTGGTTGAAAGCCAGGAACTTCCAGAACAAACTATCCGGTAATGCTTCAGATACGCTTGGCAACGATAGTACTTCTGCCATCATCAGTAACATTACAAAACCCCTGTACACATCAACAGAGGCCACTCTGCTGATGGGCATTGCAGGGTTTACAACGGCCCCGGAAGCAACATCTTGTTCAGCTTTAGTTCCAACAACAGCCTGGGCAACAGTAGACATAATATAATTTTTTTACATTGGACAAACATTAATGCTTCAGTTCACGAACGGCTGGTACTTATACTCCTTCTATTTACAGGTACTATACTGATGTCGTGTCAAGCAAAAATGTATACTAATTGCTGTCAGCTATCAGCTATCAGGAGGAAACGTACCAGCTAATACTTTCCAAATAACTAACCGTCATTTTATTGTTGACATGACACTACTTCTTAAACTTAGGCAATCATTTACTTATGCAACAAAATTTACAACATTTTATTTACTAATAAATACATCAATTTCCGCAAGGAAGGTATGAGGTGTTGTACCTGTCTGGCTTTCAAGGGCTGTTAATTTTAAATAACGGTAAGCACTCACAGAAGAGACAGGGAAGGATTGCGCACTGTTTGAAGTAGCGAATCTGAATTCACCAAGACTAGTAAAGGTTGTTCCATCTTTGCTTCCTTCTAACCTGAACCGTTTCATACCAACACTATTAGGAGTTGATGCCTGCCGGTTGGTTACGGCAACAGAAATAATATTTTTGTCAGATTTCATATCAATCAAAACCCAATGAGGATAATTAGGTGCAGGTGAAGCGGTATAGTCAGTATGCCAATAGGTAGTAATGTTGCCATCAATAGTTGCAGATGCTTTGCCGGTGTTTTCCAAACCTGGTGGAGTTTCGCTGTCGGCTGTTGCCGTCCAGGTTGACTTGTCGGCCATTATAGCTGTGGACTTATCAGTAAGCAGAACAGCTGTTGGTTTGTTACAAGAGAAAACTGTAGCCAACACTAAGGAAAAAGTAGCGACTTTTATTTTTTTCATTTGAATTCTTTGTTTTGAAGTGAAGTTAAGAATCTAAGGTTGACATTACACTGATACAGGAATGGGTTATGGATTCTGGATAAGTTTAGGATTCTTATTTATCTCATCCTGCGGAATGTAAAATACAATTCTGTTATCTGCTGGTTCAATAGTTTGATTGATGTTACCATTAACAACATGAGACCCAGGATAATTTCTTACCATTGTCCTGTTATTACGAAAAAGGTCATATACGCGGTGTCCTTCAAATGCGAGCTCGAGCCACCGTTCTTCAAGCACTGCATCCAGTATGGTTTTTCCACTGCCAACCACACTTGCTATGGTATGAAGTTCGGTACCTGAAAGTCCTGCTCTTTTTCGAAGGAGGTTGATATCGTCTAAAGCAAGTTGATTATTACCTAACTTGGCATTTACTTCTGCTCTGATCAGGAACATTTCAGCAAGACGCAGGTATACTGGTGAATTTAGATTAACAAGGCCTTCCTGAAGGTTATACTTATTTATATAGTACATGGGAGTATTTGGAGTAAGCTTGGTATTATACTGCAATACTCCGTTAACTTTATAAGGAGAAATAAAACTGCTTCGTAAATCAGTTGGATTTAATCCGAGAAAATCCATATATTTCTTAGGCGCATAAAGTTCACCCCAACCACTAAAAGCCTGGTTTTGAGGATTACCACTGGCATCTCCACTAAAATACAGTGATCCGATGGCACTAAATGCCCGGTCTTCAGCCGGAAGCAGTCCTTCCGTTTCACCAACCAGTTTTCCCGGTTATCGCTTTGCCACTTTGTGCAATAAATCTTAGCCATCCTTTTTTACTTGTCAGGTAAAGTAAGTGACTTAAACTTTCTTGTCAGCTCCGTTAATGAATTTTCAACACCCATCCGTTCCAAAGATGATGCGCCTACGAAACCATGCACGTCTGTTTGATCAAGGATCATGCGTACATCTTCAGGTGTGTTGATTGGCCCTCCATGTGCCAGAAAAAAAATATCAGGATTAACTTCCTTACCTGCTTTCATAATTTCCCGTGTCCGGCTGATGGCATCATCCATCGTACAAGAAGCATTCACCACTCCAACCGATCCGCCGACCGTCGTTCCTACATGCGAAATAATGGCATCTGCACCTGCTTCAGCCATCTGCCTGGCTTCTTCAGGTTTGGCTACATATACAATGGAGAAAAGATCCATGTTGCTTGCGAGCCTCACCATTTCAACTTCTTTATAAAAGCCCAGACCCGTTTCTTCGAGAATATCCCTAAACTGGCCGTCAACGATGCAATGTGTTGGAAAATTATTAACCCCTGAGAAACCCATTTCTTTAACCTTTAATAAATGGTGCCACATCCTGCGGCGTGGATCAGAACCATGAACACCACAAATCACCGGTACTTCTTCCACAACCGGTAGCACTTCAAACTCCCCGAGATCTAACGCTTCTGCATTTGCATCTCCATAAGCCATTAAACCGGCAGTAGATCCATGTCCGGCCATCCTGAAACGTCCTGAATTATAAATGATTATCAGATCCGCTCCGCCCTTTTCAATAAATTTAGCGCTGATGCCTGTTCCTGCTCCGGCAGCAATAATTGCTTTGTTTTGATCAAGCGTCTTTTGTAACCGTTCCCTTACTTCCTGTCTCGTATACGGATTACCTTTTCCGGTCCATGGGTTTGGCATAGTGATTATTTTTAATATTGTTATACTTTGGATACCAGGTACCAAACATCAGATTTAAGCGAAAATTGTTAAAGAACACAATGCTGGTTATACATTACTTTTCTTAATGTCATTACCTCATACCTGATACTTAAAAGCTATTATTTCCCTTTCTTTTCCAACATGCCGAGCAATAAGCTGACTAACTTGCCGGAAAATTTTTTATCGTTGATATGAGCATCCATTTCGATCACATCTACTAAACCACTGGCATACTCTTTTATCGATTCGAATAGCACCTGATCAATCTCCGGACTATAAAACACCCCTCCTTCTCCGTCGATCTGGGATATTCCTAGTGTTGGTAATAAAATAGCCACTGCTGCGGTTGAGCACTGAACCTTCTGTACAAGCCTTTCAGCAAGTATTTTGTTCTCTTCTTTATTCGTTCTCATTAAAGTTACATCCGGAGCCCAGTTGTAAAGCTCCCGGTGTTTATATTGATCAGGTACTGTATCTATTTGTGCAAAATTCACCATATCCAGACAGCCAGGCACTACCACTTGTGGGATTCCCATTTCGGCAGCGGCATTTAACCTGTCAGGTCCGGCACTGCAAATACCCCCGCATAAATCATCCGCCAGTTCGGTAGTGGTAATATCAAGAATAGCGTCAAAATAACCTTCCCTGATTAACGCCTCCATGGTTCTGCCGCCAACGCCGGTAGCATGAAATGCAAGCACTTCATACCCACGTTCCCTTAATAATACACTGCATTGATCTACACATGCGGATGTATTTCCAAACATGCTGATCGCTATAGTTCCAACAGATTTGTTTTTCTTTACATCAGTTACTTTTGCCATGGCGCAAATAGCTGCCGCAGCCTGACTGATTAAAAGCATACTGATGCTGTTGAGCCCGGCGATATCAACGATCGATGGCATCAACGTGATGTCTTTGTTACCTGTTTGCCTGGACAAATCCTTAGCTGCCACCGTTGATAAACAAAGTTTAGGGATACCAAATGGTATTGCCTGCATGGTAGAAAGGGCAATATATGTTCCACCCCCGCCACCCATACCAATTGCCGCCTTTATCATTTTATCAGCCACTAATTTTGCTACAATTTTTGCTGCTCCTGCTCCCATTATTTCAACAGCATGGCCACGATCTGATTTGCTTCTCAAGTCTTCAATCAAATAACCTGCTTCAGATGCTACCTGGTCCGATTCGATATCAACCAGAAATTTCTCCGTAGTGCCCATAACCCCCACGTTGAGCGTTATCACCTTTTCGTTCTGATCTAAAAGACATTTGCGCAGAAAAGCAAAATTTTCTCCTTTAGTATCAAAACAGCCGAGCATTAAAACGCATTTAACAGTTTCAGGCATAGTCAATCGGTAAAATTATTATTATCCGCTTTCTTTATAAAATCAATCTTAGGAATGTCAATATGTACTTTGTCGAACGTTGTATCTAAAAACAGGTGCAGCATTTATTTAACCCCTAGCCGAAGCAATAGCTGATCTTTTTTTGATTTGGCTACGCTTAATTCATCGCCATTATTCATAACAATGAAAGAACCGCTGGTTTTTTTGAATTGGTTGATATGTTGAATGTTCACAATGAGGGAATGATGAATGCGTTCAAACATTTCAGCCGGTAGCAGTCCTTCGGTTTCACCTAATGATCTGGAAAGAAGCAGCTTTTTCCCTTTGTCCAATATAATATCTGTATATGCGCCGTTGGCTTTACAATATATAATTTCACTGACCGGAACAAACGTATAACCCTCCCGGTTAGGTATCGCTATTCTCTGCTGTTCAATCGGAGCCTTCATGTTCTGTAACAGATTACCGATATTAGGATCCCTTTCCTTTTCCGGTGCCATTTTCTTTACTTTTTCAACAGCACTGATTAAGTCAGTACTATCAACAGGTTTTAATAAATAATCCACGGCACTCACCCGGAATGCTTTAGCTGCAAACTGGTCATAGGCGGTGGTAAAAATGATTTTAAAACTAATATCCTTATTTAATATTTCCAGCATTTCAAAGCCATTCATCCACGGCATTTCTACATCAAGAAAAACCAGGTCGGGACTGTTTCGATTGATGCACAACAGCCCTTCTTTAGCCGAGTGGCAGCACGCAACCACAACTACTTCCGGACAAAACATTTTAATATCATTTTGCAGGGCGGTTACGCAATTCGGCTCATCGTCTATAATGATTGCTTTTATAATGTTTCTTTTTTAAATCTAACAATAACCAATGTACCTAAGACGCAACCTGATGCATCTTTCTTATCAATCAACTGTATACTGCTGCCCCGGTTATTAATTATATTGTGCAGATTTAGCCTGCCCTGTACCAACTTCATGCCTTTAGATTCATAAGTAGACCATTCTGCTCCGGATTTATTACGTAACGCCATTTCCCTGCCGATTCCATCATCTTCAATAGCACATTGTATCACATCATCCTGCCCGGTAACCGATACTGTTACCCTGCCGCCGCCTTTTGGCAGAATGCCGTGCCAGATGGCATTTTCAATAAACGACTGCAAGATAAGCGGAGGTACCTGCACTGAATGCGTATCCACATTTTCATCTGTGATAAATGTGCAGGTTATTTTAGCGCCAAAGCGCAATGCTTCCAGTTGCGTGTACAGCTTGCAGGTTTGCAGTTCATCGTATAAAGAAATCTCCCGTTCGGCATTGTGCAACTGGCTACGGATCAGTTTTGAAAAAGTAGTAAGATAATTTACAGCCTGCTGTTTATTATCTTCCTGGATTAAGGCTTTGATAGAATTCAAACAATTAAATATAAAGTGCGGATTCATCTGTGCTCGTAGTGCCTGTGCTTTCAGTTCGAAAGCTTCCCTTTCGAAAAAAGCTTTTTGCTGTTCTTCTTTGCGAACTGCAGCTATCCTGTAATGAATTAAAAAATAGATAAATGCTGCAACTGCCCCTATCCATAAAGCAGTAAACCATCCTGTTTTCCAAAAAGGTGGCTCAATAACGACAGAAAGGGTTTTTACATAAGTGCTCCATTTGCCCGCGGTATTGGTTGCATTTATCATTAACGTATAATGGCCCGGGGTGATTCTGGTGTATGTGGCATTATTATCATTTCCTGCAGCAACCCAGGTCTCATCAAGGCCTACGAGCTTGTAACGGTATTGCAGTTTTTCTATGATATTGTATTCAAGGGCGGCAAACTCGAAAGTGAGAAAGTTCTGCGTATAAGGCAACACGATTTTATTGAGGCTGTTGATGGCGGCTTTAAAATGCGAAGCCGGGTAACCAAAATCTGCCGGCATGTTATTTATACGAATGCCGGTAAGCGCAACAGGCGGCTGAAACGTATCATCAGCAACATGCAACGGGTTGAATACGGTGTAGCCATCCACCCCTCCAAAAGCAATCCTGCTATCGGGTAGTTGCAGAAAATGATACCAGATGAATTCATCACCAGGCAGACCGTCTTTTGACAAAAAGCCCTGGACAGCTAAAGTTATGGGGCCAAATGAAAAAATACCCTTGTTGCTGCTGCACCACAATATTCCATTTGCATCAATGGTAACCGCATATACCGTATTGTTCGGCAAGCCATCGCTTATTGTAAACGCCTGGCATTTGCCGGTAGTTTTATCAAACTTAATCAACCCGCCTCCCATGGATCCGATCCATAAAATGTTTGCATATATAGGATCCTGCACCATGTTCATCAGCTGGTTTGTTGGAAGCGAACCTGGTGATTCGTCGTATGTATAATGAATGGTTTTGCCGCTTCTTTTATCATAACGAAATAGTCCGTCATGGGCCGTACTTATCCAGAATACATCTTCCCCTTCTACAAGCAAACTATTAACAGTGAATTCCTGTAAAAAATTTACCGATGCTACCGGTTGAAAAACCGTCACTGCATTGGTGAGCGTATCAAAATATACCAGGCGAAAATAGAAGTCAATTCCCCATAACCTGCCTGATGAACTAAACGCGATGGCATTGATATTAATATGGGCGCTACCCGAGGTGTCTGAGTATATAGTTACAGGTAGTTCGATGATTGAAGTAAATGCTTTAGGCTGCTTCACGGTTGGTGACAGAAATTGCACATTCGTAGCATACTTTTTGAAAATAATGAATTCAGTAACGACTATGTTAAAAGACAGGCTGAGCCATATTCCTAATACATAAGATGTATTGAAATCATACTGTTGCCCATTAAAAAATACCTGAAATAAAATCCGGAAAGAAACCACTACCAGGGTGAATGAAAAGCTTCGAAGAAACCATTTCTTATGATTTGTCTTATCTTTTCTGCGAACAGCCTGCACTCCCAGCCAGGTATTGACAAACCAGCAAATATCAGTAACAAAGAAACAAATTATTCCCATCCGGCTCACTGAAGCAAAATAACTCAGGTATAAGCCAGCCGTACTGCTGCATAGAATGGCAGATGCGTAACACGTGCCCGCGATGCGGTGCATAAGAGCATTTTTAGATCTGTAAAAAAACTGAAAGGAGCCCAACACAAGACCAATTGAACCGCCAATCACATGAATCGTGAAACCTGTTTTCCAAAGCAGACTTTTTGCAAGCGCACCTTTTAATACAAGGAAATTAAGCTTACGAACGGGTAAAATATCGCTTAATTCAAAAGGTGACTTAATCAGGTAAGTGACGCCATAAAGAGCGATAACCAGGGCCATGACTACAATAAAAATGGAGCTAAGCCGGATAACAATACTTTTTTTACTTGTTTGGTAAGAGGATAACAAAAACATAATTGCCTGTAATATTAATTCACTGATGAAAAGAAACTAGTTAGATGGAATATGATGTAGCCTCTGTTTTTGTGCTTTATTAAAGCATAAAATACTTACAATCAAAATTAATTAAAACATAGCATTGTAGATGCTATCCAAAACTGTAGAAAGCATTATATAACCGGATGAGCCTGAATGAAGGGGTTTCAAAAATTAAGGGTACGGATGGTAATGGAAACAGATAATATTTTTTATATAATTCTTATTACTATTTTGAAACCAGTTGTCAACGTTTTATTAATCCCGTTAAAGTAATTAAGTAAGCATGCTTTGTTGCATCGTATGTAACCTTGTAAGTGGTAGGATAATAACCGCTTTGTTGAAAAGCAGCGGGTTGTTTTACGGATGCAGAAAAATCAGGATGTGTTTGTAAAAAGGCTTTGGTTACCATTGGTTCAACAAAGGTCATTTTACCATGATAAAATCCGTAAACAAAAGTTGTTGTAAAAGGTACGCCATGAAACTCAGCGGCTGTTGTATCTGACCAGTGCACACCCATATCCGGCACCGCTCTAATACCCGATACATAATCCATCGGAATATATTGCCTTGGTACACTTACTGTGTCGGGACCGGGCATAACACTGCTTTGTTCCTGCTTGTTTATGTAATAAAAATGAAAATCAAAATGAGGCAAGCCATATATAAGGCTGGGTTCATGGCCGGAAGGATTCCAGTCTACTTCAATATGATCTATGCCGCTTACTTCTGACTGAAAAGGCTGAGGTAACAGATACGTATCACCGGATTTAGGCAGGTTGTTAAACGCATTTTCACCCAACTGTATTCCTATTGTTATTGGTTCGCTATTCCCATCAACGGTTACAAAAGACCGGGCACTATCACCACCAAACGGAACAGCCGGGCCATAATAAGTGCGGGGCGGATTGTTGTTCTCTTTTTTGCAGGCAACGAATGTTGCACATAATAAAACAGATACCATAAAAGATAACTTTAGTGTACTCATAAACGGTAAGTTTTTTAGTGGAAGGTTTTAGAAGAATTTTTCTTAAAAGTTAACCTTAAAAATAGATGGACAACAGCACTGCTTTCAAAGACTAATCAATAAGAAATATATTTTTATAAACTCAAATCTATATATGAAAGTGGTTATTGACAGGGCAAGTTAACTGTTGAATGGTTTGAGTATACAGTTGAACGGTTTGAGTTCACCGATAGAAAAGCGTGGCTATTTCATATGTGCTTCTATTTTTGGAAGCGTTCCAATTTTATCAACAATCTTTTCTTTCCTATTAGAAAGGTTTTTTAGCAAGAGATTATAGTATAAGAACTTACAGAAAATTTTAAAGTTGGGATAGCAACTTATTAAGGTGACTACATAAATGAGAAGATTGTGAAAAAACTGTATTTTTATAATGCTGTTACCACGAAAACTTCTTAACGGAATAGGTTAAGAGAAGCATGATTGTATTCCTGTTAATCTGATGTGCTTAGATTAATGTGATTCATTAAAGATAATATACAATTTACTACCTGTGGGATAAGTTGAATTTGTTGGCCGGAACCTTCTACAACAAAGAAGTATAAAATTATAAGCGAATGAAAAAATTACTTTTTTCCCTCAGACTTTTCTGTCTTCTTTTAATAATCGTTAGTGCTTTTGCAATGTCAAAACCGGCAGCGCTTCATCGTATGCGCAGGTCCGTGAGTAAAGCAGAAAAGCCTGCCATTAGTAAAGCGCTCTTCGGTGAAACAGAAGGGCAGAAGATTTACCAGTACACACTCAAAAACAGTACAGGCATGCTGGTTAAAGTGATTAACTATGGCGGTACTATCACCGATATTATTACACCTGATAAAAATAAAGTAATGGCAAGCGTTGTGCTTGGTTTCGATTCGCTCAAATCATACACGGGCAAGGATAATTCCGTTATGGGAGCTTCCATTGGTCGTGTTGCCAATCGTATTGCAAATAAAAAATTCACGCTTGACGGGAAGGAATACAATCTAACCTCCAATATACATGGTGGAGTGCTGGGCTTTCACAAAAAGATATGGAACATAGAAGAAGTGCCCGGGAGCAAAGAAGTGGCTTTAAAAATGACTTATTTAAGTACCGACGGCGAGGAAGGTTTTCCAGGGAATTTAAGCATGACCATAACCTATACCCTCACTAACAATAATGAGCTTAAAATTAATTACGAAGGCTCTACTGATAAAGCAACGCCTGTTAATGTAACTAACCATTCCTATTTTAATCTTTCCGGAGGCAAGGATGATAAAATATTAAATACTGAATTAAGCATTTTTGCCGGCCAGTACCTGGAGGCAACCAACGGACTCATTCCCAGCGGTAATTTCCTGGATGTAAAAGGATCGCCATTCGACTTTACCAGGCCTCAAAAGATCGGCCAACGTATTGCGGAAAGTAATGAGCAATTAACGTTGGGTAGCGGCTATGACCATACATTTATTTTACGTAATCCTACAGGCAAGTTAGTGTTAGCGGCCAGTGCTTACGAGCCTTTAAGCGGCCGGGTGATGCAGGTTTACACAACAGAGCCGGGTGTGGTGTTTTATACAGGTAACTACCTTAGTGATAGGGTAATAGGCAGAGGTGGGAAGCCATTTACAAAAAACGGCGCATTTTGCCTGGAAACGCAGCATTTCCCGGATTCACCCAACCAGCCTAAATTTCCAACTACTATTTTAAGGCCCGGAGAAACATATAGGTCACAAACCGTTTATAAGTTTTCGGTGCGTAATTAAATCCCTCTACGCACACTATTTTATCTCTTTCACAGTATACATTACTTTTATTACCAACCAGGATTTTGAGTTAGCGTTGGATCTCTTTGTAGTTCTGACGATGGAATAGGCCACAAATAATGTTTTGCAGGATTGAACGCTCTTTGAGTTACCCTTAAGTACCCGTTATCAGTACTGGCAGGGCCCCACTTTGCACCATGTACCCAGCCATTCATTACCGTTTCGGCTATTTTCCATCTCCTTATATCACCTATCCGCAATCCTTCCAGTGCAAATTCAACTCGTCTTTCGTTTCTTATTAAGTTAGTCATATTTGAAACGCCCGGATAATCCAAAGCTACTGCATCGGTAAAGCCTGCTCTTGCACGTATAGGTTTTATTGTTTTATCCCAAACAGTCGCATCCATTTGTCCCAAAGAATTTTTTGCTTCGGCATACATTAATAAAATTGCGGCCCACCTGATTAAAATAAGGTTTAAATTATACTGGTTATTGACGGCTGTAGGATCGTAATACTTTCTCCAATAATACCCTGTTGGGGTATGCAGACCTGAACCATACTCATTGGATTTTGAGGAGTTGGGGTCAGTTCCTGGTTTAATATAAATAACCTGGGTACTGCCATTCGCATTTGTCCATACATATTTATCATAAACAATGGTAGCGGTTAAACGGGGATCCCTGTTAACATAAGGATTATTTTCATCATAACCCGATCCCGCTTCGTTGATCGCTTTACCATTCAACATCATGTAACTATCTACCAGCTCCTGAGTTGGTGCAAGGTAGTTTTCACCTGCTCCGCCGGCAGAAATTGGGATAAGCCGGCTTGGCTCGTCATAGGTACGTACACTTGGTATATACTGTAAATCGAACATTATTTCAGCATTATATTCCTTAGTGGGATCTGAGAAGAGCGCAGCATAACTCGGGTACAGGTCGTAGTTACCATTTACAGCTTTATTGTTCATCAGATCCTCGCATATAGCTGCCACTTCCGCCATTCTATTTCCCTGGTACAATAATACTCTTGCTTTAAACGCTTTTGCCGCCCCTTTTGTAATGCGGCCTCTGTCAGCTATTGCATAATCCTCTTTTTTTGGTAAAGCTTGTGCGGCGGCATCCAATTCTTCAAGAACAAATTTTAAAACATCAGCTTTGGGAGTTCGTGATACGAGGGATGCTTCATCCGGGCTTATTACTTTCGTCAGTAATGGAACATCACCAAACCAATTTATTAAGTTAAAATAATGGTAAGCTCGTATAAACCTGGCCTCCGCTTTCATCCTGCTTAAAAGGGCAGTACCCAATGTAGCGTTCTTATCTGCATTTTCAAGGAATACGTTTGCCGCATATATCCCCTGGTAATAAAAGGTCCAATCCTGTAGCACTCTTAATAAATCTGGCGAAAAAGAAGCATTGCTTCCACTAGATATAGCAGTAGGTGTGCCAACGTTGGCTTCCAATTGCGCAAACGCATTATCACTCAACGCTTCATTATAAAAGTATCGCTGACTGGTGGATATTCGGTTGTAAACAGTATTCAACGCATTGTTTACGTTGCCATTCACCTGCCAGAAATTGTCCTCCGTGAACCTGTCTGTCGGTGCTAAATCAAGCTTTTTGCAGCTGACCATAACCACTGTAAGCAGGAGGATAATAGTTGTTTTATTTAAAAGCTTTAAAAGCATATAATAAGTAATTTTTATTTATTA